>ERZ1673752.4980-NODE-4980-length-10470-cov-4.375804_pt1 | contig 10470 bp, 13 predicted proteins | sample MGYA00580195_ERZ1673752 | MGnify/ENA primary metagenome ERZ1673752 (study PRJEB41218, sample SAMN15661744) | gut metagenome | host: Homo sapiens | place: Canada: London | collected 2015-08-20/2019-03-30 | study: EMG produced TPA metagenomics assembly of...
TATTTGACGGTGTTTCCATACTTCTTTTCATAGTGTTCCTTAATTCTCTGCAACTCTTTTTCCTCAGGTGTCGGTTCTTCCTTTTTCAGAACATCACCCATGGTGGTCATACCTTTAATTGTACCGTCATCATTGCGTTCAATCTTAGTTGTCATATATTGAACCCCCTTTACAGAATATTAGGGTACTAAAAAGCACCGTCATTTGACAGGGCTTTCATTCATGCGTTTCCATTTGCTTTCCCTGATATACTTTCCGCAATGACCGCTATGATATATTGGGTCAGGTTTTTCTTTTGCATCACCACTTGCATGACAAATATCAGGATTGTTTTTGTCTTTGAAATGACACTGTTTGCAAAGTTCCATTTCATCCCAAGTGTATTTACTCATATCAATCCACCTTCACTTTCATATACACATCATAGATTGGGTCACCCCATTTATCTTGTCGAATATCTATCTTGTCAACATAGAACTGTGTACCACATTGCAACAAAAATTCCTTTTCATCAGGTGCTGCGGAAAGGTCACCAAAATATACACCTTTTGCACCCTTTGGTACATCAATATACATTTGTATACCACCGCCAAAACCACCATGCAAATCAGGACTTGTTGCAAAAAAGCCGGGGTCAGTAATAATCTTCCCACTAACATTATACCCTTCTTTTTTCCATCCATCACTGCCAAAAAGGTGATTCATCGCATTGAAGTCTGTTCCACGCTTTACTGTAAAAGGTTCTGTCACAACATTTCTATCAATCATCTGTTTCAAAGTTTCTGCATTCTGAATAGATTCTTTTCTTACACCTTTATCACCATTTCGTAAATACTGGTTTATAAAAGTATAATCAGTTCTAGTCCACGAACCAACCGCACCAAGTTCTGATTCCTGAATATCTGATGGAAGTGTTGAATGGTCTATACTTTGACTGAAAAATCTTTCCTTTGCATTTGTTGGCAATCCAAGGTTCTGCTGAATTGTTTCATTTTCAGTTTTTAATTCAGATATTTGTTCAGATGCAGAAACTGCCTGTTTTTGTGCTTTTTCAATATCTTCTATTGATGAACCTGTCAACATTTGAAGTTCTGCTTCTTTTTTCTGTTCTAATAAGCGTTCAATTTCCTGTTCATTGGAATATATCTTTTCTTTTTTATCCATGAAGGACATACCCGCATATTTATCAGGTGTCACTTCTTGCAAACCAGCCTTGTCACCGTCCACAAATGACTTCTGCCATTCCTTATAGGTCATATCAGCGGGTACATAGTATGTCTTACCGTCTTCACCCCTTGCTGCCCTCTCCGGAGTGATGCCGAACTCCTCCCAGTCATCAAAGTAGGGCATCGTTGTAGTCCTGCACCACACATGAAAAGGCGGAGCAGTGACACCCACTTCCCACTCCGACATTTTGAACACCTTACCGTCCATCTCCTGACAGATGGCTGAGGTGCGCGAGTCAAGCGTTGCCAGAATTTGATATTTTTCAACGTCAAGCTCCTTGAAGCAATCTTTTTGCGCCGCACTGGCAAAGGCTGCACTCTCAGTCATGACCAACCTGCCGGCAACAGCCTTGCTCACTCGCAGACGCTCAGACATCTGAGAGATCACCTTTGACGGGTCTTTTCCGAGGATGATGCCCTGTGTCAGTGTGGTATTCAGCTCTCTAACCAACTTCTCCTTGTTACTCCATACGCGGGAAGAGAAGTTTTTCCCATCCGGAGCCCAAGGACTGCGGATAACCTTGTCTACCCTCTTCTGATCCAGCGTGGCAAAATCCCATCCAACACCCGCTCCCTTCTGGATCTCAAAAGTGGTGTGATAATAACCATCCATGTAGATCTCTCTCATGGATTTATCCAGGCTGTCCAACTGATTACCGAAAGCAACTTCTATCTGCTGCTGCAGCTGCAACTGTAACGCTTCCAGACGCGAAATGTGATACCTTGCCGAGGCATTCTCAAGCTCCTTCACCCATTCACCGGTAAAAGCGTTTTCCTGCCCCTTTTTGATGTATTCCTGCACATCCCACTTTAACTCCTGCAGCTCTCCGTCAGCCAGAAGCTTACGAGCTTCCTGCATGGATACTTCGTTGTTCTTGGCAAAGCGCTGATACCATGCTGCTATCTGCTGCTCTACGGACTTCTGTGCCTCACGGTACTGCTTCTCAATCTCAGCATAACACTCGACCGCCTTCCGGTGTCCCGCCTGCTCAATCAGTTCAAACCTGCTTTTCCAGTAGTCGCCGGTCCTCATTCATCACCTCCAGGATCTGGGGAATCCAAGGCAAACGGAGAATACTGCACTGCTATCTTTTCCTGTGCTTCCTTCTCCTCCAGATCAAGCTGCGCCAATTCTGCGTCCAAGTCTGTGCACCACGGATGGTGCTCCGTAATTGTACGCTTGGAAACGATCCCCACAGAGTTCTGTGCATTCATGATTGTAGATGTTTCATCCATAGGCAGGTTAGTGTTGAATGTGATTTTCGCCTCATCTCCGGTAAAGTCCCCTGCTCCGGTGTTCTGCAGGTGAATGTCCACAAAGTATAGGAGTTCGTCTAGGGCAGCTTGGTATTCTGTCTCCATGTCCGACGCGTCTAGGTCAATGTCGTTATACATGGACTGAATGTTCATCTGGTTTGGAGTTCCTGCTAGCTTTTCGTCTTTGGCATCGTAGCCCATGCAGTTCTCTATGATGGATCTGCGGAAGATGTTTGCAATCACCTTATAGTTCTCTGCATTGACCTCAACCTGCAGTGTCCGGACATCGCCATTAATGCCATCAGCTGACCTAACCTTTACTGCGCCATATGTGGCAAGGTTCCTGCGGAACTCTCCTAGATTAGTTCCGTCATAGTTGACCAGCACCAGGATTGTGTTCCTGGAGTCCTCTGTCATATTATCCTGGAAATTCGAGAGGATCTGGTTCAGCCCATCCTGTAAAGACTTGCAGTTGACCAGCAATGGCAGTTCCTCATCGCTATACTTGAACGCTACAAAAGGCAACCGCTCCCAGTTATATCCCTTCCCATCAATGCTCATGTAGTCCTGATGATAAGGTGGCGCAGAAACCAGACTGCCGTTCCAGTATTCGTAGAAGTCGATGCCTTGGAGAGTGTAATATTCCACCTTTGTAAGCTTTTTATCCTCAGTTCCATCATAAACGCTCACATCATAAAACCGGATTAATGACTCCAACTCTGTGTGATCCACGTCTTTCCACTCCGGGATGACCTCAAAGGGTCTGAACCGTTTGAACGAAAGTTCACCTTGCTCGTTGTAGTGTACATACAACCATGCGATCCCGCAGTTCAGGGAATCCTTGCAAATGGTCTTCATCTTACGCATAAAGGACTTGTCAAAGAAGTAGGTCAGTGCTTCCTGATATGCTGCATTCTCAGAGCCAATAGCGAAGGGCTTACCCAGCAGATAGTTGGTTTTCTGCTTAACCATACGCTTGTAGACATTGTCGATTAGGCGGGCGTTGGGCAGATTGTCAATCTCTTCCAACTTCCCGCTTTCGCCGATCGCTGTACGCTTTTTCTTCAAGATGTCCTGCCTACCCAGATAATAATCATCACCGTCAATCATCCACTTCCATTCTTTGGACGTCTTTACTCTGGTGATCTCGTGCGCCAGGAACTGCTGCGTTGTGACAGTTTTAGCTGCACCTTCTTTTACCAGTCGGATGAACCGGTCCTGCATGGATTCGATGTAAGACATTTTCTGCCACTTCCTCTCTCAATCAAAACTGAATATATCCGGCATCAGGATCTTCGAAACACCATATCTCATAGCGTCCATGCCGTGCGAAAACTCGTGATCTGGCGTATCTGTCGGCTTCCCCTGCCTGTCGAGCTTCCAACAGTAGTTCTCTATTGCCTTTGAAAACTCTGTACAGCGCGGATGTACGATGATTCTGTAGTTCTGTATAAGCTGGATACCATGGTTCACGGAATCCCTGCCCTTTCGGGACGCTTCGGCGTTAATCCCTTCATCCCTTAGCTCTGCAATAGATTTGGGTTCCGCTGCGTCGCAGATGATAAGCTGCCCGCCGTAGCCCTTGCCCTTAATTGCCTGTGCGATCTGTTTATTTGTGGCTCCCGTCTTATACCATTCGTCAAAAACATATATTTTCTTCTCCCTGTTATCGAGCATCATACATACAAAGGCATTCGGGTCGGTAAACCCAAAATCAAGACCAAAGCCAGACTTCACACCATTCTTCTGTCGGACTTCGTCAATGCTGAACTCTTCAAAGCAGTGATTCGGAAATATCAGGCCTTCCGCGATTCCCCACTCACCTTCACCCTCGATCCGGTAACGGCGGGGATTTTGTTTCTGCATCTTCAGGAAGATCTTCCGGTCCGCTTCATCCAGCCACTCATTGCACCGCCAAGTAGTGGTTTTGGTGAATACATCGTCATCCGGCTCATCGAAGAACCGACTCTTGAGCCACGAAGTGGCTGACCACGGATTGAAGGTCAGCGTCAGCTGCTTGAAATATCCGTCTGGAACTTCTCCGCGAATTGACATATCGAGCTTGTTAAAATCATCTTCCCGAATCTCATAGGCCTCCTCACACCACACCCAGCAAAGGCAGCCGCTGTCCACTGAGATGGAAGTCACCTTAGTGCCTTCGTCAAGTCCCCGGAAGAGGATCTTCTGCCCGGTGCTGATCCGGGTGATCTGCATCGGAGATACAGTGCAGTCAAAAAAGGCATCCAGATGCAACTTGTGGATTGCCCACTTCAAATCGCTGAATACCGAATCCCTTAATGTGTTTCCGTACCGCCTAACGCACAGGCCGTTGCTCTCCGAATACTGGTACAGCCGGTAAATCATGTTTAACGCTGTTGTTTTAGACTTCTTTGAGCCTCTGGAGCCCTTACATACTCGGTAACGCTTTTTCGTGTTCCAGAAGTCCGCATAATTCTTACCAACAGTCTGCTGAAGGGAGACCTGCATCACTCCTCCAGATCGTTCGTGATGGTTACCGGCTCCATCTCCACCGCCAGCCGATCTGTCCAGCTGCCATACCGCTTACCCAAAAGCTCAGCGGCCTTGATACGATCCTTCTCAGACGGTGGCTTTTCCATGACCCTGGCCTCCGAACATCCGTCTCCTACGCCCTCCACGACAATCTCAGAGGACAGGGACTCACCGCGCATCACAGAGGTCAGATACTTAAGTACTTCTTCCTGTTTTGCGATGGCAGCATCGTTTAATTCCTGCATCCGCTCATCGATGTAAGTTTTAACCGAGTGATTTCCGAGTAGTTTCCTTGCATTTGCTTCCGCGCTTGATCTTGACTGCTTTGCATACGCTTTCAAGTAACTTTCTGTGGCGTTCCCGGAGATAATGTACTCATCCGCGAACTTTTTCTGTTTTACTGTCAGCTTCAAAGTACACACCTCCTTCCCGCACACAAAAAGAGCACTCCCGAAGGAATGCTCTAATTGCTCTTTGTATTTCTATTCATTGTTTCCAAAAGCTTCTAACTTTTCTTCTAGCTCCGCTTGGTTTATCCCGTATATCCTTCGTATGATTTTATATGTTTCATAGACTGACCATCCGAAAACGAATATTCCCATCAATAGATTCATAATACCAAACATAAATATAAAAGGCTTCAAATTCCCCAACCCCAGCGACTTCGGGGGATCAAATATAAAAGCCAATGATATCAATGACGAAATCACAAAATGTATGATACTACATACAGTTATTTCGCATTTCCGAATCATCACTGTAGTATTTTTAAATTGTTTGATGATTCCCTCCGAAGAAAATCCCATAATAATTCCCAGAGTGGTAAATGAAAACCCAACGAACACAGTACTTATCGTAATAATATTGAACTGATATGAGCGCATGCTTGATACATCAGGAATATCCACCAAATCAAAATAAGAGCATATCGAACCAAGCAAAAAAGTTATAATCAAACTAATTATAATTTTCTTTTTCATTCTTATTCACTCTTCTAATCCCTCTGAATTCACTGTACTAAAAAGAGGAACCTACTGCAAGTAAGCTCCTCTCACGGGGTGGCTGGTTTATCAAACAATGCCGATGTCCGATAAAACTTCCAGTTTTAATACTATGCGGAAAAAACGGAAAGTCAAGGGCAATCACGCCAAAAATTATCAACGGATTTTCTCGCCCAATCACGCGATCGCCCAAAACGTCTGCTGATCTTTTCCCACGGCGCGCGATCAATATACCTCATTCGCAGTATCGTCCTGATCTGCGGGGATCCCACCTTTTCGATAAACTCCTCCACGGCTTCAGCTTGTGCGCTGATCTCCAGCTGAAGAATCTTATATCTGGTCTCCTGCTTTCTGAGTCTCCGGGCCTCCTGATCATAAGCCGGCAGCGGCAGCCCTTTGATCTTGATCGGGCCATATGTACCATCCTCTCTGGTGCCCTCTACAGAGTCGGCTACCACAGTGCCGGCCAGCTCACGTAGCTTGTGCTTAATCTTTGTGATTCTCTTACTGAGATCTGCCCGCTCCATCACCAGAGCGTCGTACTCTTCCAGTGCTGTCTTGTCCAACAGTAACTCCTCCGTTCCATCTGGGTTATCTTTTATAAGTCCTCCTGAATCGCACGATCAAAAGCGTTGTCCGGTGCCATGTCAGCCATTTCGATCATACAGAAGGATAATTTCATGTACTCTTCATGGCTTGTGTCTGGTGGCATACAATGACTGAGGGCGCCGGATTAATTACAGAGCATCCAAACGTGTTTAGCCCTGCAGCTTTTCTTTGAAATTCTTTCATAAAATCATCGTGTCCACTAATCGGACCACTCAAATAAATTCTCATTCTACTCCTTTTTATATTAAGTAATATTGCGCAATTCCGTTGACTTTTTACATAATATTGTGTATAATTAAATCAACAAATGGAGGTGAACATGAAACCCAGAGATCAGGCAATCAAAGTTTTAGAATCCAATGGATACGCCTTCGAGCGAAACGGAAAGAAGCATGATATCTTTTACAATGCAAAGCTTCGATGCTCAATACCGCTAAAGCGACATGACTTTGACGAAGGCGACCTGCGGTACATCCAAAAAGAGATCAATCATAACCAGCGGGACAGGGGCTAGCGCCCCTGCTCCCCCACAAAGGAGGAGATTATGAAATATATTTACACTGCCGTATTTACCGAAGAAGATTCTAAAGTATATGCTCGCATCCCGGATCTTCCGGGCTGCATTACTACCGGGAAGGACTTAAACGATGCGATTGAGGCAATCACCGATGCTGCCAGTGGATGGCTTATAACTGCCGAGGATCACGAAGATCCTATACCTGAGGCTTCTTCGCAGGAGTCCATCCGTGATGCATATCCCGGGAGCTTCTCCCTAATTCGCATCGATACTCTTGCTTACCGCGCTGAGACTGATACCCGCGCCGTCCGGAAGAATGTCTCTCTCCCGGCATGGATGTCTAACCTCGCGGAGCGCCGAGGGATCAATTGCTCCAAAGTCTTGCAGGAAGGAATTCTCCAGCGCCTTAGTTAATCTCATCGCCTGACTCTTTATACGGCAGCGGGTAAAACCGCTGTCGTTTTATAAATTCCCAAGTGCCTGCTTCTGATGCGGATATAATTTCATAATCAATCCACCTTCAATCTCTTCCCCCAACTGGAATAAATATAATTAACAATATCATTATTGGTGTATGATGCATCAAAGAATGTATTCAGTTCATCTTCATTCCTATGTGACAGATGCTTCATCCAGTCCATCAATGACTTGACTTCACCACAATCACCTATTGATGCGTTATTCCTGAAATTTTCACCGACACATATATATTTCTGTGTTCTGTCACGATTCTTTTGAATTTTCATTTTTCAACCCGATACTAAATTTATGCCCAACTGTTGCTTTATGGTGTCTGTGATACAAGTTTATGAAATCACTTGCTTCTCGAAATGTTATTGGTGCAATATTCACGTTTTCTAGGAGGCTCCGGATTTATGTGCGCACCTCGTCCTACTTTTCTGTTTTTATCAGCTGTTATTCTTGTCGCTTCTCCATCTCTGATCGAGCTCTGTTATTAATGCTTGTGCGATAGTGATCAGCACCGTAAAGCCACCCTGATTCAGTACATGATTCAATTCAGCTATACACAGCTCCCACTGATCCGGAGTTGGATCTTTGATTCGTTTCCACTTTTCAAACCATACGTTGTAAATCACATTCATAGCCTTTGAAAGCTGCGTATCAGCTATAGTCCTGTATTCCTCATTCATTAAGCTCCCTGACCTTTATATAAATCCCCGGGTAGATGCCATAAAATTTTTCCGTAATCTCTGAAGCCACTTGTGAATCGTCTTTCCAAAAACCCGCCTTAGTCATGCAGTCCTTCAGAAGTTTGATCATGTTGTCTGTGTCCGGCTTTGTTGTCTTCCAGGAATCAGCAGGATGCTTTTTTGATTCTTGCCAGATCCACTTTGTGATGAGCTGCACTGGACCGGCGATCTTTTCTTCCGGAGCATGAGGAGAGACCATCACCAAAAACTTCTGCCGAATAATTCTTAGCCTCTGCGGTTCGTAGAAAATCGGTTTACCGTTTACCACTGTGACCTGATGCTCTTGGTGTGTGGCAGAAGGTGGCTCCCGCATCGGGAGAAAGAATTCAATTTCCATTCGCTTTACCTCTCTAAAGTTCTAAATTTTTCTTTTTTCTTTTCTCGCGCGATAGTCGCTGTCTGAGTATCACCCGCATACGGATCATGGGGGCGTACCCAATCGCCCCATGTCCGTAGAGGAGTGTACGCACGACAGTGTGGACATTACTATATCTTTAGATATATGTGTCCGCGCAAGTGTCCGCGGACACAGACACAACAGAAAAGTTCGGTGTCCGCAACTTTGTGTCCGCGATGATTGTTAAATTTCCGCGGACACGGACACAACACAAAAACTCGGTGTCCGTGAATGTGTCTGTAAGAATTCCCGAATAATTTAGGAAAGTCGCGGACACTGGTTTTACTCGGTGTCCGTCGAAGTGTCCGCGCGTTTAATTATTCCTCCTTCTTCATAAAGGTACCCTGCCTTTTTGAGTTTATTTTTAAGTCTTGGTCGATTCTTTCCCTTATATTTGTCACCGCAGAAGTCCTTCCGGATGACGTCTGTGCTCTTTCCAAGCGTCTCTGAAAGATCGTTTGATGTGATTTCATCTACTCCATCAGAGAACAATTCTTCGAGCGCTTCGATATAAGAATTAAATGTTTCTTGACCACGCTGTTTCTGAGACTCGGCAAATCCCTGTTTTCTCTTCATCCAGGGATTCCCGTCATCAACCTTAATGTCTGCAAGTACTCCGGAATCATCGCTTTTATGCACCGGATACTCAAACCAAAGGTTTATAGGATCAAAAGACGGAAACTCTCGCAGCGTCCCTTCAATCCTCCATCCCGTCACATGATTCTGTATTTCAAGTTCTGAGGCGATATAACGTTCCATCACCGTAACTTGATCAAACGTAAGTTTACCTGCAGCAAAATCCTGCATTTGTGAAGGACTGAGCCTGTCGTCTTGCCCCACCTGAGCCTCCCAGCCCCCGCAGAACTCGCTTAAAGCTTTCTCAATACCTTTTATCCTCGCCTTACCGTTTTGGCTCTTCCTAAGGCTCTCAGAGAGCTCCAGTTCTGTTAGGTCTAGCAACGCATCCGGATCTCTTGCAAAGACTCCGGAACCAGACGCACGATCCATGGATTTTTTTCCTCCCTGCGCCCCTTTGCTGTGGTGGTGACAATAAATCACTGCTGCATGCAACTCCGTGCAAATCTTGTCGAATTGATTACAAAAGTTTGCCATCTGATCGGCGCTGTTCTCGTCACCAGTAATCACTTTGTAAATCGGGTCGATGATGATTGCTGTGTAGTCCTTTTTTTCTGCTCTTCGAATCAACTTAGGCGCAAGCTTATCCATGGGGACGGCTTTCCCTCTCAGGTTCCATATATCAATATTGTCAATGTACGTTTCTTTGTATCCCAGTGCATGATAAACATCTTTGAACCGATGCAGGCAGCTTGCTCTGTCCAGCTCTAAATTGACATATAGCACTCGCCCTCTTGCGCATGGAAAACCCAGCCATTTTTGCCCCTCTGCGATAGCGATGGTAAGTTCTATTAGAGCAAATGATTTACCAGCCTTGCTGGGCCCGGCAAGCAGCATCTTATGCCCCTTCCTAAGCACACCATCAATCAAGCAGTCAGCAAGCTCTGGAAGGTTATTCCAGACTTCAGAGAGGCCTTCCGGATCCGGAAGATCATCGTTCACTCCTTCAATCCATTCGTGCCATTCTTCCCAGGAGCTTTTCCCGATATTATGGGCAATCAAGAACTGCTTATGTCCATTTCTGGTAACTCCTGGCATTCTGGACAAACGGGATGGGTTCTTGTTCTGCGTATCAACCTTTAATCCGTTTTTTTCACAAACCTTG
>ERZ1673752.4982-NODE-4982-length-10469-cov-4.689745_pt1 | contig 10469 bp, 9 predicted proteins | sample MGYA00580195_ERZ1673752 | MGnify/ENA primary metagenome ERZ1673752 (study PRJEB41218, sample SAMN15661744) | gut metagenome | host: Homo sapiens | place: Canada: London | collected 2015-08-20/2019-03-30 | study: EMG produced TPA metagenomics assembly of...
GCAGTACAACGGTTTTCAAGACCGCCGCAATCGACCACTCTGCCACCTCTCCAAACTCCTCTTTCAAGAAGTGCTTTTCTCTTAAAGCGGTGCAAAGGTACAAATCATTTTTAAATCTACAAACTTCCTGCTATTTTTTTCACGAATAAATCGTACTTTTGCAACATGATATACCCGCAGAACTTTGAATATAAAATAGGTTTCGACCAAATACGCCAGTTATTAAGTGAAAAATGCCTTAGTACGCTAGGCGCCGAACGAGTTACCGATATGGCATTCTCTGATCACTTTGAGGAAGTGGAGGAGCGCCTGAACCTCGTGACTGAATTTGTACGCATTATACAGGAAGAAGACAACTTCCCCGCACAGTATTTTTTCGACGTCCGTCCATCCCTCAAACGGATACGCGTTGAAGGAATGTATCTGGACGAACAGGAACTTTTCGACATACGCCGTTCGCTGGAAACGATACGGGACATCGTACGCTTTCTGGAAAAAGAAGATATGGAGGAGGAAGATTCCCCCTACCCTTGCCTTCGGAATCTCGCCAAAGATATCCTGGCATTCCCGCAATTGATCCAGAAGATAAATAATATACTTTCACCGTACGGAAAGATAAAAGACAATGCTTCATCCGAACTGGCACGTATCCGCCGGGAATTGACAAACACCATGAACAGTATTTCCCGTTCATTGAATGGTATCCTGCGCAACGCCCAATCCGAAGGTGTGGTAGACAAAGATGTTACTCCTACTATGCGTGACGGACGTTTGGTAATTCCGGTTGCTCCGGGGCTGAAGCGGAAGATAAAAGGTATCGTGCATGATGAATCGGCAAGTGGAAAAACCGTGTTCATAGAACCTGCCGAGGTAGTGGAAGCCAACAATCGTATTCGTGAACTGGAGGGAGATGAGCGTAGAGAGATTATCCGTATTCTGGTGGAATTCTCCAATCTGCTGCGTCCTTCTATTCCCGAGGTATTGCAGTCTTACGAATTCCTTGCCGAGATAGACTTTATCCGTGCCAAGAGCTTGTTTGCCCTGCAAATATCCGGTATAAAACCCGCACTTGAGAATACACGCTTACTGGATTGGACCATGGCAGTCCATCCGTTACTGCAACTCTCCCTCTCCAAACATGGGAAAAAGGTAGTTCCCCTCGATATAGAACTAACCGAGAAACAGCGCATATTGATTATATCCGGTCCAAACGCCGGTGGTAAGTCCGTTTGTCTCAAAACAGTAGGGTTATTACAGTATATGCTGCAATGTGGTATGCTCATTCCCATGCATGAACGCAGCCATGCGGGTATTTTCAGCAGCATATTCATTGATATAGGTGACGAGCAATCCATTGAAGATGATTTAAGTACCTATTCTTCTCATCTTACCAATATGAAGATAATGATGAAGAACTGCAATGAACGCAGCCTCATCCTGATCGATGAATTCGGCGGCGGAACAGAACCGCAAATCGGTGGTGCCATAGCCGAAGCCGTACTGAAACGTTTCAACCAAAAGTTAACTTTCGGTGTTATTACTACACACTACCAGAATCTGAAGCACTTTGCCGAAGACCATGAGGGGGTAGTAAATGGAGCTATGCTATATGACCGCCACCTGATGCAGGCCTTATTCCAACTTCAGATCGGTAACCCCGGAAGTTCATTTGCCGTAGAAATAGCCAGAAAGATCGGTCTTCCGGAAGATGTGATTGCTGACGCATCCGAAATTGTGGGTAGTGAATACATCAATGCTGATAAATACCTGCAAGACATTGTACGTGACAAGCGATATTGGGAAGGCAAACGCCAGACCATCCGCCAACGCGAGAAACATATGGAAGACACCATCGCCCGTTATCAGGCAGAAATGGAAGACTTACAAAAATCTCGCAAGGAGATTATTAAAAAAGCCAAGGAAGAAGCAGAACAACTGGTACAAGAGGCCAATGCCCGAATTGAGAATACCATCCGTACCATTAAGGAAGCACAGGCTGAAAAAGAAAAGACTCGCCAGGCACGCCAAGAGTTGACGGAATTCCGTCAATCGATGGAAGCTCTTGCCTCTAAAGAACAGGAGGAGAAAATAGCCCGTAAAATGCAGAAATTGCAGGAAAAGCAGAATCGTAAGAAAGAAAAGAAAACAAGAGATACTGATAACGGATTATCAGCACAGGAGCAGGCTGCGCAAAAAGCCAAGCAGGAAGCAGAGCGCCTGGCAAGCATTGTACCGGGAGCGATGGTGAAGATAAAAGGACAGAATTCAGTAGGCGAAGTCCTGGAAGTAAATGGAAAAAATGCCGTTGTAGCATTCGGTAGTATAAAGACTACCATTAAAGTGGAACGTCTGGAGCGTACAAACATTGTTCCGCAAAAGGTAGACAGTTCTACCAAGAGCACATTCGTCAGCAACCAGACGCAGGACAGTATGTACGAAAAGAAACTGAACTTCAAACAAGACATCGACGTACGCGGTATGCGGGGTGATGAAGCTTTGCAGGCAGTGACCTACTTTATTGACGATGCCATTCTTGTTGGGATGTCCCGCGTACGTATTCTTCACGGAACAGGCACGGGCATTTTACGTACACTTATTCGCCAGTACCTGCAAACAGTTCCCGGTATCAGACACTTTGCCGATGAGCATGTGCAATTCGGCGGTGCAGGAATTACAGTTGTTGACCTATAAATAAAATAGTATGAAATCAATCAAAGAACTCTACCGTATCGGTACAGGGCCATCAAGCAGCCATACAATGGGCCCTCGCAAAGCTGCCGAGCTATTTCTGGAAAAACATCCGGAAGCCTCCTCATTTAAAGTTACTTTATACGGTAGCCTTGCCGCCACCGGTAAAGGGCATATGACTAATATAGCCATAACCGATACTCTGCAACCTGCCGCTCCGGTAGAAATCATCTGGGAACCGAAAATATTCCTGCCTTTTCATCCCAACGGGATGAAGTTCGTTTCTGTAGATGCAGCAGGCAATGAAACAGATTCATGGACAGTATTTAGCGTGGGCGGTGGTGCTTTAGCCGAAGAAAACGATGGTGCATCTTCCGTCAACACTCCTGATATCTACTCTATGAACCACATGACTGAGATTCTGCAATGGTGCGAAAAAACCGGAAAAAGTTATTGGGAATACGTTAAAGAATGTGAGGAAGAAGATATCTGGGATTACTTGCAAGAAGTTTGGAAAACCATGCAGGCAGCCGTTCGCCGCGGACTGGAACAGGAAGGCGTATTGCCCGGTCCATTGAACCTGCGTCGCAAAGCCTCTACTTATTATATACGCGCCAGCGGATACAAACAATCCCTGCAATCCCGTGGACTGGTATTTGCCTATGCCCTTGCCGTAAGTGAAGAGAACGCTTCAGGCGGAACCATAGTTACTGCACCTACCTGCGGTTCCTGCGGTGTAATGCCGGCAGTGTTATATCATTTGGCAAAGAGCCGCGATTTCAGCGATATCCGCATCCTCCGCGCACTTGCCACTGCCGGTCTTGTAGGAAACATTGTAAAGACAAACGCATCCATATCGGGAGCGGAAGTTGGATGTCAGGGAGAAGTGGGGGTAGCTTGTGCTATGGCCTCAGCCGCTGCCAATCAATTATTCGGTGGCAGTCCGGCTCAAATAGAATATGCAGCTGAAATGGGATTAGAGCATCATCTGGGAATGACCTGTGACCCGGTTTGCGGATTAGTACAGATCCCCTGTATCGAACGAAATGCCTATGCCGCCGCCCGTGCACTGGATGCCAACCTTTATTCCTCATTCACCGATGGAATGCACCGTGTATCTTTCGATAAGGTTGTAGAAGTAATGAAAGAAACCGGAAACGACCTGCCTTCACTCTATAAAGAAACCAGCGAAGGGGGATTGGCAAAAGATTACCGACCAATGTAATTGAGTTACAAGCTACGAGTTACAAGTTGCTGCGCTATGTCAGTCTTTGAACTGCTAAACGCTATCAAGCCGCAGGACTCTCGTAGCTTGTAGCTTTCTCACTCTTCCGGTGGATAAATCGTATCATCCTTTCCCGTTACATTCACAGTATTCATCAGCCCTCCATCTTCCGAATAGAATAACTGATACTTCTGATTCCCCTGCTTCACTTCAATCACATATTGCATGGGTTGCAACGGATACAGCAAAAAATAATAATCATCTTGTACCCAGTTTGCATATTCGCTATTATTAAATGCAGTCTGGACAGCTCCGGGAACATCATTCCAGTATATTTCCGATTCTGTCATCCACCAGTTTCCATTGGCATCAAACCATATATCGGAATCTTTTCCGTCCAGCCAGCAATCGGCTACAAAATACGAGCTTTTCTGCTTCCAGTCTACGTCCGTAGCATTTGGATATTTCTGTTTCAAAGCCTGTGTTACAGCCTCCGGCACATCGATACTCTTATCATCGTCATCATCATCGCTGCATGCACTGAATGTCAATGCAGTCATGCACATCATCATCGCTAACATCAAGAATCTTGTTTTCATCATTTTCTCCCTCCATTAGTCATCCAAACTGACAAACTGTCCTTTCTTATTGAATTTCAAAGAGAAATCATTGGCAAGTTCCACCTCAATCCCCGTACTTTTACGCTCTATCTTAGTGATAATTTCATTAGGAAAATTAGCCTTTACGTAATCTTTTACAGAGGCTGGGATAAGGGCGGCAGGCACAGCATTCTTTTTACAGTCTACTTCCGTCCAATTACCTTTCTTGTCGAAGTCAATCTCCGTGCGGTCAGTCAGTGTCACTTCATACTTCTTGGACAGGAACTCACTGTCTATCTTGATGTATGAAATCTGCGGTTTACTGAAATACTGATTGATAAAGTTACGCGCAGTCAATGGAAGTTCCTTTACGTCTTTGGTAATCACATCACCGGCAAAAGCGAACTGAACGGCTACGATAGCCAATACGAGAATAGATAAAACCTTCTTCATAATCGTTATTGTTTTTAAGTGTTACTAATTTATTTCCTGTTTTTATTCACACTGCAAATAACGATACTGAATCGGGAAAGATTTGGGAATATTCGCCTTTAGCTTTTCTTTTGAGATTCTTTAACAAGCAAGAACAGATGCATTCCTTCCTGCCATTTATAAGTCAGACTGAGAGAGGCGGACAAAGCAATGGAACGGGCGATGGCAAGCCCCAAACCGGTAGAATCCTTCTTCCCGTCAATACTGCGATAAAAACGCCGGAACAACTTTTCTCCATCCAACGGATGTTCACCACTGTTCATGATAGTAAGAGAAGAAGGCGTAGTCGCTATATGCAGTTCACCGCCTTCACGATTATGCACCAAAGAATTTTTCACCAAATTGGAAACCAAAATCTGTGCCAGGGAAAGGTTGCAGCGAATCACGAAAGGTTCCGTCTCTTTCGTACGTACCAGATGTATTTTCTTGCCTTCATATATATCCATCAAATCAGGCAATAGTTCATCCAAGACTTCATCTACCGAAACATCTTCTGTTTCGGTATATTGTCCGTTTTCAATACGGGAAAGCAACAACAAAGATTTATTCAGTCTGACAGCTCTGCCCAATGTAGTATATATTTCATCCAGCTCTTTCAACTGTTCTTCCGTCATCGACTCATTCTCCGCAAGCAACTCAATCTTGCCACGAACAATGGCAAGCGGTGTCTGCAACTCATGCGAAGCATTTTCTATAAACTGCTTCTGTTCCTCATACGCCTTATAACTACGGTTTCCCATATCCACAGCCGCATCACCCAACTGCTGAAATTCCCGTATCTTCGTCGGGTTGTCCAACACCGGAAGCTCCTTGCCCGGCTGAATTTGTTGCAGCCAGTTCAGCAGGCGATGCAACGGGCGAAATACACTTTGCAGTATCAGTCGTGTCCCGATGGATGTGCAAATCAAAAACAGCAGAAACAATGCTCCCAAATACCACAGGATAGCCTCCACCATATCATCACGCTCCAAGATGGAAATCATCAGTTCCAATTCATAAAACTGCCCATCCGGCATACGGAAAGCCGTCTTTAGTACCCTCACCGGCTCATCTTCATCTTCGCTTTCTATATAGACAGTAGAGTCATAAAACTCTTCATCATAGTCCTCAGCTTCTTCTTCGGATATAGGCCGGAATTTGTAGAAAGACATCAATGTCCCCTCCGTATCAAGAATAGACGGGTCCATCAAGGCATTATTGATTAATATCTCACTGTAATTTTCAAGCGTATCATCCGTTTCATCCATCACTTCGTCAATAATGGCATAATAAAACAATACCCCCCATACCGCCATCAACAGCAATAGCAGCAATGAGAGTTTCCGATAGGTATAATGAAGCAGTTTCATACTTCAGAGAGTTTATAGCCAAAACCATATACTGCCTTCAGTTCTACGGTAGCCTCAGCTTGTTTCAGTTTACGACGAAGATTTTTCACTTGTGAGTAAATGAAATCCAATGAATCTACCTGGTCGATATTATCTCCCCACACAGACTCCGCAAGACTCATTTTATTAATAACGCGATCAGGATTGACTATAAAATAATAAAGCAGATCAAATTCTTTCCGGTTAAGTTGTAAAGGCACTCCTCCTACCTCTACCTGGCGCTTGTCAGGATACAGCAACAGATTTCCCATTGTAATGGAAACATCACCCTTTGCTTGTCGGCGGCGAATAACAGACTTCACCCGCGCATTGAGCTCGGCCAAATGGAAAGGCTTCGTAAGATAGTCATCAGCGCCCAATTCCAGCCCTTCCACCTTATCATCCAAAGAATCCTTGGCAGAAATAATCAACACACTGTCACTACGATGCAGGCGTTTGAGTTCGCGCAGCAAATCCAGACCGCTTCCACCAGGCAGCATAATGTCCAGCAGGATACAGTCATAATCGTAGTCATTCACTTTATCCAGTGCCGAAAAGTAATCGGCAGCAGTTTCCACAACGAAATGCTCTTTTACAAGGGAAATGCGGATCGTTTCCCGCAAATCCGGTTCATCTTCTACAATCAGGATTTTCATACCGGCAAAGGAAACTCATAAATTAGGAAACAATCTGGAATCTTTGATCAAATGCTGTCTGTTTCGTGCAAATCTTCCAGCAATTCTTCTTTCGCCAAGGATATTTTGCCATCGGCAGATACAGTAATCGATAGTGGAATGTAAAGGTCGGACTGCGGATAGCACACACTTGCCGCATAAACGATCCCCTGAGGTGTGGTCTTATCATACACCAGTCCCTCAAGGATAGAATGTTTCATGAACTTTGCATCCACTAACGAAGCAAAACTCTCTTTTGTAAACACCTTGTCAACAATAGACTTGCCGCCGGAAGTTATACGCAGAGTAATGCTGTTATCAACAAATTTATCTCCTTGTTCATTAATCACAACAGGTAAACTGTCATCCGGCCTGCGAACCACGCTCGATTGATATTCCTTACCTTTATACGTAAAACTGGTCTTACTATCAGATACCTGCATACGTTGCAAACCATTGGCATCCACACTGTCTTTCATCAGTACCTGTATATCTCCCCTATCCTCTTTTTTCTGAGAAGAACAAGCTGACAACAGCCACATCGCTATACATATCCAGAAGTAAAATACGTTTCTCATTCTACCATTTGTTTACAATTAACGGGAACAAAGGAACAAAAAGGGAGGCAAAAATGCAAGGGAAAAGCAAAAGAAATAAAAACGGGCGAAAATGTTCCGCCCGTTTCATAAAACTAATACCATACTATATTTTATTTATACCTATTGAATCTTGATGTTTATAAGACAACAGGAAAAGCAAAAAGTTTAATAGGATCTTTCGTTTTAACATAAAAAAGGAATACAGCCCGATATACCCTATCGTCTGCATCAAAGCCCGGCATATTACACTAATAAAGGCCAACAACTTACGGTACCCGGCTTCATTGAATTTCATAAAGCGCTTCCCATAATTTCCGGAGACAAAGAATACACCACTGCTTCCGGAAAAACAATCGTGATCAAAGCTAATCCCCATATCAGTGCGGCAGATTTGACTTTACGCATCGACTGTGAAGATCCGCTTTATAAGAAAATGACCGATGTAATACCTCAGTATAAAGTTTCTTTCTCTGCCTATAGCCACCAAGGAAGCTGGGCTTATCCGATACGCCCTGCCCATTGTCGGGAAGGCGTGGCTCTGATGTTAAACCTAGCATACGCATTCTCTTCACAGGAATTCGCAGACGAACTGGAGAAATACAGAGGAAAGCTACATAGCGATAATAATAAGACAGTCATCAATGTCGATCAATTGAAACAGAAAGTACTAAACCACGGCGCATACCTTCTCGGACACGTCAGTGGTGTAAACGGTTTGGGTGGAGGCTACACTTTAGGTCTGGCAGAATGGTGCTTTCTACAGCATTATCCCGATGATGAATACAACATACATACCATCTTCCACGAAATAGGGCATTGCCTCGGATACGGGCACGACGGTAACATGACCTATGAACAGACAGGTCCCGTATGGATCACCCTGGGACGTGCTGTCTATCTGAAGTTAGGTCAGGAGAAACGTCTCCCTGTTTACTCACGGCGTTTTATGCATACCCGTAAAAATGCGACTACCCTATACGGTAGTTCTAAATATGTAGGTTCCACATTCGTCATAGAAGATCCGGAACTGGATGCAATAGACGGCGGCCTCGGTTTTCATCCAGTAGAAGACAACGAAAACATTGCAGACGGTACCCCATTATCGGTGTCATTAAAATGGTCGGACGTGCCCGAAGCTACGGAAACGACTTTCAAACCTAAAGATGTTACAGCCTATCAGGATCGCATTTACATAGTTAATAATGCTACCGGAAACTATAGTATAGAAGTTTTCCAAGAGAAGAACGGGCAAGTAATCCATTGTGGACGTATCAGAAACTGGACACGCAACGGCACATCCGAAACTTTTGCCGGTGAACCCAATGGAATTACAGCCGCCCATGGCAAAATATATGTAACCAATACGAGTAGCCGGACAGATGTTTTTGATGCCACGACACTGAAATTTATAACATGTATCGGAAACGAATAGGGTGAAGGTAGCTATCAAACCGTACATGCTTTCGAAACTTTAGTAAAAAACGGTTGTGTATTCATCCGTGATAAAAGGCGTGTTTGCGTCTTTATGGAAAAAGATGTCACAGCGGATAATTGTATGCGCATACCGAACTACTGCCGTTTCAACAATGTAGGCGAAGTGATGGGAACATACGGAATGACAATAGATAAAGACAATATACTTTATACTACCCACATTGGTAAAAAGGAAATCTATGCCTATGATCTTACTACCATGCGTGAACAGAAAGTATTAAACCCGGTCCGCACCCTGAAGTTACCAACGCAAGCCTATGATGTGGTTTCCTGGGACGGTCGTATGTTTGTGACTTTAAATCAAAAGACAGAATGTCTTGTAGAAATCAATCCCCAGGATGGAAGCATCTTAAAAGACTATTCTACCATAAACGGAAAGTCTTTTAGCAATCCGGAGAAAATAGCCCTGGCCCGCCAGACTCTCTTTGTGATAAACCGCGGAACAGGTACAGTGACAAGCATCCCATTAAATGAATTGAAGTAAGAAGAAAGAAATGAAGATAATATATATACTATTCGCAGGTTTATGCCTGCTTTCATGTGAAAAGACAAAGATAGAAGACGTTATCCGGGAAGTGGAACCGGACCAACCTTCATCCATACATTATTACTACTCATACAAAGCCGGAGAAGTGATTAATGCAGAAAAGCTTGGGTATGCTTCCGATGAATTCATGCCCGGTTGTACATATATATACGGTGACACCCTTTTCATTGCCAATACTCAAAACGGACATTTCAGCGTGGAATTATACAGTTTGTCCGCTCATCAGAAATTAGGTTCATTAAATACATGGACCTACAATGATGTAATGCAAACATTCGGTAATTACGTAGAGGCCATTTCCGTAGCTAATGAGAGGCTTTATCTCGCCAATATAAGCTCGTGCATTGATGTGTTTGATGTACATACACTGAAATTTATCACCCGAATCGGGAACCGTAACTGGGGGCATGGAAACACACAGTTGTTTCATACACATGCAATGGCTATTGTAGACGATTACATAATAGTGCGCATGAAAGATGGTCTGCAAGTAACCTTGCAAAGTGATGTGAGTGCGGAAAAATATCAGAATATAAATTACTACTCACGTGGAAGTCTGGATGGTTTCGATGTAAACAACGGATTTTATTCACATCAGATGGCAGTAGATACAACCGGATTGGTATTTCTCGCCGATTACGGACAATACGGCAACCGGAAAATACATGTGATCGATACTACCCTTATCCAGAAGGGAAGCAATATCACAATGACTACCAGTCAGACGCTGAGGTTGTGTCAAAATTGAACTGCACCCCAAAAGTTAGACATAAAACTTTAGGGG
>ERZ1673752.4986-NODE-4986-length-10460-cov-10.478232_pt1 | contig 10460 bp, 10 predicted proteins | sample MGYA00580195_ERZ1673752 | MGnify/ENA primary metagenome ERZ1673752 (study PRJEB41218, sample SAMN15661744) | gut metagenome | host: Homo sapiens | place: Canada: London | collected 2015-08-20/2019-03-30 | study: EMG produced TPA metagenomics assembly of...
ATTCAAGTGTTTGGCATAAAAAAGAGCAGCCTAAACTGCTCTAAAATATTTATCTATTAATCTGTTAGATTTTTTATCCATTTCTTTGATATTACTCTTGGTAGTCCTATGCAAGCCTTGGCTACTTCTTCGCAGCATGCCATCAAATACACAAAATGTAGCGGTAATTTAAATACTACTGAGCCTAAAAATGACATTGGCACTCCAATTAGCCAAACGCAGCTCATCTCTAAAAGCATTGAGTATCTTGTGTCTCCACCGCCTCTAAATATGCCGACTACAAGGGTCGAGTTATGTGTTTTAACAAAAAGTATTAGTCCCATAGCTATAAATAAATTTGATGCGATTGCTTTTGACTCGGCTGTGATATTTGGAAACATCACAAAGAAAGCATCTCTAAATATTATCATCAAGGCGCCAAGTATAACGCCTGTTAGTGCTGATAACTGCAAAAGCCATGTGCCGTATTTGTATGCTTTTTCTTCATCTCCTGCGCCAATGTAGTTACCGACTATAACTGTGCATGCGCCTGCTAAGCCTCTAGCTAGAACGAAGAATATATTTTGTACTGTCATACCTATCTGCAAGGCTGTAACGCTTCTTGTACCAAGCTTTGCGTATGCAATTTGGTAAACGATTTGGCCTAGTGACCAGAATGTTTCGTTTATAATAACTGGTCCGGCTGTCATTATATACATTTTTTTGAAATGGCTGTCGAATGTCACGAAGTCTTTTATTTTACCTGTTAGTGGTCCTCTATGTTTTTTAAGTGTTATATATAAAACTGCAAATTCTAATATACGTGCAAATATTGTACCTAAAGCGCCACCCGCTACGCCCATGGCTGGAAAACCAAGTTTACCGAAGATAAATACGTAGTTAAAGAAGGCGTTTCCGAAAAAGGCGATGGTTGAAGCAACTAGAGGCGTCTTTGCATTGCCAATGCTTCTCATCGATACTGAGTAAATGAAGTTTACTGCTGTTAGTATGTATGAGAATGAAACTACTCTAAGATAAGTAACTCCATAAGGTATAACGTTTGGGTCTTGTGTAAAGATTTTCATAAGTTGTTCTGGTATCAGTAGCGCAAGTACTGTAAATACGCTTGATACTATAACTGCTAGTATTAGCGCCATACCATGTGATCTTCTAACGCCTTGGTAGTCTTCTTTGCCGTAGAACTGAGCTATCATCGCTGAGGTTCCTGTCGCTATACCAAAGCAAATCAAGGTCATGAAGAAGAAAATTTGGTTTGCAAGTCCAACAGCTGATATCGCATAGTCGCCAAGTGATGATATCATCGTTGTATCTAGTGTATTAAGTACACTTGCGAGCAAATTTTGAAGTGCAACTGGTACTGCAAGGCTATATACTAATTTTAAAAATCTTTTGTCATTAAACATAGCTCGTAAATTTTTCATTTAACTCATCCTTTCAATTTTTTCATTTTATCACTAAGAGAGAAACTTGTCAAGATGTTTCGCCTTGCGAATGGAGATATTATTTTAAAATATTTATATATTCTTAAAAAATATATTTGCAAAGAAAAAAGAGCCTGGCTAAGGCTCCTATTTCACACTAATTACAAAATAACTATTTTTCTTCCATCACTAGTATTTCTTCATCAGCTTCGTTTTTTGCGTCTTCAACAGCTGCTTCGTAAGCTTTGTAAACTTTTTCTTCGATGTCAGCTCTTGCTTCTGAGTTGATTGGGTGGGCTACGTCTCTGTAAGTACCATTAGGTACCTTTCTTGAAGGCATTGCAATGAATAAACCTTCTCTTCCTTCGATAACCTTGATGTCGTGAACAACAAAAGCGTTATCAAAAGTAACAGAAGCTGTTGCCTTTAAGTTTAAACCGTCCTTTTCAACAAGTCTTACCCTTACGTCTGTAATTGTCATTTTCCCATCCTCCTAATTTAGCTAAAATTTGCTTGATTTTTCTTATAATATATATTATGATAAGTATATAAGCAAAATTATACAGTAGCTTATATATATATTATACTAAAGAGTTGAAATAATTTCAAGTACTTTTTTCATATTTAGGAGGAAATATGGGCTTTTTTTTGAAAAAACACAATATTGACAATATATTTTTCATAGGCATAGGTGGTATCGGTATGAGTGGTCTTGCCGAATTACTTATTTATGAGGGATGTAAAGTTAAAGGAACTGATACTGGCGAGTCACAAATCATAGAAAGACTTAAAAAAATGGGCGCCGTTGTATACAATAAACACGATGCAAAAAATGTTGAGTCATCAAAGGTAGTTGTTTACACAGACGCAATACGTCCAGACAATCCAGAGCTTTTAAGAGCAAAGGAGCTTGGTTTAGAAATTTATGACAGAGCAAGCTTTTTAGGTGAAGTGATGAAGCTCTTCCCTAACTCAGTTTGCGTTTCAGGCACTCACGGTAAAACTACTACAACATCGATGATTGCTTCGATCACAACACATACTCAGATGGATCCAACCATACTTTTAGGTGGTGAACTTGATGAGATTGGCGGCAATATAAGGATTGGTAAAGGTAATATCATCATCAGTGAGGCTTGTGAATACAAGGCAAACATACTAAAATACAATCCTACCATGGCCATGATTTTAAATATTGACGAGGACCACTTGGACTTTTATAAAAATATTGATGACATAATCGCTACTTTCAAAAAATATGCCGACGACGTTCCATCAACTGGCTATGTGGTATATAATAAGGATGACGAACATGTTCTTGAAGCGATAAAAGATGTTACAGCTAAGACTATCAGCTTCGGTGTTGACTCTGATGCTGACTACAAGGCTGAAAACATCACTTATGATGAGAACGGCTGCGCTAATTTTGATCTTATTCATAACAATAAAATAACTGAGATTAAATTAAGTGTTTTAGGTAAGCATAACGTTTATAATGCGCTTGCTGCCATCGCTATGGCGAATACTTATGGCGCATCACTTGAAGATATTAAAAAATATATACTTCTTTACGCTGGTGTTCACAGAAGGATCGAGACTAAGGGCTACATCGGAAGCGTTCGTATCATAGATGACTACGCTCATCACCCAACTGAGATCATGGCGACTCTTGAAGCCGTTAAAAAGATGGCTAAAGGCAGAATCATCACCATATTCCAGCCACATACCTTCACTAGAACACAAAAACTTTTACAAGGCTTTGCTGAAGCGTTTAAAAGAAGCGATGTTACCATCATCACTGACATATACGCTGCCAGAGAAAAAGATACTAAGCTTGTTCACTCAAAAGATTTGATCAATTCTATGAAGGAGCACGGCTACGATGCTATGTATATCTCAAAATTTGAAGACATAGAAAACTATCTTCTTGATAATTTAAGGGAAAACGACATCATCTTAACTGTCGGCGCCGGCAATATATATAAGCTTGGTGAAGATTTATTAAAAATTAAAGATAAACAATAATATATATTATAATGAAAGATTTTTTATGGGCACACGTTAATTCGTGTGCTTTTTCATGTTTATATTGATAAAATTACAATAAAGTTAATGAAACTATAAAATTTTCTTATAATACTTATAAATTATTTTCATCACAGAAACGATGTATTTTATTTACACTTTAGCAGGTTTATGTTACAATATAAATACAAAATTAAAAGGAGGAAAAAATATGCTTAATACATATTTAGCATTCGAGTTAGAGCCTATAATCAAAGCGATTAACAGTGTATTGTGGTCAAAATTTTTGATGTATGCACTTTTAGCTCTAGGTATTTTTTATACTGTTTATCTAGGTTTTCCACAGATCACTAAGATAGGCTTAGCATTTAAGTACGCTTTTGGCGGAATGTTTAAGAAAAAAGAAAAATCCAAAGACGGCGAGGTAGAAGTAAACTCATTTCAAGCACTTGCTACAGCGATAGCTGCTCAAGTTGGTACTGGTAACATAGGTGGTGTAGCGACAGCTGTTGCATCTGGTGGACCGGGCGCAATTTTCTGGATGTGGGTTTCAGGTATACTTGGTATGTCAACTATATTTGCCGAGGCAGTTCTTGCGCAATTGTACAGAGAAGAAAGAGATGGCGAGCCTGTGGGCGGTCCTTCATACTACATTTCCAAAGGGCTTAATTCAAAAGTATTAGCAGCAATATTCTCAATCACTATAATTTTAGCTCTTGGCTTTGTTGGCAACATGGTTCAATCAAACTCAATCGCACTTGCAATGTCAAACGCAATAAACGTTAACTCACTATACATCGGTATTGCTCTTGCAGTACTTGTTGGCTTTGTTATCATGGGTGGTCTTAAGAGAATCACGACTATGGCGGAGCTTGTAGTTCCTTTCATGGCTATTATCTACATCATCGGTGCATGTTTTATACTTTATGTATATAGACATCATTTAGGACTAGTTTTCTCTGGCGTATTCAGAGAAGCCTTCTCAACTCAAGCAGTTGTAGGTGGTATGGCTGGTACAGTTATGAAAGAAGCTATCAAAAACGGTGTTGCTAGAGGACTTTTCTCAAACGAAGCTGGTATGGGTTCAACACCACATGCTCACGCAACTGCAAAGGTTAAAGACCCTTGTATGCAAGGCTTTGTAGCGATGGCAGGCGTTGTTGTTGATACTATCATCATCTGCTCAATAACAGCTCTTATCGTTCTAGCTACAGACGCTCACATGTCAGGAGCAAAATCAGTTGCCATCACACAATATGCATTTAGCGCAGCCTTTGGCGAGCCAGGATCAATATTCCTAGCAGTTTCACTAATGTTCTTCGCTTTCACAACTATAGTTGGTTGGTACATGTTTGGCGAAATGAACATCCGCTACTTATTCAAAGGCAAAACAGCCATCAACGTATATAGAGTTTTAGTTCTTATATGCATAGTAGTTGGCTCAGTATTTGGTGCATCAATCATTTGGGACCTTGCTGATACATTCAACGGTTTCATGGTTATCCCGAACCTTATCGCCCTATTCTTACTTGCACCACAAGTTAAGAAAGCTTACAAAAACTATTTAAATAGAAAAAAAGCTGGCGAATTAGATTAAATTATATATTGAAAAGCTCTCACTTAATTGATGAGAGCTTTTTTATTGCTTTCTATGCGGCACTCATTGTCTCAATAAGACAATAAGTGTTGACAAATAATGCATATTCTGTTATACTAATGATAGATAAGGGAGGTAGGAGGGGTAATTTGAATATATTTTTAAAAATTAGTATAGTTATCTTATTTGGAGTGATAGGTGTAAAAATCGCGAGAAGGCTGAATCTGCCAAACGTTACAGGCTACATAGTCATGGGTCTACTACTTGGCCCATCATTTTTAAATCTTGTAACGCCTGAAGCAGCGCCCATCATTTCCTTTGTAAATGAGTTCGCTCTAGGCATCATCGCCTTTGCCATAGAAGATATACTTGGCGACATGAGTAAACCAGGAGTTGGACTGATGTTCGTGATGCCGGTTGATAGAGTAGTTGGCTGGACTAAGTAAATAGAATAAAATAATATAAGCTCTCACATCAAATGTAAGAGCCTTTTTTTGCGTAAATATTTATTTTTTAAGTTTATAATTTATTATTCGCCAAAATTTGCCTTTAGTAAAGCATCTACACTGTCGTAGCCGGATGGGTCAAGCTCAGTCGTGCTAGCAGTGTAATCGCCTTGTGAATCGATTACAAGGACTTTATTTTCCTTATCAAGCTTGTATTTAAACGCAAAGATGCTGCTTAAGTAGTCTATGTCAAAGTAAAGAGTCTCGCCCATGACCTTCACTTCTTCAGGCGCGTGCTTTATATAAGAAAAACTGCTAAGCCCTTCGTCGTCACCATCAAAAGCGTAGCTGATATTGTATTTTTCGTTGTAAGTCAAAGCAAACTCCATACTTCCAGGGTAGACACCGTAGATGATTTCGTCGTCATTAACTAGTTTTGAGTAGTCAGTAACTTCGTCTAAAGCCTTGTCATCAGCAAATTTGCCACTCTTCCAAGTGCGAGCCATGACCTTGTTAATGCCAGAGACGCTAAATAGCCTTGCGTTAATATTCTCTACGTAGCCGTAGTCTTCGCCGTCAACGCTTACAGCGTAGTCAATACAGTCAAATACATCTACTCTTTCTTTACCTGTTTCTTCTTCTTTTTTTTCTTCGCCTATAGGTTTCTTTGTAGGCTCCTCCTTGTCATTTCCTCCACACGATACCATAAACATAGATAAAGCGAGTAAAATTAATAATATTTTCTTCATATAAACCTCCTAAACAAGTTTATTATAAGCCTTCTTTTGAAGATCATCAAGCCTTTCCTTGTTGCCCTTCGCCATAGCACCAGTAAAAGGCACCTCATAAAGCAATTTTGCTCCTAGATGAACTAAAGTGATGTTCGCCTTGCTGCCCTTATAATCCACAGTAAAATTTTCAATCTCGTCCCAAGGCATCAAAACAAAATTTCCCTTCACAGAATTTGAAATTTCCTTCTCATATATACCCTTTTCACTAAAGTACAACACAAAAGACCTCGCACCGTCCATAGTGTAATACAATCTACTCAAAAATAATTTTAATAAACCCCTTTTGAAGTCATTGCGTTTTAGGGCAAATAAATAATTTTTATCATCATTAAAATCTTCCTTGACCTTGTCCGCGATTTCACTCGCAGTATTCATTAAAAGACCCATGTCTATACCTCCTATTTAAAAATAAATACTTCCTTGATGTCCTTGCCTAAGACCTTGCAGATCTTGTAGGCAGTTTCAAGACTTGGGCTGATAGTTCCCGCCTCATACGCCATGATGGATCTTCTCTTTAAGTCCACCGCCTTGGCAAGCCTGTGCTGCGAAAGACCTTGCTCCTTTCTAAATTCAGCGATTCTGTTTTCGATTATAACATCCAAACTATCACCCCTTATAATTATGGTTACATTTATAGTACTAAATATGTTACATTTATAGTACCATAGTCATAGATCTTTGTCAATAGTTTTTTGCAAAAAATAAAAAAGTGACCTAGTATAAACTAAGTCACCTGTGATTATGGTTTTGAATGTTTGATTTTTATTTTTTTATTTAAAACTAATCAGTTCATTCTCTTTCAGTTCATAATAAACTATCGATTGCTTCTCTCCAAGCTGATTCGTCCACGAGTCATATTCAATACGAATTTTCTTAAAGCCAAGCTTTTCATAGACGTGCTGAGCTCTTTTATTATTTAAATTTGTCGTTAGAAATATGGTCTTCGCACCCATTTTGAAAAGCTCTTCTATAAACAAAGTAAGTATCACTCGTCCAAGACCTTTCTCTTGATAAGAGGCATCACATATCTTTATACCTATCTCGCATCTATCATCATCAGAAAACTCATAATTCATCTCGCCAATGGCCTTGCCCTTGTACTCAATCATCAAAACTCTGTGCTGATCAGTGTAATTTTTAATCTGCTCTTTAATTCTCTCTTCATTAGTGTTCACTCCGTTTGGAAAGCCCGCGTGAGCCATGACAGAGCCGTCGTTCCACCAAGCTCTCAGCTGAGTCGCATCAGTATCAACCACATTTCTAATTAAAATGTCTTTGTAAATTATCTTCATTTGTAAGTTTACTCCTTGATTTATAGATTCTTCTTGTAATACATTAATAATACCACGAAAGCACTCAAATGTAAAGAAAAAGTGACCTAGCATATACTAAGTCACTATGATTATGGTTTTGAATGTCCGATTTTCATTGTCAATGTCCGATTTTTCATCACCAATGTCCGATTTTTATTTCAGAAAAGTGCCATTATGGAAGTTTTTCTAAATAAAATTTATCTATCTATTATTCTTTCTTTACTTTTTCCTCTAATTCAAGTAAATACTTATCAAAGTCTGAAACGAATGCTCTGTCTTGAATCACTCTATACTTTTCAAACTCGGTCTCAGCATGTAATTTTGCAATTGCATTACTTACTTTTCCCTTGTCCTTTAATTCTCCATACTCAAACATAGCTATAAAGCTCCTAAGCCTTTCTTCCCAATCTTGCATAGTAAGCGGTATCTTCCTTATAGTCATGTTTTCTGCAAAATCCAAATAGGCACTCACCATACGATTAAGTTCTTTAATTTCATTCTCGCTAAGGTAATTTTTAGCAACTATTACATCGCTTTTCTTTATCTTACCGTCAGGCGCATCTGACCACGATGTAAGCCCCATGTGATCCTTTTCATGATTAGCTCTTTCGTATATAAGCTCAGCTGCCGTGTGGCCGTGTATAGCATAATGCATCTTATTTTGTACTGTAGCATAGAATCTCTTAGTTCTAAGTGCATTTTTATCATAATCAACTGCTGTTGCATATATATCAGTTATCTTTTGATAAAACTTTCTTTCGCTAGCCCTTATCTCGCGAATGCGTTCTAACTGTTCTTCAAAGTATTTATCTGTCAGGTAGCTTCCGCGTTTTAGCCTTTCATCATCCATGACCCAACCCTTTATAGTATAATCTTTTGCTATCTTATTGACCCATTTCCTAAATTGAACGGCACGCTCAGAGTTAACTTTGAATCCTACGGCAATAGCCATCTCTAAGTTGTAATGCTTTGTAATGTAGTTCTTACCATCGTTTGCAGTTATTCGAAAATTTCGAATAACTGAATCTTCTTTTAGCTCTCCATCTTCAAAAATCTTTTTTATGTGATAATTTATTGTATTTATTTCTACATCATATAATGTTGCTAACATTTTTTGGGTAATCCAAATGTTCTCATCCTCATAACGCACCTCAACGCTACTAGCCTCTTCTCCCATAGAAGCTATATATGTTAGATACTCAGAAGCACTCGAACGTATATTCAATTCATTATTTTCTTTTTTCATCTGAACTACCTCCACAAAATACACTATATATTATTCGTATATATACTTAAATAATATCACGAATACGCCTTTATGTAAAGACATTAATCTGGTATTATATCCTTTCTCTATACTCCTTCAAATTATTCTTCATAAGTCTCTCCCACTCATTTAACACATCTACTAAGCCACTTATGTTCATCTCTTTTTCAAGTACAAGGCTTTCTTTACCTTTCTTAACCACATTTATATATTCTTTTTGAAGCTTTTTTGTTCTCTTCATAAGTTTATCCTCTTCAATAAGTATAAACATAGTCTCTAAATCAAGTAGAGCCGCTCTAAACAGTGTATTCATTGACTCCCTGAGATCATTTTTGCTTATCTCTCTTTTTGAAAAATTTATTATATCTTCTTTAAGCGCGCCAAGATTTTCTATAGACTTCAATAGTGGCTCCTCCATATCAACGTCCTTAACATCGCATTTTTCAAGATGCGCAAGATGAGTCTGGTCATCAAGCCTTTCCTTAAGCTCCTCTGCCGTCCAAAGAAATTCGTCCGGCTCATCGCTTTCCTCATATTTATTATTTATAAATCTAAATCTATTATCCTTATGATCTTTAAAAATTATCGCATGTTTATTTCCTGGTGCAATATTAACGCCGAGCATATAGTTTTTATCTGCTGCCTCTAATATCTTCAAAACTTCATCTTTATCATAGTTCTTTTCAATAAGTTCGTATCCAAGAGGATTTAGATAAATATCAAAAATCTCTTTTGATTGCAGCATAGTACCCGCTAAGTAAGATGCGCCATCTTTTACTAAGAGGTATGCTAAGTCAATCGCAAGCGCAATTACAAAGTCTTCTGTGTCAATTCCGTCTAAATACAAAAGATTTGCTAAGCCTGCATAAGAGCATGACGAATTAAAATGCATGTATTTCATATACTATCTCCTTTCACTCCAATATCAACTGTCTTCATTAAATAATACCACGAAAGCCCTCAAATGTAAAGAAAAAGTGACCTAGATAAACTAAGTCACCGTGATTATGGTTTTAAATGTCCGATAATTTTGCCTCAATGTCCATTTTTATCTTCAATGTCCGATTTTTATCTTCAATGTCCGATTTTCTATTTCAGAAAAGTGCCATTATGGCAATAATTCTAAATAGAATTTATTTACTATTTAATTTTTCTTCACAAGCCCACTAAAAGTAAAGAAAAAGTGACCTAGTATAACTAAGTCACTTCTATCTCTATTTACTTTGCTTTTTTTGTAATTTTGATGCCACAAAAAATATAAGCATTCCAAAGACTGCTGCGAGTATGATCGCTCCACCCGGCTTTACATCGTAGTAGAAGCTTGCTGTGATGCCACTTAGCATATAAACAAGTCCTAAAACTATGGTGATGATCAGCGTCTTCTTGTATGAGCGAGCAAGTATCAGTGTTGTAGCAACTGGAAGCACTACTAGCGATGTAAGCATAAGTGCTCCAACTAATTTTACCGCCATGGCGATGGTGATCGCGCTTAGTAGTGTAAATGCTGCGTTTACGCGTCTTACCTTAACTCCTGAGAGTCTCGCTGTGTTTGGATCTATGGCGATGGCAAGTAGTCCTGCGTACTCTTTGATGCTTGCAA
>ERZ1673752.4987-NODE-4987-length-10458-cov-6.628088_pt1 | contig 10458 bp, 8 predicted proteins | sample MGYA00580195_ERZ1673752 | MGnify/ENA primary metagenome ERZ1673752 (study PRJEB41218, sample SAMN15661744) | gut metagenome | host: Homo sapiens | place: Canada: London | collected 2015-08-20/2019-03-30 | study: EMG produced TPA metagenomics assembly of...
TTCCCTGACATATCTATCCTTTACAAAATTGAAAGAGTGGGATGACCCACTCTTTCAAAGAAGTTATAATTTACTTTTTGTATATTACCACATATCCTGTAAAATGTCAAGGAATTCAACGATGTTTGCGGATATTAAGTGTTGCCCCTAGCCCAGTCGCCATCATCAAAACAAATAGAGCTAGCATAATATTCTCAGCATCACCTGTATTAACGCCTTTCTTGTCCTTTGTTGATGCTACCCTTGAATTTGCAACTTGAACTGGTGACTTGCTGTAATCGTATGCCTTATCAGTAAACACTGTCCTGCCCTCTCCATAAGGATTCTCGTATTTGCTAGGCACCTTGCCGTTAAGTCCAATTCTGAGGTATGCATTGAAAATATCAATATCAAGGACATTTTTGCTTCCATCCACAATGGCTTCTGCGTCCTTAAACATAGTCATGCCATCTCCAGCTTCCTTGTAATAATATTCTGTAATCATCAAATTATATGTTTTCTTGAGATCAATAGGCTTTCCACCGATTCTTACATTCTGAACTCTGTATCCACCTTTGTAGTAATCCCCATTAACCTTAACAAATAATTTTTTGTCGTCGGTTACTACATTTGACTTTACAGACGTATTGATTTCATATGTAATTCCGCCGCCATGTAAAAATCCACCACTCTCATCTGGATAGTTCTTAGCACCCATCTCAAGAGCATCGACTATTGTCTGTCCGCTTACCTTGATCTCGCAGAGTTTAGTATTCCATGGAAGAACACTCAGAACACTCAAGTAATTAATTTCACCTTGTTTGATATTTGCACGAATCGATCCGCCGTTCATTATTGCAGCATCTGCCTTCTTGAATCCCTTGCTGCTTGGATCGTTCTCAGCATACCACAAATATGAATCCGTGATAAAATCTGCCATGTTGGTATTTGCATTTCTTACCAATCTCTTGTTAGGATTAGCTGGATCATTAATCATAAGTGAATAATCTGTATAACCTATCTTTTCTTCAAGGTATTCATACTTCTTAAGTTCAGCCTTTACAGCTGCATCAACCCTCTTATATTCTTCCGTTGCTTTTTCAGCATCAGTTATTTTGTTAACAAGACTTGAGTTTGCCTTTATCTTGCCGCCGTCCAAAGATAATTTTAGCACCCCTATATTCACTAGTTTTGTTCCTGTAGATGTCAACAAAACATCTTTACCCGCTTTGTCTTTCACTGTTCTACTTGGAATGACATTGTGTGCATGTCCGTCGAGCAAAACATCTATTCCGCTAGTATTTGCAATTACATCCTGAGAATACCAACCGTCTGTTCCTCCGTTATCTCCAAGGTGTGACATCACGATCACAAAATCAGCACCAGCGCTCTTGACAGCATCAATATTTTTCTGCACAAGATCATATAGTTTCTGATTAGTGTCCGCATTGAAGGAATAAATGTAGTTTCCATTTTTATCCTGAAAGTTCTTAGGCGTGCCTTTTGAAATTGACTCAGGTGTATCAATACCGATAAATGCTACCTTCTTTGTTTCACTGCCGATTTTAACATCCCTAATGTCATATGCCTTATTAAAAACTAAATTATTATTTTGGTCTGTAAAGTTGGCACAGATATAATTTAAACCTGATGCTTTTGCCTTGTCTATGAACTTAGTTACGCCAAAGTCGAATTCGTGATTTCCTGGAACCAAGATGTCATAGCCTGTTACTTTCATTAAATCAATTGAGCTCTGGCCCTTTCTCATTGTGTTTGGAACGGATCCCTGGATAGAGTCTCCATTGTCAACAAGCAGTGCACCTTTTGAGTTTGCAATAGCTTTAGCCTTAAGTGCAGCAAGTCCAGCATATCCTAGTGAGCTGTCAGTCCCTGTGTAAAACGCGTTATCACTCACACCGCCATGGACGTCATTGGTGTAGAAAATTACGAAATCGTCTGCCCCAATTCCTAATGAATCATAGCTTCCCTGCTCTGCTGGGTCCGCAAAGGATACAAGGCTGGTCATTGAAAAAACAAAAACCACTGCCATCAACAAAGCTAATACACGCTTTTTAGTATACATTCTTCCCTCCTTATACTAAATTTAAAATGATTAACTTAACCAGTTTTCGGGTATTATTATTGACAAGACAATTATACCACAAAATTGTTTAAGGAGAAATGTATGAAAGATGATAAGAGCCTTATACTAGAAAGACTTGAAGGCGTAAGAAAATATTACGAAAAGTTCGAAGACATGCTAGATGATCTTCCTTTTTTTGTTCCAAAATCCACTAAGAAAATGTTGAAAAAATATCTCGGCCAGGATAAGGAGCTTGAGGCATTGATGGAGTCAATCAGTACTCAGAGGTCACCTCGCCTTCTGATTGCAGGCAACAGAGGTGTCGGGAAAAGTGCCCTTGTAAATGCACTATGTCGGGCAAGAATAGTAGAGACAGCTCCATATATAGAGGAAAATGTGGATCGCAATCACTATGAAAACAATGTGGAACATACTGAAGGCGACCACTATTCAAACGACTCAAAATATGTGGATCGTGTTATAGATGACGTTGATATATATGCGTGCAAGCGTGGTGATGAAACAGAAATAGAAATTTTCGAAACTTCGGCATCTAAAACAGCAGAAAAGTTCACACAAATTATCAACTTCAAGCCGGATGTAGCTATTTTGTTGCTTGATAGTTCCAGAAATGTTGACATTCATTCTCAGCTAGTGTTCTTTGAGGATTTAAAAAAACAAATCGAGAAAAATGGCACCAATAAACTTCCTCTAATTGTTGCAATCACAAAGATTGACGAGGCGAGTGATCAGACGTATGAGGAACTTGTAAGCGAAGGTGAAATAGGGAGAAAAATTGCTCTATCTATCGATATCGATAGGAATCAGTTGCGAGAATCGTTAAGCAGATACAGAGGGGCTATTTTGTCTCACGGAAACGTTGTTGACGAAATAGTGGCGCTTTCTTCGCTGAATTTATATAATTTTGATGAATTAAGAAGAATCATTGAAGATTTGATGGTAGATCCAAATGCGCAGATGGGCTTCAGAATGACTTTCAGATTGTCAGAAGTGCTTTCCGGCGTTGCGAACAGGCTAGTTAAGTTATTTTCAGGTATGGCGGCCGTCATTGCTCTTACGCCGATTCCAGTTGCTGACCTTTATGTACTCTTGATTCTTCAAGGGCTCATGGTCGCTCTAATCGCAAGGCTGAGCGGAAGAGATGTAAACCTTAAAACAGGAATTGAATTTATTCTGAGTTTGGGCGGTGTAACCCTTGCAGGCTTTGGGCTGAGGACAGTGGCTCAACAGGCTGCAAAATTCGCCAATTTCCTACCGTTTGCTGGTTCGGCGATTAGCTCAACAATAGCTGCAACCGGAACCAATGCGATTGGCAAGGCTGCGGTTGCTCACTTTATCTCGGATCTTCCGCTTCGAAAAACAAGGTCGCTTTTTAAGGCTTTGAATAAGTCGTCGAAATAAGTGCTACATTAGAAACTTATTGTTTTTGATATATTTACGGGTAAAATTACAAAGATTGTAATTTTATCCGTTTTTTTCGGCTGATTCCACTAGTTGTTTTAAAAGGCAGGCTGTTGTTATACTACCAACTCCCTTGGGAACTGGTGTTATGGCATCGACAACATTCGCCACCTCATCAAAACTTACATCGCCGACCAGCCTGCCGTCATCAGTTCTATTCATGCCAACATCTATAATAATCTGGCCGCTATGAGCATATTCCTTTCCAAAAGTATCTGGCCTGCCTGTTGCAACAATTACGACATCAGAAACTGCAGACAATTTCTTGAGCTGTTCAGAGGTTGTCTTGCTATGAGCCATTATAACCGTCGCATTTTCCCGCTGCATGAGCATACTGACAGGCTTGCCAATTACAAGAGACCTGCCGAGCACGAGAACAACCCTGCCGGAGAGAGGTATTTTGTAGTGTTTCAAAAGTTCAACACAAGCCATAGCCGTGCAAGGATAGTTTTTGGCTTTTCCTGTAAATACCAGTGCGAGAGCCTCGTCGGTAATGGCATCCAGATCCTTTGATGCCGCGAGACGATTTCTTATGAGATTGTCGTCAAGCCCTTCCGGAAAAGGGCGAAAAATCAACGCGCCATGTATATTATCGTCATCATTGATTTGATCTATGCAGCCCAGCACCTCGGACTGGGATACATCGTGAGGTAGCGCAAACTGTTTTGTGCTTATACCAAGCTTTGAAGCCCGCTTAATTACAGCGTTTTCGTAGGCCATATCCGCTGGATTCTCGCCTATACGCATAATTGCAAGCATTGGCGTGATGTTTTGTGCATTTAGATGTGCAACCTTCGAAGAAATTTCGCTCTCAATCTTCTCTGAGACTTCTTTCCCATACAAAATATTTGTCGCTCTGTCGCTTATTATGTTTGCTATTTTTTGGCTCATTTTAAAGAATCTCCTCCCCACTTATATAAACCTTTTCAGGCATTAACTCCTCGATTTTGTCGACATCCTTTTCAAATGGATTCTCATTCATAATCTGAAAATCCGCATAATATCCTTCCGCAATGCAGCCGCGATAAGGCATACCAGCAATGATGGCGGAATTTTTGGTGTAAAGCAAAATAGCTTCCTCAAGGCTAATCCTATGTTCCTGACCTGTATCGACGTCGTTGTAAGCTTTTCTCGTCACAGCCCCTTTTATATTTATCCAAGGATCAATAGGATCCGACCAAGCAGTTGCAGGTGCATCAGTTGAAAGCCCCACAAAACAACCCATATCGATCAGATGTCTAATAGGATAAGTAGTTTTCAAACGCTCATCGCCCAAGTTTTTTTGATAACTTTCAATTTCGCTGAAGATAAAAATAGGCTGCGTGGCAATTGCAATACCTCGTTCTGCTGCCATCTTGATGGCTTCCTCGCTCGGCTCTGTTACATGCTCAATCCTAGAGTGCGGAAATTTACAGGAAACATCAGCAAAGTTTGAAGGAGAATCGTTAGAGTTTGAAGGATAAGCGTTAGAGTTTGAGTGAGATTCGGTAGTGTTTAATTGATTATCATTCTCCGCATTTCGCCCGACTGCCCAAGGCTCCTCATTATAAAGCCTCTTCACAAACCTATCAATTGCCCTCTTCCCCATAGCGTGAATTGAAATCTGCAGGTTATTCTTCCTACAAAACTCTATAGCAGAATCAAGTAGCTCATCGCCGCATGTTGAAATACCATACTCCTCAGTTCCCACATATGGGACGTCTGTCCACGCGGTATGTCCGGAGAAACTTCCGTCACCAATAAGCTTAAGCCCAGCCACGTGAATCTGCTGATCCATGAATCTATGCTCCGGCTGTATCTCAAATTCAGGCTTATTTTTATAAAACTCCCACATGTAAAAAAGCGAAATATTTTGTTTTAGGCCCTTCTTGACAGCATCATAGTAGACGAAGTGATTATCCTTTGAGCTCAAATTCCCCATTTCGCACACCGACGTTATTCCGTGCTCGCTGAAGTGATCTCCAAGTTTTTTTATCAGCATGACCTCATGTTCATGGTCTATATGAGGTAGAATTTCCGCAACTAAATTCCTGGCATTCTCATACAAAATACCGTTTGGTACGCCATCTTGATTTCGCCCTATCTCTCCGCCCTCGGGATTTTTTGTGCCCTCATCGATGCCAGCCATTTTCAAAGCAAGAGAATTGCAACATCTGATATGCTCACAGGTCCTCACAAGCGTCACAGGAAAGTCAGGACAGGCTTCATCCAAATCCCACCTCGTCGGCAGCTTTCTCTCTAGGTATTTGCCTTCGTCGCAGCCCCAGCCGATAATCCACTTGTCTTTTGTGCCCGGCTTCACACCGGCGTTAATCAATTCTTCTCTAGCCTCTGAAACCCTTGCCTTCAGGTCTTCAATTGAGGTCACATTCGGCGGCAGGCACGAAATCTCTTCAAGGCTGTGGGACAACATTACTGGATGTTCGTGGCAATCGACAAACCCTGGCATGACAAAACGCCCGCCGAGGTCAATTTCACAGTAGTCGATGTTCTCCGATTCAAGGAACGTCCTCAAAGAATCTTTTTCGCCTAGTTTGAGGATTTTTTTACCTGACACGATCATTGAATCAACAAAATAGCTGTATTTAAGGCAGTTCTCATCTGCAGTGCTAGCACAGCTCATGCTCTTATAATTCTTGTAGTGGTTGCTTTTAAAAGCGTCGCCGTTGCTATTGCGATTGCCATTGCCGCGATATGGCAACGTATCTTTATAAACTAGAATCTTCCCATTATAAAATAAAGTCGTTTTCATTTTAAAGACTATTCCCCTATACATTGGCTAATATATTGAAAATATATTACTGTTTTTTGCTTTAAGCGTTTCTCTGCTTATATTATAATATATTTATAATCGTTATACATAATATGCAAATAAATCCTTATGAAAGCCCGCTTATAATACCATCTTCGTCTATATCCATTCCAAGAGCAGCTGGTTTCTTAGGCAATCCTGGCATAGTCATGATGTCACCTGTTTTTGCAACAATGAACCCTGCACCTGCCGAAACTTTGAGTTCCTTGATGTGGATAATAAAATCTTTTGGTGCTCCCAACGCCTTAGGATCGTCGGAAAAACTATATTGAGTCTTAGCAATGCATATTGGCAGGTCGCCAAACCCGTTGCTCTCAAGCCTCTTCAGCTCCTTGAGTGCCTTGACATCAAAACTAATATCTGCGGCCCCATAGACCTTCTGCGAAATAGATCTTATTTTCGACTCTATGCTCTGATCAAGCTCGTAAGAAAATTGCAGCGTAGAATCTTTCTTTTCACAGAGTGAAATTACTTTCTTAGCAAGTTCAATGCCGCCCTGGCCGCCCTTAGCCCAAACCTGGCTTAGCACAACATCTACGCCCCTGTCCTCACAGGCCTTTTTCACAACGTTCATTTCAGCCTCAGTGTCAGATGGGAACTCATTGATTGCGACAACCGCATTTAAGCCAAAGACTTTTTGAATATTATCAATGTGCCTCAAAAGATTTGGAATTCCAGCCTTAACTGCCTCAGGATTCTCATCATTCAAATCTTCCTTCGCTACGCCACCGTGGTACTTAAGTGCTCTAACAGTTGCAACTATCACAACGGCATCAGGAGCAAGCCCCGTCTTTCGACATTTGATATCGAGGAATTTTTCAGCTCCAAGATCCGCTGCAAATCCAGCCTCCGTTACCGCATAGTCTGAGAATGCAAGTGCCATCTTGGTTGCAATTACAGAGTTACAGCCGTGAGCTATGTTTGCAAAAGGTCCACCATGCACAAAAGCCGGTGTATGCTCAAGTGTCTGAACTAGGTTTGGCTTTAGTGCATCCTTGAGCAAAATAGTTGCAGCCGCTTCGCAGCCCAGGTCTGCGACTCTAACAGGCTTCTCATCGTAGGTATAGCCAACAACAATCTGAGAAATTTTATTTTTGAGGTCTGTTATGCCTTCTGCCAAACAAAATATTGCCATTATTTCGCTTGCTACGGTAATATCAAATCCGTCTTCTCTAGGCACTCCGTTTGGCTTTCCTGAGAGTCCGTCGACAATGAACCTGAGCTGTCTGTCGTTCATGTCGACGACTCTCTTCCAGGTTATTGTCCTAGGGTCGATTCCAAGCCGGTTTCCCTGCTGTATGTGGTTGTCCAAAACCGCTGCTATCAGGTTGTTTGCAGCTCCTATCGCATGCATGTCCCCGGTGAAGTGGAGGTTGATGTCTTCCATTGGGACAAGCTGCGCAAAGCCACCGCCGGCCGCGCCCCCTTTGATGCCGAAGACGGGGCCCATAGAAGGCTCTCTGAGTGCCAGGGCGGCCTTCTTGCCGAGGGCAGACAGACCGTCTGCGAGTCCGATGCTGGTCGTCGTCTTGCCCTCGCCGGCCGGCGTCGGCGAAATCGCCGTCAGCAGCACCAACTTCCCCCTCTTACTCTCATCCAGATTAAGAGCCTCCTTAACCCTATGATATCCAACCTTCGCCTTAAACTTCCCATACCGCTCAATGTCATCTTCAACAAGCCCAAGCTTTCCGGCGATTTCTTCAATCGGAAGTAACTCAGCCTCCTGAGCAATCTCTATGTCTGTTTTAAACTCCTTTGCACTCATATCAGTTCCTCCTCCATTTTATCCAGAACTTTCTTTAAAAAAGTCTTCCTATGAATCGGCGACAACCCATAAGACGCAATCGCCTCATAGTGAGCCTTTGTTCCATATCCCTTATGTTTCTCAAATCCATATTCCGGGGCTCTCTTCGCGTACTTCTTCATGAATTCATCCCTCGCGACCTTTGCAACAATCGAAGCCGCACCAATCGAAAGAGACTTTGAATCGCCCTTGATAACGGTCTCCTGAGAAATACAAAATCCATCTTCCTCAAGTTCATGCTCTAATTGTTCAAGAGGTATTTCCATATCTCCATCTATGAGAATCTTCAAACTCTTCCGCTTCCTCGATAAATCTCGATTTGAATCCATGTCCAAAGTCATACCAGAACCATTTTCACGTTTAATATTTTCAACATACGCCGTGCTCACATCTCCAATCTCATTAGGTTCACCCTCTTGCTTTTCAAGATTTCCTATGCACTCCCTGACCGCAGTGATCATGGCCATCTTAGTCGCATTCCTGATATTGAAGCGATCTATTTTGTTGCTATTCACAAAACCCAATCCCACGGCAATGGAATTATCTTTAATTTTTAGCGCCAGCTCATTTCTACGATTTTCAGTAAGCTTCTTCGAATCATTAATTCCCGTAATTTTCCAGTATTTGGGCATTATAACGGCACATGCAACAACTGGTCCTGCTAGAGGTCCTCTACCGACCTCGTCGACACCGATCAAATATTCAAATTCAGCCTTCTTCTCAGAGTCAAATGACTTCATCTCTTCAAGCCTTGTTTTTTCGATCATTTCCCTTTCTGCTTTGGTCGTCATTGCATCAATCCTCCGCCATTTCAAGAGTTATTCTGCCGATTTTCCCGTTTCTGAACTCGTCCAAAATAGCCTTTCCCGCTCTGTCGTAGTCAATTCTCTTACCCGGCAAAATATATCCTCTACGCCTGCAAATTTCATCAAGCAGCTCAATATCCTCATATTCCAAGCAAGCCTCATCAAGTTTATACCTCTCCAAAAGAAGCTCTGGATAATCTCGCCTTAAAACTTTGATAAGTTCAAGTGCCAGCGTCGGCAGATCCAAAATCTCGTCTTTAATTGATCCACAAAACGCAAGGTAAATTCCGACCCTGTTGTCCTCAAACTTTGGCCACAAAATCCCTGGCGTATCGAGTAGTTCCATCCCATTTTTCAGCCTCAGCCACTGCTTGCCCTTGGTCACACCAGGTTTATTCCCGATCTGCGCAGCCTTTCTTCCTGTCAGCCTATTAATGAGCGACGACTTCCCCACGTTTGGGACGCCGACAATCATCATCCTCAGAGGTTTCTGCCTCATTTTACCCTCAGAAAGTTCTTTTTCGATTCTCTCAAGGATCTTAAGCAAATTGGAAACTCCCGATCCGCTCTGCGCATTTATTGCGACAGGTGTGCTGCCCTCCCGTACAAAATATTCAAGCCATCGCTTTGTTTCCTTGTCTGATGCGATGTCTGTTTTGTTCAGGGCGATGACTCTCGGCTTATTTCCAACAATTTCATCGATGATTGGGTTCCTGCTTGAAATCGGTATTCTGGCATCCAAAACTTCGATCACCAAGTCCACGAGTTTTAAATTATCCCTTATGAGTTCGCGGGTCTTCTTCATATGCCCCGGATACCAGTTAATATTTTCTATCATTTTTCATCCTCAAAATTTATTTTCTAACATGCTTTTATTATAAAGCATACAAGTGCATTTTCTGATTCTCTATTAATGCTCTTCGTTTGTATATGAACAGTAGTCTGCAAATAATTCTCCAAAAAATAAAATATAGAGACATCCGCCTCTATATTTTATCACAATTGTGTTTTAATCTAAAGTTATTGTTCAACTTGAGTTTTGATCTTAGCAGCCTTACCTGTTCTCTCTCTCATGTAGTTAAGTTTAGCTCTTCTTACGCGGCCTTTTCTTACTACATCAATTTTCTCAACCCAAGGTGAGTGTAGCGGGAATGTCTTTTCAACACCAACACCCGAAGCAATTCTTCTAACGGTGAAAGTTTCTGCAATTCCGCCATTTTGTTTCTTGAGTACAAAACCCTCAAAGATCTGGATTCTTTCTCTAGATCCTTCCTTAATCTTAACGTGTACCTTAACGGTATCTCCAACGTTAAATGCAGGGACTTCTTTCTTTAGATAATCTTGAGTGACTTGATCTAAAATATTCATTATTAATTCCTCCTTCCCTCCAAGACGTTCATGGTTCTAGTCCAGAGGACCGCCCGTAATAACTTTCATACTATATCACATTTTCAATTGTTTTACAAGCAAAATTTGTAATAGGAATGTATAA
>ERZ1673752.4989-NODE-4989-length-10452-cov-12.913052_pt1 | contig 10452 bp, 7 predicted proteins | sample MGYA00580195_ERZ1673752 | MGnify/ENA primary metagenome ERZ1673752 (study PRJEB41218, sample SAMN15661744) | gut metagenome | host: Homo sapiens | place: Canada: London | collected 2015-08-20/2019-03-30 | study: EMG produced TPA metagenomics assembly of...
AGTTGAACGCTACCCGCGAGACCGAGAAAGTTCCGATGATCCCGTTTTCAAATTTTAGGGTGCAGGTGGCAACGTCATCGTTTTCTACGGTTTCAGTTGCTTCTGCCTGCGAGGACGCGCCGCGTCCTCCTGCTACTCCTTCTAGAGCCGGGGGTCGTTTCTTGATCACCGTAGATAGCTGCGCGCCCGCAATCGACTTTAAGGGACCGCAAACAAATTCGGCAGCGTCAACCAGGTGGCTGCCCACATCACCGAGAGCCCCCGAGCCCATCGGTCCCTTGTAGCGCCAAGCAATCGGGGTGCCCGGGTCACAGCCGTAGTCGCACCAGTAACGCGCGTCAAAATGGGTGATTTCTCCCAGCTGTCCTCTTTGCACCATTTCCGCAATTTTTGCCAGTCCCGGATTGCGGCGGTAGCAATAGCCTAGACCGGTGACTACTTTATCGGTTGCCCCGAATTCCGCCATGGCTTTGGCATCCTCTAGGTTATCGGTAAGAGGTTTTTCGCACAGGACGTGTTTGCCCGCTTTCACCAATGCTTCCGCCATTTCGCGGTGCAGCTTGTTGCCCACCACAATGGAAACAATGTCAATCTCAGGATCGTCAACAATGTCTTTCCAGTTGTCAGTGGCTTTTTCGTAACCGTAGTCACGGGCAGCGGCCTGAGCAAAGGGCAGGTAAGCATCCGCAATGGTGGCTAGGCGCAGCCGGGGTAGCTCTGACGCGAAGACGGTATTGGCCTGGCGCCATCCGTCTGCGTGAGTACGCCCGGCCATACCCGCGCCAATCACCGCCACCGATAGAGTTTCTTCAGTCATTTTTTCTCCTCTTTGAGTTCCGTTAGTGTCAAGAACGCTTGGACGGCCGCCGCAACGAACCGTTATTAACACGTGTTAACTACTGTCTACAGTAAAGGAGGATTACCCAGAAAGCAAGAGTTAATTCCAGAAAAAATTATTATTTAGTTTTTTGGGGTTATTTCCTTATCTACGAGCGCAGATTCTTCCCCGAAGTTCACCGCAAGCCAACAATTAGCGCGCGTTATTTTATACTTGAGCTATGAGTTTTCGCCCTACGCAAGCAGATGTAGCCCGCAAAGCGGGAGTATCGCGCGGATTAGTTTCCTTGGCGCTATCTGACTCCCCCCGGGTAAATGCGGAAACTAAAGCCAATATCCTGCGCGTCGCCTCCGATATGGGATACGTCCGTAACCAAAACGCCGCGTTTTTATCAACCTCCGGAACCGATCTTCTGGGGGTAATCCTCCCCGACCTGCAAAATCCTTTCTTCGAAGAGGTAGAGGACGCGCTGCGCCTAGCCGCCGAAGAAAACAAACTTTTGTCTTTGGTTTCAACCGCGCGCCAGGATCCGGAAAAAGAATGGAACCTGATAAACCGCTACCAAGAGATGCAAACTATCGGGGTCATCCTCATCTCCCCTGCCTCCTCCCAAGAAAGATTGGCGCGCCTGTCTGAAACCTTCCCGCTGGCAGTGCTGGGGTTAAAGTACGTGGCGGGAAAAATCGACTCTATCCATATCGACGAGGACGCGGCTGCTCGCTTGGCAATCACTCACCTGGCCGAGTGCGGTTACGACCGCATCTTTTCTCTGTCCAGCCCGGAAAGCGTTGACCAGGCAGTAGTGACCCGACGCCAAGCCCAACGAGCAGCCTTTGAAAGCTTGCGAAAAAAGAAAAAGAAATTCCCCGGATTCCAAGCCTTGCTGCCTGACCTGGAACCGGGCGAACAGATTCGCCAATGCCTAGAGGGATCAGTGGCCAAGCGGCCGGCATTCATTGCCCATAACAACCTGATAGCGATCGAAGCCTGTACCGCGTTGCGAGCCATGGGGATGGCGCCAGGCAGGGATTGCGGGTTAATCACTTATGACGACACCTACTTGGGGCAGCTAGAGGAATTTTCTATCACCGCTATCGACCAGCACGCCTCCCAACTGGGCAAAGAGGCGATTAAAGCAGTTGCTGCCCGCTACGCTTCCCCCGGGGCTCCGGGACAAGAAATAGCGCTGACGCCCTCCTTGCTACAACGCGCCACCACCTGCAAAAAGCCGCGTTAAATGACAGCAGAAACCAAGAGTCTGGGCTAGCCCCCGTGCCAGGGTTAGTTTAAAGTACTCAAATCTATTTCTTGGTTTTATCCGACTGCGACTACAAAGCATCGATAAGGTCGCGTACCAGATGGCTGGGGGTAGTGCCCAGTTCCTTAGCTATGCTATTGATCTTGTTTCGACGTGCTTCGTCTAGGCGGATCGTAAAGGGTTGAGCATTTTTCCCGACACTAACAGGTCGGCCAGGCATCGCGGGGGTAAGGTGTTTGCCGCTATATTCGACTTCGCTTTCTTGCGCCTTCGCCCACTGCTCGACTTGCTCGTCGCTGTAGGTTGTTCCGTTTGCGGCCGTCCATTTCATCTCTCTAGCCCTACCTCTCTTAACGTCTTTTTACTCGCTTTCATGGCATGGAAAATATGCCAGGTTTCATCGTTATTTTCGATGGCTATATATTCGATTAGCTTGCCGTCCGCGATTCCAACCCCCGACCCATTGGACGGGATCAGTATCCCGGGGAATGCATCTTAGGGTGGTACTCCACGCTTCTTGCACCATTGCCGAACTCATATCTGGGTGGCGTTCTTGGACTCTAGGATTTACATATATATCCACTTCAATTCCCATTCGAATTTATTTTTAGATAATAATTATATATTTGTAGTACATAATTACACAAGGGTTCGACGTGCCTTAGGTATATTGAGCGCGTCGACCAGGCCGTACTTAGCTCCGGCAAACGAGGAATTCGCCCAGATTTATTAGCGGAATTTTAGAAAAAATTCCTCGCGCATTTCCGTCATCTCCGGCGCGCTCTTTTGATATATTTACCTGAATAACTTTCATTGAAGACTTCGCTCTTGTTCTGTAGTGACGCCTGTGAAGAAATCAGAAAAGGAGACAATTGTGGCAAAGAAGCTGATCCTAGATTTAGACACCGGCGTGGATGACGCACTAGCTATCGCCTATGCACTGGGAAGCCCCGAGCTAGACTTGATGGCGATCACCGGCACTTTCGGGAATGTGTTATTAGAACAAGGAATACGAAACTCTCTGGCAGTGACTGACGTCCTGGGACACCCCGAAGTAAAAGTATTTCCCGGAATCTCCCATGCCCGCACCGCCTCTGAGTTTGAAGTGCTAGAAATATCCCATTTTATTCACGGACTTAATGGGATTGGTGATGTTGATATCCCCTCCTCAACCCGCAGCGCTGAAAAGAAATCAGCAGTCGATTTTCTAATTGAAGCAGTAGAAACCTACGGTAAAGAACTGATTTACGTCCCCACCGGACCACTCACAAACCTAGCTGCTGCCATCGAGAAAGCCCCTGATATCACTAAGCAGATCGGCAAAGTTGTGCTGATGGGAGGCGCCCTCACAGTCGGGGGGAATGTTAACGCTTGCGCAGAAGCCAATATCTCTCAAGACCCAGAAGCTGCTGACCTGGTGTTCCGTTCGGGAATACCCGCCACCATGATAGGTTTGGACGTTACTTTACAAACTCTGCTTACCTATAAAGAAACCCAGCAGTGGCGCGCCGTTGGAACCCCAGCCGGAGAGTTCCTCGCCGATATGACCGACTATTACATAAAAGCTTACGAAACCACCGCCCCTCACCTGGGAGGATGCGGCTTACACGATCCGCTCGCCGTAGCCGTCGCAGCAGATTCCAGCCTGGTAGAAACCTTGCCGATAAATATGAAAGTAGATTGCAGCGAGCCTACTCGTGGCCGCACAATCGGGGATGTAGAACGGCTTAACGATCCCCAAAAAACCATGGAAGTGGCTGTCGCAGTAGACGTACCCCGCTTCCTCGACGAGTTTATGACCCGAATAGGTTCAGTGGCTCGCTCAGCTAAGTAGCACGATTACTGATTCATCCAATCCAGAAAAGAAGCAGACTATGAAAGCCAATCCCAAACCGGTTAGCGCCAAGGTTGATCCATTTTCCGACCCGGAAACCAGCAATAAAATGGCAATCCGCGCCCTCATCCCCCTATTAATTACTTTTATTTTAGGTACTCTGTGTCTGCAAGGATTCAACCTTGTGTACACCCAGGTGGGAGCGGATGTTGGTGCGCCCATGCAGGCCTCCCTCATTACCGCGTTTCCCAGTATCGTTTTGGGTATTGTTTGCTTCATTTACGGATCTCTAGGAGATTTTGTTTCTCTAAAGAAGCTCGTAGTCTTGGGGCTGATCACTCTGTTCGTAGGCTCCCTATTTGGGTTTATAGCAAATTTTTACTTCACCCCTAACCTCTGGACAGTGATTATCGCGCGGGTGCTACAAACTGCTGGGGAGCAGGTAGCTGGTTCCGTATTTTTGGTTATTGCCACCAAATATCTGAAGGACGAGTTAAAAGTTATTTTCTTCGGGCTGTTCACCGCCGGATATCAACTATCTGCCTCTATCGGGGTTTTCTCTGCCGGTCTATTAAGCTCCATCGCCTGGCAGTATCTTTTCCTCGTACCCGCGGTAACCATCCTATTCTTGCCTTTACTGCTACATTCTCTTCCCGATAAGAGCAGTACCGGAGAAAAAATTGACGCCACCGGGTTCACCATCTTCGGTGTGGCGGTAGCAATTCTGACGCTATTCTTCACTTACATGAACTGGTGGATGCTGGCAGTAGCTCTGGTGCTATTCTGCATTTTCGCTATCTATATCAATAAAGCGAAGCATCCGTTTATTACCCCCGAATTTTTCAAAAATACCCGCTGGGTGCTGGCGATCAGCCTGATACTGGTCTTTTACTCCGTGAACTACTGCATCTCGCCCATCTTCAACGCCATCGGCACCACCATGTATGGAATGACCACCACGAAGGTTTCGCATTACATTGTCTGGGCATTTGTGGTGGCAGCGATAGTAGGAATAAGCTCCGGTGCGATTGTAGGAAAAATAGGGAAACAGGCTGGAATCTATACCGCCGGTACTTTGATGACCATCGGCTGGTTCGGAGCCGCTTTTAGCGTGGAATCAGGATTCTTGCAGCTCACCATTTTTGCTTGCGTTTTCTACGCTGGCTGCGGCCTGATGTATTCGCCGGTAGTTTCCACCGTGCTGGGCACCGTACCTAAAGAGGAATCCGGGCGAGGTGTGGGCATGAATGACCTGATCATGAATGTGACCGCCTCTATCGGTATCTCCATCATCGGCAGCCTCATGGGAGCTAATACTCTCGCAGGATCTTCTTTTACTGGAGCCACCGGAGACGCCGCCAGCTACGCGAATTTGATGCTAATTTGTGGCTGCACTGCTGTACTGGGTCTGATTGTCTTTACGCTTTTCCGTCGACATATTTATCGTGCAAAATAGCCTATGGGGATTGGCTGACCTTTCCCCAATACCGGCACAGACACTAGCCCAGGGACTTGCCTTTCTTCGCGTTTTCGCCTTGAGGATGCGCATCTAGCGACTCCGGCTTGACCAGGTGCAGGTCTACTGCCACTAGGCGGCGTTTATAGGCACGGCGCAGCGAGTTACGCAGAGGCAGCGAACCCGCCAAGACAACCGCCAGAATCGCCCAAGCCGCGGCAATCACTACCCAGAGCCCTGCCCGAGCCCCGCCCGCATCCACCACGTTGCCCCCAATCCAGGCACCCGCCGAGATTCCCAAGGTAAAGAAGGTATTTAGCCAGGCCATGCCTTCAGTAAAACGGGAAGCAGGAACCAGATTAGCCAAAATATTGGTGGCATTAGTCATGGTGGGCGCATAAGTGGCGCCGGTGAGCGCCAGGCAGAGCCCTAAAATCCAGGCGTTGGAAGCGAAGAAGAAGGTGGAAAAACCCAGCGCCATCAGGATGATTCCCCCGACAAACAGGCGCAAAGCCGAAATCCCCCATTCCTTCGCGCCATAGATTATCGCCGCTAAAAAGGAAGTAACCCCAAACATGGCTAGCAAGATGCCGGCAATTTGCGGCAGACCGATTTCCCGACAATACGCCACCACGGATAAATCAAGGGCGCCAAAAGTGAGACCACAAAGCATGAAGATTGTCCCCAGCACCACCATCGCCGCTGATTTCAGTAGCGGTTTGGCTTCCTCGGGAGAAAAATCAGCTTTCCCGCGCGGAGTAGGCTCCGTTTGCCGCTGCGCCAAGAACCAGAAACCCCCGATTCCCGAAGTCAGCAGGCAGGCAACAATCCCCGCTGCCGGGTGTACGACTGTGGCCAGGACAGTGGCAATAATCGGACCGAAAATAAAAATAACTTCATCAAGGGCAGCCTCAAAAGCATAAGCCGTGTTCAATTTGCGGGAACCAGCTAAAAGATGAGTCCAGCGCGCCCTCACGAAAGCCCCAAAAGAGCCGGTAGTAGCCCCAGATAAGGCAGCGATAACATAGAGCGTCCAGCGCGGCGCATGGTAGAGGGTCGCCACAGTTAAACCCGCCAATAACACCAAGGAGGCGGCTACCAGAGGACGCAAAATTTTGGCTTGCCCATGCCTATCCACCAGCTGCGCTTGAATAGGCGAAGCCGCCGCCATGGTAATTACCACTACCGCGTTCACCTGCCCCGCCAGGGAATACTCCCCGTAAAGAGTGGAAATCATAAGCAAGGTCGAAAGCCCTGCCATCGCCATAGGAAAGCGCGCGATTGCCCCGGCAATAGAAAAACTGAGCGCGCCCGGATAGGCGAAAATTTCTCGATAGGACTTAAACACAACTCCCAGCCTACTGTTTTAACTACTTTCTATCTTGCTGCCCCGGTTAAACTGGGGACATGAGTTTGTCGAATAATCGTCTCTGGCGCCGCGTCTGCACGGCGGCGCTACTGATAGGAATTATCGGCATAGTTACCGTAGGGTTCATCGGGCATCCGGTATTCGCCAGCCGCATGTTTTCTCTGATGCTGCTGATTCTGGGGGTTTACCGACTCTTGGATCGCTCCCCAAACGCCTGGTGTGCAGTACGTTCCTGGTGGCTCGACTGCCTCGCCCTCTTCACCCTTTCGATAATGCTGTTCATTCTGGCTCCCTACGGTGGCATGATTATGCCCACCGGAATCTAGGGAAAATTACCCCAGAATCTGCCGCCCAAGACCTAGGCCAGCGACCCCATCGGATCCCAGGCCGGCAACACTATCGGCTCTTCCTCAGAATCAATAATCGCCCGGTATTCTTCGGGGAGCCGATCGCGGTGTACCGCGATTTCAAAAACGTACTCGTCAAACCAAGAATCGTTCATAGTGTAAAAACCCTCGTCAGCGCGGTCTTCGCAGCCCCAAGAGTTTTCAACCCGCCAGCGGCGCGGGGCGCCATCCAAAATATCGACCCCCACGAACAACATGGCGTGAGTCATGAGAGATTCGTGGGAAAGCAGGCGTTCTTGCTTGTCCATCCCGAAATGCACCCCATAGACCCCGCCATAGTCATAAAGATTCTTGTCCCACAGGGAAAACTCTCTGTCCGCCTGCTGCTCGGTGTCGCAACCGAACCACACCGGCTTTCCCGCCTGCAGTACGGTGGCGGCACAATCCTTCATTACCTGCATGGGTACATTTAGATACCGTACCGGGGCAGCTCCCAGCACGTTCCCCAAATGATCCACGGTGTAGGTCTTTCCATAAGGATTGGCTTCGCGCGGATCGTTAACCAGGCAAACATAATTGCGCAGGTCGTTGACGATATATTTATCCGCGAACTGTTGGGGGGTTACCTCCCCTAGCCGCTCAAACTTATTGTCTTTATCGTTGTATTGCCACACGAACTTTTCCGGCGGAGTCCCTAGGTGGATATTGAGAATCCGGTGTACCCCGCCTAGTAGGCGCGCCTTTACTTCCCCGATAGTTTCGGGAGCTGTTTGCGCGGCTTTCCGCAGCGTAAGCGCCCCTTCCCGCAGGTAGCGTTCCAGGATCCGATCCATTTTCTTTGAGTTAGAGGAGGATTCGGTTTCTGGCATTGCCCACTTAGGAACTACCCCGTATTTGTCGACTAGCGCCACGAACATATTCCACTGTCCCCCGTCCCCAATCGGGTCGGACAGCAGGTGAGCGACTGTACGGTCATCAATATCCCGATCGGCCAGCTCAATCTGGGATTCAAAGAAGTAGTTCGCTTTTTCTAGTTTGTCCCAATAGAACAGGTAGGCCTGGGAAAACTCGAAGTTATCGACATTTAGTCGCTTAATCATGGAGGAACGCAGCAGATTCAGACCGGCGAACAACCAGCAGCGTCCCGATTTCTTTTGGTTAGCCACCGGCCAAGCATCTAACTTGTGGGACATGGAACGATCTGCGCATGCCACCACCTGGTGATTTTGCGCCACCTGGTCAATATCTGAGTTAGTTACCGCGTTTTGCATTAGCTGACCGCGAGGATCCGCACAGAACTCTTTACGCAGTTCAGATAGTATTTCCTGGGTTAGTGTCGCTTCGCGTTCGCTCATTGTTCCTCCTAAAAGTTGGGCAGGCATCCGCCATTTTCATGGGTAAAAGCCAGCGGGGATACCTGCCCCGGTTTCGCCGTTTTCTTCCTTGTTTCCAAAATATCCCATCACCCCCTCATAGTTAATTTGGGGTGGTCTAGCTCTCTCAGGCATTCTCAATGCTTCCGGTGTACGAAAATATTCGTAGGGAGAAGCGGTAAGGAGGCAATGAGGGCGCAGCGAGAGTACACCCCTCGGCAAACTAGGTCACTGCCAGGCTTTGCGATTTAATAACCTACTTTTCGTCCTCTAAAGTCGAAAGTAGCTCGTCTACCTGCTGAATCCAGATTTGCCCGGAAATATCCGAGGGCATCCGCAGGTCACTGCGGGGGCTGAGACCGAATCCAGCAGTGATTCCCGGCCCGCCCGGCACGCAAGTCCGTTTGAACTGGGAAGTAAAGAAGCGGCGCAAGAACTCGCGCAGCCAGCGCAAAATGGTTTCCAGATCGTATTGGTGGCGATCTGATTCCGGCAGGTCTGCCGGCCATAGCCCCTTTTGTTTATCTGCCCACGCCTGGTGCGCCAGATAAGCAATATCGCGGGGTTCGCGCCCTAGAAGCAGGTGATAGAGGAAGAATTCGTGCAGTTCGTAAGGACCGATGGTGTCCTGGGTGGATTGCAGTTTTTCCCCACCTCCCGGAATCAGTTCCGGGGAGATTTCTTGCGCCAAAATATCTTTCAAAACTTTAGTGCAGGCTTCGCCGAACAGATTTTGCCGGCACACCCAACGAATCATGTATTGCAGCATGGTTTTGGGGATTCCGGGGTTAACCGAATAATGCGATATATGGTCGCCCACCCCATAAGTACACCACCCTAAAGCCGCTTCAGATAAATCCCCGGTTCCAATCACCAATCCGCCCCGATGGTTAGCTATCCGGAACAGGTAATCGGTGCGCAGCCCCGCCTGTACGTTCTCGAAGGTCACGTCATATTGGGCGGCACCTTCAGCAAAAGGATGCCCCATATCGGCGAGCATCTGCCGGGCAGCCGGGCGAATATCGATTTCTTCGCACTTAATCCCTAAAGATTCACAAAGTTTATAGGCGTGAGATTTAGTGCCTTCCGAAGTCGCAAAACCGGGCAGGGTATAGGCCAAAATTTGGGATTTATCGAGTCCGAGGCGCGCTGCCACCTGGGTACACACCAAAAGTGCCTGGGTAGAATCTAGTCCTCCGGATACTCCCAACACCATCTTGGGACTGCCGACTGCCTGCAAACGTTTTTGCAGACCATAAACCTGAATCTGGAATGCCTGCCGGCAGGCGCGGTCAATACCCTCTTGGTCGGAGGGCAGGAAGGGGAACCTAGCCGGGGCAGGGCACAGCGCAGCCTGCGGATCCTTCAAGGTCTCGGCATTAGTACGATTTGCCCAAGGATCGAAGGCGGTAGCCGCTCCCGCAGCCCCCACTCCCAGGCGAATCTTTATCTCCCAGGGCTTTTCAGGTTGCCCGGCTCTGGCATCCGCGAAACCACTTTCGCGCCGCCTGCGATTGGTCAGGGCGGTTAAATCAATATCTGCCAGGGCGATCTGGGTTTCGCTGGGGAAGGGCTCAGTTTCAGCTAGCTTAGAGCCGTCTTGGTAAATAAAGGTTCGCCCTTCCCAGGCAGCATCGGAGGACGATTCCCCGTTCCCGGCTCCCGCGTGTAGGTAGGCGCAAATCCCGCGCCGCGAAGTGGCCGCAGCCAGTAGCTGCTGCTGCTCGTCGCTCCCTAAAGTGGCAGGATAAGCCGCCGGGTTAACAATCACACTTGCCCCCTGTAGAGCAAGTGACAGCGCTAGAGGACGCGCCGCAGTCCCGTCACTACCAACTTCCGCCCCCACTGCCAGGCCAGCCACGTCCTCGACATTGATAATCCCGCTCCCGATAGGAGCCTCGCTGGCTCCCGGAATCTGGGGCGCGTACCAGTGAACATTCGATGGAAGGTGCGCCCCGGAAGTAAAGTAGCGTTTTT
>ERZ1673752.4994-NODE-4994-length-10445-cov-5.954379_pt1 | contig 10445 bp, 15 predicted proteins | sample MGYA00580195_ERZ1673752 | MGnify/ENA primary metagenome ERZ1673752 (study PRJEB41218, sample SAMN15661744) | gut metagenome | host: Homo sapiens | place: Canada: London | collected 2015-08-20/2019-03-30 | study: EMG produced TPA metagenomics assembly of...
AAAGAGCTCAGGATGATCTTTTGTTTCTTGGTTACGGCATGGTCCAGTTGATAGTGACCTCTGTTCCTGCGTACCATTTGTTGGTGGTCACGATCCTTGTTCCAGTCATCTAAAAAGCCTAAAATCTGCTCTTCCTGAATGGAGCCAAGAAATCGGCTGATAGAGGAATCACTATGGATTTTCATATCCTTTGTAAGTGGACTGAAAGAGTCTATATGAGCCTAACAGAGTTGACAAATTGGGAAGGAGAAGAAAGCTCCTCCAACCGGCAGTAAAGTTGAAGATCTGCTGAATACGAGAGCTATTCTAAAAAAATGCAAGTATACACACTCAGATCTGTGTTGACTTTCTACCATGGGATGTGCTACTGTTGACGTGAAGATCCCTTAATTTGGGAGAAAACGATCAGGTAACACCATACCAGAAAGGAAATAGGGCAATGAGGTGTTTTTTCCGTATCGCATTAAACGCCATTTTCACTTATTTCAGCCTTTATTACCTATCTTTCATATCGATGGTGCTCGTTTTTGTGGTGCCCTGGCCCGTCATCATAGGCCTCTTTGCTTTCCTTGTGCCGGGCATACTGGGCTACTGGTGGGTCTATGCCATGAATGACTGGCTTAATATGTTTGATTGAGCAAGGATGGAAAAACAGGAGACCTTTCATAGCTTACTGGTCGGCACAAGTGTGGCTGCTATTGCTACTTTGATCCAGAGTTTTAAAATTCAAAACCTGAGTGAATTTCCAGATGCTTGGATGAATCCTTTTCCTGATTTCATTGATTACTTCCCGCCTTTTTTTACCTTTCTAGCTTGCCTCGGTATGCTGGTCACTGCCATCAGCTTCCGAATTCGGCGTCAAAAGGAGGCAGCTCTCAGAAAATAAGGAGGTCTGTATTATGAGCCGCTTCTTCGGTCTGAGGATGCATATGGATATGCGGAGATGTGCGAAGAAAGCGCCTGGTTAGGCATTTCATTTTTGGTTACTGCTTATGATTGACTTACAGTGAAAGAAAGGCAACTTATGGGAAATTCAATACGGTTTCTGGTGAATCTATTCTTAGCATATACATTGGGGCTCCACAATATTGGCTTGTGGTTTATATTGGTAGATGAAGTATCCCCTTTTTCATTGTACTTCTGGGTGCTCATGTACTTTCAAGTTGGCTTGCCTATTTTAGGAGTTTTTCTTCTCTGTTCCATCAATGTTATCCTGCAAAAAAAGGAAAGTACCAGAATGGAGGATCGAAAATCAATCCATACCTACATTGTCAGTAACCTTGTGCTGCTAGTGCCCTCCTTGTTCTTATTGGTGCGAACTTTGCAGACTAAGAAATATTTCTGGCAATTAGAGGCAGCGCTAACCGGCAATGTTGTGTGGTATTGCACGGAGGTCTGCCTGATTTTGCTCTGGAAACAAGATTCCCTTTTGCCATCGAAATTAGGGGGTTTACAAGTAAACATGAATGATATTTCCCATGACAACTTACGCAGATCGTCCATCCTATTCACCTCCCTAGTCGCTGCTCTTCTCTTAGGTGTTTTACTGCTCTTGACCGGTGATACTATCTTCCAAGAGTTCATCTCTGTTGCTGTTTTCATGATCCCTGTGTATTCAGTCTCACTTGCAATGAAAGATCGAACTCGACTCGGATTTACTCCGGCAGACCAGCGGAAAAAGTTAGAGTCCTTACATCAATATGCCCAGGAGGACAAGCCATGCGATTTTTCTTAAGAATGCTCCTCAATATCATATTGATTCTTCACCTGATCATCTATACCTGGATCATTTTCTTCTATCCCTTTTTCACACTTTTGGAACCTTTATATGAAAATGTCCCTATTGGGGCCAATATTATTGTGTACCTAAGCTCTGTCGTGGCTGCTGCGATCCATGTTTTCCTTCTCCTTCTCATAAATCATTACCTAGATATCCATACTCGACTTGCCATGCCTTTTAAACAGACCTTACATGCGCTGATTTTGCCCATCCTGTTTCCTTCTGCCATGATAGCAGTATATATGGTCAAGTTGCATGATGATTTTCCCGACACTATTTTCCTTTTGTTCATGATCTTTTTCGGTCCTTTTCTAACTTTCATCGCTACGATGCTTGTCCTTCTTATTCTTATCCGCTTCTTCGGTCCGAGAGTGCATATGGATAAGATCTACGACGGCGGCCGCAGCAGCGGGAATGCGGTCAAAGTGACTTCCACTAATGTAGAATGAAAAGGCTCAACTCATAATAGAATGGCAATTTTGACTGATGTTATCAGCCAAGATTAGCCTTCATAACCAACATTTATCTTGTAACAAGGAGGTAATTGAACATGAAACAGCATGGAAGAGCTATTTTGTATGGTATGCTGATTGTTATTTTGAATCTCTTATACACATCCTTACCTATGCCGCTAGTGACCTCAACGATAGATATTTTTTTCTTCTATCTCTTTTGGATTGGTATAGATCTGATGCCAATTTTCACCTTCCTTATACTGAGCTGGCTAAATCAACAAATTAACAGTAATCCCGAAAGCCATCTTGAGGAAGGACAATCAGCTAAATGTCTGGTTCGTGGGGGGATCTATGCATTGGTTTTCTTACTGATCTTTTATCTAGGTATTACTCAGGCAAGCGTCGAAGCTTTAGTCGAAGCAATAATTGAGTTTCAACATTCTCCTACGACGCCACCCATCGTCGTCATTCTGGGCGGGATCTTTTATCAACATCTTGCCCGCTACGGGGACCATCCATTGCCCAAAAAGGATAGGCTACATGCCCGAGAAATAGCCATCGTCGTAATCAACACCATCCTCACCATCCTAGTTGTCCTCTATAGCACACTTTTTTCCTATATCCCTCTGCTTATTTTTTCCATGCTCCAGCTAGCTTTACTTTATGGTCTAAACAAAGGCTTACAGCATTTTTTCATAGAGAAGCAAAAGTCCTATCCTACGATTTATCTATTAAACAAGGCTATCCGCTGGGCCTTCCTTCCCCTGCTTCTCCTGGCTCTTGGCGTCTTGTTACACATGCCAGTAACCCCCCTTCCGAACGTTTCTCAGCCGGTGAGTGTGGTATCAAATATTTTATATCTCATGATTTTGGGACACCTGCTTGAAAAGTATTTGACCGCTCGACAGGCCTATAACAAGGCCATGGTAGCATTGGAGGTCTAGATGATGAGCAAAGGCCCCGTCCATAAGTTAGATAAAATTAGGATTATCCTATATCCTAGCTTCTGTGCCCTCTTTCTTTTGTTTTTACCATTCTTAGTTGGTGATACATTTCTTCAAGAGGTCATTAGTGTTGGCTATTATATGATTCCTGTCATCTCTGTCTCCCAGGCAATGCAAGACCAAAGCACGCTCGAAAGAACCTCAGAGGAGCAGGCTAAATACATCGAATCTCTATATGGCTTTGTTCAAAATGCCACAAAGATTGGCATAGTGACGTTGAGTATCCTTGTGGTCTGCTATCTGATCATCCATAACCTTACATTTGAGCTCATACTGTACGTGATGCGGCCGGTATGCGCCTCATGCTGGTACGGCGTCTACATTGGACGGTTGTACTATGATCATGCCCTGGTCAAATACGGAAAAAAAGATCAACATGCATCCGAAAAAGATCTCTCAAAATACTTTCGTTTTCTTATTCCTCGCATGAATCATTCTTCACCACATGATCATTCTGCCAGTTCCCCCACACCTACGCTCCATGCTCCTTCAACAAATACTCCCGTTCCCAGTTTTTTCATGGTCCCAACCATGGTGCTAATCGCTTTGCTGCTGATTCTCCCTCTATCATACCTAGGTTTCTTTTTATATAACAACTTTATGCCATCCTATGTCGTCTTGCCTTTTTTGCCAGTTATCGGATTCTACTTGCTGTATCAAGGCTACCAGTCTATGCAGGCCAAAATCTACCATGTTCAAGAAGTCCCCTTAACGCTCCGAATGCTACCAGTAAGTATCATCATAGCTACCCTGGTGCTAGGCGTTGGTATGCTTCTGTGGATGATTTTCACGAAATCTTGCGATTTGATGCCCTATTCCTGGCCCCATTATATGCTGACCTTCTGTTTGTCAATGCTATCTATTGCCCACATCTATGTCCGACGCAATAGAGGAAAACGACGAGATTAGGCCCCGGTCCCACTCCATATAGGAGCCCAAAGTCTATGTTCAACGCAATAACGGAAACTGCTGCAAACTTTCAAATAACTAGAAGAATAAGAAAGAGGTATTGTGATTATGAGAGTTACTATTAGAGCTTTTATCAATTTCCTCATCATTTTTTGTCTAACTCTTTACTTTGGTGAGGCTGCTCTCTTTGAACATCTTTTTCCCACATTTATAGGCATATCCAGCATGGTTCAATTTGCTTTTTTAGCCCTCCTTATCTCTCACTATGTCTCATGGTGGAATAGTTTTCTCGATTCGCTAGCAGGTGCATCGCTGCCAGCGAGTCAATCTTTTCATTCTCAATCCCTTGGGGCTATCCTCAATATCATTGTCACCTTGATATGCATAGTACCTTTTTTGGGATTAAGTGGCTTTGATGGTGTATTTGCCCTTTTTGGCATCTGTCTGCTAGCCTGCAATTTCGGAGTCCTTCGCATCCTTTCTCTCTATAGACTAAAAGCCGAGTACTTCTTTTCCATACCAGATCCAGACATGAGAAAGCAACAAGAACAAAAGGCTGATACGAGAAAAGGTGGTGGAGTATTTGCTCGAGAGTCATTACTATACATCGGGGTGGGTATGATCTATCTTTTATATGCTTCTTGGATTTTCTGGAGGCCCCTGTGGCGGTTCGTAGATGTTGAGCTTGACAAAATACACCCAGCTACTATCGTCATCCTCTGTACTCCCTTTGTTTCTTTGCTGTCCCCCCGCTTTATCTTACGAGCTTATCAGTTCAGGGATATGTTCTTTCACGGAAATATGGGATGGGACAAATCCTTGAAAGCGACGATTGTTGCTGGGTTCCTTAATGTCCTGCTCATGTCATTCTTTCCGCTCAACAGCCTCTTGCAAATCATCCCGATGGAAAGCGATCTGGCATGGGTAGGGATATCGCTCTTTTTCAGTTCAGTGGGTATCCTATGTGTCCTCCTGGCCTACCAAAAGACACACACGGTCATCTCATGGACCGGCCTGAAGATTGTCCCTGAGGAGTTGAATCAATAGGCGAAAGCATGGAAAAAACTTGGACCATACGTAGAAGATCAAGCGACTGCAGTTTGCCAAGCTGATAAAACCCTATAAGAACTAAAGGGCGCACTTCTATAGAGCGAATAGGGAAATAAGGATGTTGCATGCTTAATTATTTGGACGAGATTTCAAAGAATATAGAAAAAGCCAAGTAAAACCGCCTAGCCCTAAAGAGTATAAGAAAGGGGCTAGGCGGTGAAATCAACACCAGCAGCTAAGGCCGGACCAATTGCTAGCCTGCCCTGGTTTACCCACAATACGTGACAGACGGTTTCTAAAATCGTCTGATTCATATTGCATGAAGTAGCATAATCAACTTGTTACAAAAAGTCAATAACTCGACCTGCATCACTGAAGACGTCCTCCAAATCCATCGCAAATATCAACAAAAGATGACTACAAAATTGGCAGATATTCAGGCGTGATCGTATTCTTAAAATAAAAAATTGGCCTTTTGCCGTTATAGGATCTTAATAGCTAAAAATTAATATATATCGCTGTTCCCAAATCTGCTGCTTTTTTTACTTCGCGATAGACAGTAGGTAGTCGATCCTTATACTTTTCTAGTACTTTCGCGGCATGTTGCAGTTCCTCATCGTAATAAAATTCCTGCTCACAATCTGAGAATAATAGGTCTTGTTTGCACAGCTCCTCATTCAAATCATTGAGCATCAATTTCCATTCAGCTTCAGGTATAAGCGTCGTTCTAATGTCTCTTCCTTCGACCCAGTCTTTCATAAGCATATCATCAAAGCCTTTATGTAAAAGAATTTGTACGTTATAGATTGGCGAGGTATCATACTTACTCATAATCTAAAGTGTGTCCTTTCTTTGATTATTCCATCTATGTCATCATGCTCTGTGCCACCACTGTATTCTCGTTTGATCTTGCCCCGCAGCCTCTTTCCTCTGTCTCCCAGGATATCAAAATATCCGTTTTGGTTGTTATATTTAAAACAATCATCCCGAATCCTAAAGTATTTCCCGCTAGGCGACACCACTATTTTAACATGTTCTCTGTTTGTGTCAAATCTCCATAAAACATCAGCCTGGATTCCATTGCAATGATCAAAAAGAGCTAACGTATTCACTATGAATACGAAGGACAAGAGCTCTCCATCAAGCAGAGCTTGAATATTTGCAAGCAACGTCGTGAAACTAGTAAGTATCTTCTTTCTATCCAGGTCATGGTCGGCAAGGAAGAGTTACCGGCATATGTCAGAAATGCGTTGACAAGGGCTAGCCTAGGTGATAAATTTCCATTTTTTACCAGAAACATCGATTGATCAAGGCCTAGCACGTCTTTTGGCTGTGGAAAGTTGTAGTTATGAAGATATCCAATGCGAAAAAGCATGGAAACAACTTGGATCAAATTTAGAAGATCAAGCGACTCCAGTTTGTCAAACGGATGAAACCCTTTAAGAACGAAGGGACGCACTTCGGTTCTCCCCTATCAGGAGTATCGTGCGTCCTATGCATATTATTCTTCTTTACATTCTGATAAACGAAACGCAGCCCAGCTCGTCTGAAGCAGTAAATCCTACGGAGCGATAAAACGCTTTTGTCTTTTCTGTATTATCCGTTAGAAGTTCCATCTGATAGACATCATGATACTTTTCCATAAGTGTCTTGAGCAGCTTGGTCCCGATACCTTTTCTCTGGTATTCCGGCAAGACGATGATATCTTGCACAAATACGATCGTCTGTCCGTCACCGACCGCCCGGATGATTCCCACCAATTGATCCGACTCAAATGCTCCGAGCACACAAAGCGAACCGGCATATGCCTGCTCGAGAATATGGGCCCGCTCCAGATAATTGGTCCATCCTACCCTGCGATAAAGATTAACAATTTCATCAAGTCTGAATTTTTTGTATTCTCTAATTTCCATTTTTTTCACTCCTTTATGATAAAAGGGGAATCACCCCAAGATAACGTCTATATGCTGGATGATCAACCGCTTTTTTCCTTTCTTCCTTTACAGTTTTCCGTTCCATTCTATCACTACTTCAGTCATCTCTCCATAACGGGAAGGGATATGGCATGGGTGGTAAAGCTTCCCGCAGCCCAATCTCTAATGGTAGCTAGCTTAAGGGTCTTGATTGTGGTAGGTCGTAGTTTTTTTCTCGGTGTTGGGTTATGATCACATAAGGAAGAAAAAAGAACAGCCTAATTATAGGCATCGGAAAATAGCAAAGGAGGAAGCCCATGTATCAAGACAACCATATACCAGCCTTAAGATTTAAAGGATTTGAAGGAAAGTGGGAGGAGAGAAAGTTGGGGGAGGTTGCTCAGGTTACAATGGGACAATCGCCGGATGGCAGCACTTACTCTAATAAACCCGGCGGCTCTATCCTTGTTCAAGGAAATGCAGATATCAAAAATGGGTGGGTAGAACCCAGAGTGTGGACAACACAAATAACCAAACAAGCAGACGCTGGAGACTTGATTATGAGTGTTCGAGCACCGGCAGGTGCGATGGGAAAAACGGCTTATGACGTGGTCATTGGCCGTGGGGTTGCTGCCATTCAGGGCAATGAATTTCTTTATCAACTACTTGTTAAAAGAGATATAGATGGATTATGGAAGCAGGTGTCATCCGGCTCGACATTCGACGCTCTAAATGCTGAAAACATTAAGTCTACAGATATTTATATTCCTAGCACCGAGGAACAGAATAAAATCGGTGCTTATTTGGAGAAGCTCGATCTGCTGATCTCCCTCCAACATCAAAAGCTTGATAAACTTGAAGACTTCAAGAAAGCTATGTTGGATAAAATGTTCCCGCAAAAGGGGAGCAGGGTTCCGGAGATACGATTTCAGGGGTTTGCGGGGGTATGGGAGGAAAAGAAGTTCTCGGAACTTTATGCAAAAAGAAATGATAAAAATGATCTGACTTATGGACCAGAGAAGATCATCTCAGTCGCCAATATGTATTATAAACCAGATGCCTATATAACAGATCCAAACTACTTCTTGACCTACAATGTCTTTGAGCTAGGTGACATTGCTTTTGAGGGCAATAAAAGTAAATCCTATGCCCATGGTCGCTTCGTAGAGAATACGATTGGAAATGGTATTGTTTCTCATGTCTTTGATGTCTTCAGGCCCATCATGAATTCTTACGACTTATTCTTTTGGAAATATGCGATCAATAACGAAAGTCTCATGGGGAAAATCCTCATACGCTGCACCAAGTCATCAATTATGATGAATAACCTCGTAGCCCACGACTTCCTTGAAGAGAGCTTCCTAGTTCCATCGATTCAAGAGCAAGAGCAAATCGGGGCCTTTTTGAATAGCCTAGACCGCCTACTCTCCCTCCACCGACAAAAGCTCGAAAAGCTCAAGGCTTTTAAAAAGGCCATGCTAGGGCAGATGTTTCCTCCTGAGAGAGCTGCAAAAAGCACATCCACTTTGTTGACACCGGCCCTTGATCAAGATACCCTATAGAAGACCCTAGACAAGAAGATCCAGTGAAAATCCAGTGAAAATCTTTGGAGATTCAGTGAAGATCCAGTGAAGATATTGTGAAAAATGGATGCTGGATTATTTGGTCTAAGAAAGAAGAAAGGATAGAATATGTCACTCTCCCACGCCATGTCTAGCGAAGACCAAGCCAATCAGGCTAACCAAGATCAGCAAATGGCCCAGGCCGTCGCTGAACTAAAGCATATCCACACACCTCCCACGGAGGCCGCCCATCACGGGCCCTCGCTCACCCTGACCAAGGCCAAGAAGCGCTGTCAGGCCCTGATGGACTTCCTAGATGCATCGCCCAATGCCTGGTTTGCCACGGCTGAAGTGGTCCGCCTCTTGGAGGAAGCCGGTTTCCGCTCCTATTCTTATGGGGACTTGGTGGACCTCAAGCCTGGCACCAAGGGCTTTCATACGAAAAACGGCTCCTCGATTATTGCCTTTGTCATCGGCCAGGAATCAGCAACTCACCCCTGGCGGCTCTTTGGAGCCCATACAGATTCCCCATCCTTGAAATTAAAGCCCAATGCGATCAGCAAAACCGAAGGAATCTGGCAGGTCTGCCCGGAAGTTTATGGTGGTCCCATCCTGGCTACCTGGTTTGACCGTCCCCTCTCCTTGGCGGGTCGGGTCTTTGTCCGGTCGACGGACCCCTTCCGTCCCCAAGTACACTTAGTAGATTTCCAAAAACCCCTCCTCATCCTCCCCAACCTCTGCATTCATATGCACCGGGAGGTGAATGAGGGCATTCCTATTGCAAAAAACAAGGACATCCTCCCCGTCCTAGGGACCCAGTTCCTCCTGGATCCTGAGGCCCTGGCCCAAGAGCTCGAAGGAAGTGGGATCGACGAGGGGCAGGGCCAATGGGACCTCCTCCGCCTCCTCTTAGCCAAAAAGCTCCAAGTCCCCTACGCCGATATCCTCGATTTCGACCTGACTTGCTACGATCCTGCTAAGGCTTGTCTGGTGGGCCTGGAAGAGGAATTTATATCCTCCTCCCAGCTGGATAATTTGACTTCGGCAGAAGCGGGGATCCGGGCCCTCATTGAGGCTGGTGCCTATCCAGAAAGCTTTGAGGGGGTTAACCTGGTCTACTTAAGCGACAACGAAGAAATCGGCTCCCGCACCAAACAAGGGGCCGATTCCACCTCCCTCCGAGACTATATCTTTAGTATAGGCCTGGGACTTGGCCTCGAATCTCGGGAAATGTTAGACCTCCTTGCCCAGAGCTTCCTTATCTCCTGCGATTCTGCCCATGCGATCCATCCCAATTACACAGAATACGCAGACCCCACCCACCGTCCTGGAATCAACCAGGGACCAGTCATCAAGGTGGCCGCCTCTGGTGCCTATGTGAGCGACGGACTGAGCACCTCGGTCATCAAGGAAATCGCCAAACGGGCTGGTGTCCCCCTCTCCTACTTTGTCAACCGGAGCGACCTCCGAGGAGGCAGCACCATCGGACCTATCACGGACGCCTACCTGCCCATCAACACCGTCGACATGGGCACCCCTCTCTGGGGCATGCACTCTATCCGAGAGACGGGCGGGGTCCTAGACCACTATTACCTCTCCGAGCTCCTGGCAACCTACTTTATCCAGTAGCAAGTTTTGACAGCTTCTAGCAGCTTCTGGCAGCTTGGCACTTAAATCAATACTATAGCAAATAAAGCAGCCTGGCCCTTGCCCCACTGGGGGAAGATGACCAGGCTGCTTTTTACTACTCGTTATTATTTTTACTACTCGTT
>ERZ1673752.4998-NODE-4998-length-10442-cov-11.409935_pt1 | contig 10442 bp, 8 predicted proteins | sample MGYA00580195_ERZ1673752 | MGnify/ENA primary metagenome ERZ1673752 (study PRJEB41218, sample SAMN15661744) | gut metagenome | host: Homo sapiens | place: Canada: London | collected 2015-08-20/2019-03-30 | study: EMG produced TPA metagenomics assembly of...
AAAGCTATCGGCCAGAAATTTCCCGGCAGTACGATAATAAATCTCTAGAAAAACTACTCATGGCCGACGGCGTTTGCTAGGGTAACCAAAGCTGTGGGCAGCATGAAAGGAACAGCGGGATGCTGAAAGTTTTTGCCTGGATATTCACTATCCTGTGTGCAGTGTTGCTAGCTGTGGGAACACTGATTCTTTATGTGATTGATACTGGCAGCAGTTTCCCCTTTGGAGCCGGATTCATGGTGATAGCCGCCCCGATTTTCGGGGTGATCGCCGCCGTATTGTGGGGAGTAGAAATCACTAAAACTAATCACGACCAAAAGTAATAGTTCTAATACTAAAAAACCGCCCCCACGACCTCGGAAAATCGCAGCCAAAAGCCATTATTTTTCCGAGGCCGCGGGGGCGGGATTTATTTAGCAAACAGACCTAAATATCGTAGTAAAGCTGGAATTCATAAGGATGCACCACCTGGCGCAACGGAGCCACCTCATTTTGTTCCTTGTAGTTAATCCAAGTCTCAATCAAATCCGGGGTAAATACTTCACCTTCAGTCAAGAAGTCCTGGTCAGCGCGCAGTGCCTCTAAAGCGGCATCCAGGGAACAAGGCAGTTTCGGAATGTCATGATATTCGGTTGGCGGCAGCTCATAGAGGTCTTTATCGATGGGAGCTGGCGGCTCTAGCCGGTTTTGAATCCCGTCAATCCCCGCCATTAGGCAAGCCGCAAAAGACAGGTAAGGGTTCGCGCTGGGGTCAGGAACCCGGTATTCCACCCGTTTAGCTTTCGGGGAAGTACCGGTCACCGGAATCCGGATACAGGCAGAACGGTTACGTGCCGAGTACACCAGGTTGATTGGAGCCTCGAACCCCGGAACTAGACGTCGGTAAGAGTTAACCGAAGGGTTAGTGAAGGCTAGTAACGCTGGTGCGTGCTGCAACAAGCCGCCAATAAAGTAACGAGCCAGGTCAGAGAGGGAACCGTAGCCGGTTTCGTCATAGAATAGAGGCTCGCCCTCTTTCCAAAGCGAAAAATGAGTATGCATTCCCGAGCCGTTATCGCCCGCCATAGGTTTGGGCATAAAGGTGGCGGTAACTCCCGCTTCTTGCGCAGCGTTCTTAATCAGGTACTTGAACTTCATCATGTCGTCACCCGCCGCCATCAGCGAGTTAAAACGATAGTTAATCTCGTGCTGCCCCCCGGAGCCAACCTCATGGTGAGCGCGCTCCATTTTGAGCCCGGAGTCGCTGAGCAGCTTCACCATGTAATCGCGCAGGTCACAAAACTTATCAGCGGGAGCCACCGGGAAGTATCCGCCCTTGAGCGGGGTCTTATAGGCGAGATTTCCGCCCTCTTCATCCCTTCCGGTATTCCAATAGCCCTCAACAGAATCGAGTTTTACAAAAGTGTCGTAAGGCTGGGTTTGGTAACGCACCGAATCGAAGAGGTAAAACTCAGCTTCGGCACCAATAAAGCAGGTATCGGCGATTCCCGTAGAACGCAGGTAGGCTTCCGCTTTAGCGGCAACCTGGCGAGGATCGCGGGGGAAAGGCGCATCGGTGAAAGGATCTACGATGGAACAATTCACCACCAAGGTGGGGCAAGCGCGGAACGGATCCACGTAGGCATCAGACACATCAGCTATGAGTTTCATATCTGATTTGTCTATCGAAGTGAAACCGCGGATAGAAGACCCATCGAACATCAACCCGTTTTCCAGGGCATCCGCAAACTGGTCGGCGGGAATCGTGAAATGCTGACTGGTGCCGATTAGGTCGCAAAAACGGATATCAATCAGCTCAATATCCTGGTCGGCAACAAATTGTAGGGCTTCTTCGTGGGAGTTAAACAATCGCTCCTCCTAGGCTTAGCCATGCGGCTTGCGGATAAGAAAACTAAAAAAAGCATACCGCGCCCGGGCACTGCAGCGAGATTCCCGCTCAAAACCGTGAACAGTTCCGCAAATATTATCCGAGGGCGCGGCGTGGGTGCTCGAACCTGTCAAGGCTCCTCAGCTGTGGTATTCCAGAGGCGGACAGGATAGAGCTCCGGTGTCCATAAGGATTAATAACCAGGGGTGAGCTCTCCAAGGTATGCGGATCAGTAGCCGAGGCGGTAGCAGCAGGTAATTACGGGAAATATCAACTGCTACCTGCCGAACCGGGTAAGCAGCAATACCTACTTGCCAATGTCTTTCAGTTTGACGTTCTGGAAATCAATGTCGAACTTGATGTCTTTACCCGAAAAATCTACGTTCTTGAGAACGAAAGCTTTATTCAGATCCATGGGGATTTCTTCTTTTTTCATGCCCATATCAGCAGGGCTGAGCTTTTGCCCCATGAATTCGTCACTACCGTTAATCATGAACTTGTCCGGGACTAGGAAGAGTTTTCCAGATTGTCCGTCTTTACCAGGTTCAAAATGCATACCCATTTCAACCTGAATCTTTAGACCTTGTTCTTCCGCCTCGGCAGTAATTTTGTTACCGTTGCGCCGCATATTCATTTTGGAGGCAGTGGCATCTTCCTTTATGGCTTTATCAAATTCTTCACCCGGTAGGGTGAAAGTCATATTGCCCTTTTCAATGATGGGATTATCTCCACCTTTCAGCCCATGGAAAACAGCCCGCACATCCTTTATCTTTAAATTCTGTTTTGACCCCTCGGTAGCAAAAGTTCCCGCCGAGGCAGTGACTTTTGCTTCGCGATAATAGTCTTTAAAGTAACTAAGGAGCATAGGGCTAGAGTTAATTTCAGTCCGCACATTCGAAAATCCCTCTTTGACGAATTCGTTTTTCAAGGATCTCTCTTGCGCACTTGCCACTAAAGTGTTGGCGATAAATAGCCCGATCAAAGTAACAACCAGTACCGCCACAATCACGATGGTGACGATCAAACCGGTCTTGGGCTTCTTGGTGGGGGCAGCCGGCGGCATTGCGTCCGGCGACATTTGCGGGTTAACCGGTGAAAACTGGGGGCTGTACGGCATCGGATACCCTTGAGGAGCGGGGCTGGCATTATCAGGTTGGGGTGTATAAGTCATGCTTTATGTTAACAGCTACATTCCAGCTAGCCTGCGATGAATACAAGATTTTCAGTAAACGTTACTAAAAGTTAACTTCCGCTTTCCCATCTGCGATGCCAACCCGCGATTAGGGTGCCAGGCAAGAACGTAGCGCCTGCGCCAGTCCGCTCGCGTCCGCAGTCTTGGCCACCGCGCATACTTTCAGCCCCAAATCTGCTGCTACTTGGGCACTCGGTTTCCCGATACAAATTAGGTGGGGGAGGGTGTAGGCAGGTTTTTCGGGATGGGAACTATAAACCCCGAAGTCAGCGAGGGTGCGCAGATTAGAACCAGAAGTAACCGCCACCGCATCGGCGTGGAAATATACTTCCGGACACGCGCCAACCGGAGTCATCGTATAGAGGGCGCAGTTATCAACCCGGTAGCCTAGCTCGCTTAAAGCTACAGGTAAATCAGGTTTACTGAGCGCAGATCCCGGTAAGAACACCCGGGAAGGACGGGAGGGACTGGGGGTTAAGTTCGCAAAACAGCGCGCCAAATCGGTGGCGTTACCGCCCGCCTGCAAAGTAACATTCCAGCCAGCCTTGTTTGCGGCCTGGGAGCTAGCCTTACCTACTGCTGCTACCTGCGGAAAGGTTCTTATAGACGGTTCGGCAGCCAATAGTTGCTGCAAATACTTGACAGTGCGGGCAGAAGTAATCACCACCCAGCTATATTCCCCGCGCCGCAAACTGTCTAGGTAGCTAGAGACTCGCGGATCGCTAACCGGGCGCGAACGGGTAACCGGGGCGCTTACTATTTGGCATTCCGGCAATTCCGCCTGTAGTTTTTTTGCCAGCGGGCGCGTTGAGCCTGCCGTAAGTGCCACCGTAAATGCCATAGCCGCCCTCCGAAAATAGTTTCCCGTTGCCCGATATTATCCGCGTACCTTGGAAGCCCCCAGGTCAGCAAGCTCGCCACCCCCTGCCTCTAGAAGGGCGCGCGCCACGCTCTCACCCAGCTGGCGTGCCTGCTCAAGCATCTCGGCGAAGGTCTTTTCCGGATCGGCCTGCAAGGAGTCATTGATACGTACCTCGCGAGTACCATCAAGGGAAATAATCGCGGCGGTCAGATTAAGCTTGCCCGCCTGCATCTGGGCAAAGGCCCCTACCGGCGCTGCGCACCCGGCGTTTAGCTCTGCTAACACTGCCCGCTCCGCCGTAGAAGTAAGCGCAGTTGCCAGGTCATTAAGCTCTTCCAGTGCGGCCGCTAAATCAGGGTGGGCTTTAAGCGCTACCTCTGAAGTCTCCACCGCGAGCGCCCCTTGCGCTGGGGCTGGAAGCACCTGTTGAGGATCGAAACGCTCATTGGCGTAAGCGCCCAGCCCAATCCGATCCAAACCGGCCGCCGCCAAAATCACTGCATCCAAGTCGTGTGCGCCCTGCGAAATTTTTTCCCGGGTCTCCCGTCCATCAGTAAAGTCACCCTCAGGAGCGGCAATGCCTTTCACCCTGCCCAGGCGGGTAGGCACATTGCCTCGAATATCCACGATTTTGAGGTCGGGACGTAAAGCCAGGATTTGGGCGGCGCGACGCGGAGAACCCGTCCCTACCTTGGCTCCCTGGGGTAGAGTCTGCAAAGTTAAACCGGGAGCCGCACATAGTGCGTCCCGAGCATCCGCGCGGCTCGGAATCGCCGCAACTTTTAGACCCGGAGCCTCCTGGGTGGGTAAATCTTTGAAAGAATGCACTGCTAAATGACAGTTTTCCTCCAAGAGTGCTAGGCGTAGCTGCGCGGCAAACACCCCAACGCCCCCCAGTTTTTGTAAAGAGGCGCGGGAAATATCGCCGGCGGTGCGCACTTGCCGCAGTTGCACATTTAGTCCCTGAGCGCGCAAAGCGTTAGCTACGGTTTCCGATTGGGTTACTGCCAAGCGGGAAGCGCGAGTACCCAAAACTAAAGCGTCCGAGCGCGTTTCGCTAATCCAGCCGGTACCGCGCATTTTAATCGTTTGCGCCTGACGGACTACGGCGGCAATCCCCGAACCGGCCACCCAAGAGCCTGCTAAATCCAGACCAGGATAAGCACGTATATCTTCCAGTAGTTTCGCGGTCATTTCCTGGTGCTTAGGGGTGAAAGGTGGCAGAGAGCCATCCCAGTGAATAATCATCGAACCGAGCAGTTGCTCTGGAGAAATCGCTACCCCCAGCAGCCGGGAAGCATCCTTTAACGCGCCCTCGACCGATACCGGAACCTCCGGCCCATTTGCCCAACCATAAGACACTCTCAGCAGGTGGCGACCTTTACCGGCAGCTTCCTGCGCCCACGGCCATTTGGAAGTGTAATGAGTGATAGCTTTCGCTCCCACGCAGCCGTTCTCAATATCTTTACTGCTGGGGCGTTGCACCAACATTCCGGAACCGCGCGGATGAGCATCCAAGGCCGGGCAATCTACAAATAAAGTTACATGCGCGATCGGCCCGCCCTGGGGGAGCTCACCGACTTGAATCCCGGGCACTTTGCGCAGCATCGGCGCGGCTAAATAGCCTGGTAAAGCCACTACTACCTGTGGGACATTCACCGTTACGACTTCGCCAATGTTAATCGGGCTTGCCCCTGGGGTCGACCCTGATTTGGTGTTAGAAACGGTGACCTTCCAACCAGGTGAGCCGGGCTGATTAGACTCCGCAGCGGCGTCGGCTTCGGCATCAGGTTTATTTGCAATCGGTGCCAGGTCGAGGCCGCGCACATGAGACAAAATCAGCCCCCCGCCCTCTTCAATACGCTGCGCTAAGGTTTCTACCAGGCGGAACATTCCTCCCTCGGGGGCGAGTACAGCGGGTTTGCCGGGCTTTAGTCCGCGCAAAGCGGCGACTGCTTTCACCAGCGATCCGTGTTCTTTTAGGGCGGAACGCAGTCCGCGCAGCACGGTATCGGCGTTTAGGCGGTCGGTGCTAGCCGAGTGAATGCCCCCGGCAACGGGCGCAACTACTTTTTCTAAAACGGCTTTTCCTAGACGGGCAGTTACCAGACCGGTGACGGTGGTTTCTTCCGCCCCTACCTGCGACCCCATAGTTAAGTCCTCACGGGCGCGCTGCATTTCTTCTTCGCTGAGCGCTCCCACAATGCCCGGGTCATCTAAGCTGGCAGGAATCCCTAGCATTCCGTGGGGAATCGGAAGTGCGCCCTCCCGGTGACCTGCGCGAGCGTGGTGAAAAATCCAGGATTTACCGCGGGGAGCAACCAGCGGTAAACCTAGCTCTGCGCATAAATCTTTAACTTCGCTAGCCCCCGCCGCAAAAGCTTCAGCGCCAATATCGAAGGTGAAGTCCCCAAAACGCCCCGAACAAATCAGGCCGCCGGGGCGTCCTCTCTCTTCAATCACCGCTACCCGCGCACCCTGTTTTTGCAGAGTATAGGCGCTGGTCAATCCAGCCAACCCTCCTCCGATAACCAAAACATCATAATCGGCTAATCCAGCTAGGTCGTGCATTGCATCTCCTTGCCACAAACGGTTTTTGAGGCGGTGTGCCCCGGATAATCCTTCAGCATAGTCGTTAGCGCTTAACGCGATTCGTGTACCTGGTCGACAATTTCTTGTAAAACCGCGGGGTCTGCATTCGGCGGCACCCCATGTCCCAGATTGACGATATGCGCGGCGGCCTGCTTGCCCTCCGCTAACACCTGATCGACGTGGCGGCGGCGTACCTCAGTAGAGGCGAACAAAACGGCAGGGTCGATATTGCCTTGCACCGCAAAGCGGTCACCGGGGCCATGCTCGATTAGCTTTACGGCTTCACCTAGAGGTAGCCGCCAATCAACCCCGATACATTCGGCACCGGCATCGCGCATCAAATCCAGCAGGGAAGCCGCGCCCACCCCGAAATGAATCACTGGGACTCCGTGGGCATGAGCAGAATCAATCACTACCCGAGAATGCTCAAGGCAATAGGTTTGGTAGTCGGCGCGCGAAAGGTCGCCCACCCACGAGTCGAAAACTTGCGCCGTGCGCGCCCCACCGGCAATCTGTGCAGCCAGGAACGCCGCAGACATATCCGCACACCAGCTGGCGAGCCGGTTCCAGGCATCCGGGTAAGAATGCATAAAAGCCCGCGCCTCCAGGTGATTCTTCGAGCGGGTATCTCCAATTAGATAGGAGGCCAAAGTAAAAGGCGCAGCAGCAAACGCAATTAGCGGAGTATCGCCTAGCTCCGCGCAAACCATCTGCGCGGCCTCGGTAATACAATCCGGATCAAAGCCTTTAAAGCTGGTGAGGCGATCTACGCCCTCAGGAGATAAAACCGGGTCGGCGAAAACCGGGCCTTTACCGGGGACGATCTCTACCTTTAAACCCGCCAAATACAGGGGGGTGACAATATCAGAGAAGAAAATCGCGGCATCTACCCCGTAGCGGCGCACCGGTTGCAGCGTTATTTCCGCTGCCAGTTCGGGGGTAGTGCAGGAAGTGAGCATATCGTTACCGGCGCGCAGGCGGCGATACTCCGGGAGGGAACGCCCGGCTTGGCGCATAAACCAAACTGGAGTTTTATCAGGACGCAGGCCGTGAACGGCTTGTAGGAAAGAATTTTGCTCAGACATATTTCCATCATCTATGGCATTTTCGGCTGGCGCAAGCAAGTGCAGTAACCAGCTGGCTGCGGACTGCTCCCCGCGGCTAAGAAACCAGGGAAACTATTTTTCTGACACATTTTCCGCATCTGTCTGTTGCAAAAAACAGGGATTCTTGCTGACGCTCTGGCAGATTATTTTTCTTTAGTAACGCTCTGGACTGGGTAAATAGAATTAATTAGGGTGCGGATAGGCCGGGATCTGCCGGGTGTTTTTCAAAAAATAAAAAATGATCTAATGAGTCCGTGGGTCTTTCTTCCTATTCGGTGCATCATCTCCGTCACGGGCTTAACGCCGTGGCGGCAGCTTCCAGTACCACTGATGGCCTGCCTGAGGATCTCTTGCAACGTCTACCTGAGGTAAGGGGAGTGTTACCGCTTTCCACTTGCAATCGGGTAGAGATCATTATTGAAACAGCGCCGGCAATCTCCAGCGAGCAACTGGCAGCGGTAGATAGCTACATCCAATCCCGCCTGGGAACTATCTGCGAAATTCGCCGTGACCGTCAGGTTTTAGAACATTTATTTACAGTTGCCTGCGGGTTGGATTCCATGGTGGTAGGAGAACGCGAAATCTCCGGACAGCTGCGCCGCGCCCTGCGAGTAGCCACCCACGAGCGGATATCCTCCGCCACTATTACCCGCGCCTGCCAAGGAGCACTAACTACTTCCCGCCGGGTCGCGCAGCTAACCGGAATTGCCTCCCAGGGTCGTTCGGTAGTTGCCTGCGGTTTGGCAATAGTGGCGGAACGAATAGATCCCCTGGTAGGTACCCCCACACTTTTGATCGGAACTGGCTCCTATGCGGGGGCAGCAGTCGCGGCGCTGCGTGCCAAAGGGGTGCAAGACATCTCGGTGTACTCCACTTCTGGGCGTGCCGAACGTTTCGCTTACGGCCATGACTTGCAACCGGTAGCCAAAGACCAGCTGGTAGCGGCGCTAGAAGCAGCCACTTTGATTGTTACCTGCCGGGGTATGGGTTCTCCGGTACTCACCAAACAGGAAGTGCAGCGGGCTTTAGAGTTATCTAGCGGAGAAAAAACCATTCTCGATTTGGCCTTACAAACCGATATTGAGGACGGGGTTGCCGATTTAGAGCGGGTACGGGTAATCAACCTAGAAGAAATTAGTGCCCAGGTACCGGAAGCCGGGAAAGCCCAGGTTAAGCGGGCACAAGAGATTGTGGACGAGGGCGTGCAGGAAGCCGAAGCATTGCTCGCCGATCGCCAAATGGATTCGGTAGTGGTGGCACTGCGTGATAGCTTCCGCCAGGTGCTGGCCGATGAAGTGGAGCGCCTGCCCAAGGGAGATGCTATTGCCCGGGAAGAAGCCGAATACGCGCTGCGACACCTGGCGGCTCGGCTAGCCCATATTCCCACGATTAACGCTCATCGCGCCGGACGCGAAGGGATGGGGCGGGAATACGTAAACGCCCTCCAACAGGTGTGGGGATTGGATCTGGAAGTTCCGTCAGCTCCACAAGATAAGACGCAGGTCTGCCCGGTAACCGGCTTGAGCGTTGACGATTTGAAACAGGAAAGCTCCAGCGAGGAGGGACAGTGAGTCAGATTTCTGCCCAATACGATGCGGTGATGCTGGTCAGCTATGGCGGGCCGCGACAAATGGAGGACGTGTTGCCGTTTATGCGCAACGCTACCTCCGGGCGGGGAGTTCCTGACGAGAGGTTAAAACAGGTTTCCACCCACTATGGACGTTTCCACGGAATCAGCCCCATAAATGCGCGAAACCTGGAAATCCGACGCGCCCTCGAGCTGGAACTGAGCCGGCGGGGGGAAGATATCGAAGTCGTAATCGGGAACCGTAACTGGCATCCCTTTATCCACGACACCCTATGCGACCTGGCAATGCGAGGACTTACCCGGGTACTTTGTATTTTCACCTCCGCCTATGTTTGTTATTCGGGGTGCAGGCAATACCGGGAAGACTTAGCCGCCGCGAAAGCTCAGTTACAGGCTCAGGATTTATCGCTGGAACTGGATAAAGTGCGCGCCTACTACACCACTGAAGGCTTCGTAGGAGCCTATACGAAGTTACTGTTGGAGGCAGTAGTAAATCGGGAGCAAAATAGCGGACACGTACCTTACGTAACCTTTGTGACCCACTCGATTCCCCGTGCCATGCAGGAATGCTCCGGCCCTGCCGATAGCTCCCGCCCCGACTATGTGCGCCAACACCAACAGGTATGCTCCGAGGTCGCGGCGAGGGTGAGTAAAGAGCTAGGACGGGAGCTGAACTGGGATTTGTCCTATTGTTCCCGCTCTGGTCCGCCACGAATGCCCTGGTTAGAGCCCGATATTAATGACCGCTTAGCGCAACTGAAAGCAGAGGGCGTAACTGACGTAGTCTGCGTACCTATCGGGTTTATCTGTGACCATATGGAAGTGGTTTACGACCTGGATACCGAAGCTAAAGAAACTGCAGCCCAGTTGGGGCTTAACTATTTGCGGGTGCCTACGGTAGGCACCGATCCGGGCTTTATCGGAGCACTCGCGGATTTGGTGACCGAGCGCGCTCAGGAAAAAGCAGGAGGCGAGGTCGCCTATGCCCAAGATGCTTTAGAACCCCGATGGCCAGCCTGGGCGCCCCCCGGAGATTCCCGGGTCAGCAAACAGGGAGCTGAACTGCCAGTCGAGTTTGAAATTAGAAAAGAATAAACAGCTAAAAGCTAAAAGGAGAAAATAATGGCTCACCCGATGCCCAATGATGTATCCCCCGATCCTCGCGATCATAAAGTGGATCCTGAGGAAGTAAATGCGCGCAACAACTTTTCTATGCACGCGGTTTTCGAACTAGC
>ERZ1673752.5001-NODE-5001-length-10438-cov-4.198979_pt1 | contig 10438 bp, 11 predicted proteins | sample MGYA00580195_ERZ1673752 | MGnify/ENA primary metagenome ERZ1673752 (study PRJEB41218, sample SAMN15661744) | gut metagenome | host: Homo sapiens | place: Canada: London | collected 2015-08-20/2019-03-30 | study: EMG produced TPA metagenomics assembly of...
CTTTATTTACAGCAAAATTACTTTTTAATCGGCTTTTTCTTTTTGCGCACGCTGTAGCCAAAGCTGCCCAGCTTGCGGCCCAGTGCCAGATAGTCCCCGTGAGAGTAGACGATCAGCTTTGCCTTGTTCAGGCAGAGTTTTCCGTTTTCGTCCAGCAGCTTTTCGTCCACATCCACGGCTACGCACTCAGCCAAAAACAGATCGTGGCTGCCCAGCGGGATGACCTGCGTCACCTTGCACTCCAAATTGACCGGGCTTTCTTCCAGCAGCACCGTGCCCACCTTGGCGGCGGGGGCAGCGGTCAGATGCATGGCGGCAAACTTGTCCACATCGCGGCCGCTTTTCACGCCGCACCAATCGATAGCCTTCACCAGGCTCTCGGTGGGCAGGTTTACCACGAACTCGCCGCTTTCCTTGATAAGCTTATGGCTGTATCGCTCTGGCCTCACGCTGATGGACAGCATCGGCGGCTGGGTACAGATGGTACCGCACCAGCCTACGGTGATAAGATTCGGCTTTTCCGGGCTGCCGCAGCTCACCAGCACCGGCGGCTCCGGGTTCAGCAGGGTAGAACCTTTCCAAACCTGACGGCTCATGCGTTGTCCTCCTTGGTTTCGCCAAAGTTCGGCGTTGTCTCGCTGATAATATAGCGCGGGCGGTGCTTGGTCTCCATGTAGATTTTGCCGATGTACTCGCCAATCACGCCCAGGCAGATCAGCTGCACGCCGGACACAAAGCAGATAATGCTGGTCATGCTGGCCCAGCCGGAGACCGTCAGCCCCAGGATGGCCTCCACCATGGCCCAGATCACACCAATAAAGCTGATAAGTGCCACGATCACTCCGAACCCGGTAATAAAGCGGATGGGTTTGATGGACAGGCTGGTGATACCGTCAAAGGCCAGCGACAGCATCTTGGACAGGGGATAGTGGCTCTCACCTGCAATGCGCTCGTGGCGCTCGTAGGCTACGCTGGTCGACTTAAAGCCAACCAGCGGCACCATGCCGCGCAGGAAGAGGTTTACCTCTTTGAACTTGGCAAACTCCTGCAGTACACGGGCGCTCATCAGGCGGTAGTCAGCGTGGTTGTACACCACCTCAGCCCCCATGGCGTTCAGCAGTTTATAAAAACTTTCGGCGGTAAAACGCTTAAAGAAAGTATCGGTATCGCGCTTGCTGCGCACACCGTACACCACATCGCAGCCGTCCCGATAAGCATCCACCATGCCGTCCATGGCGTTGATGTCGTCCTGGCCGTCGCAATCGATGGAAATCGTGATGTCGCAGCGGTCTTTTGCCTCCATCAGGCCCGCCAGCACAGCGTTCTGGTGCCCACGGTTGCGGCTCTGACAGATACCGACATAGTGTTCATCACTGGCCGCCAGCTCGTTGATGATCTCCCAGGTGCGATCCCTAGAGCCATCATTCACAAACAGCACCCGGCTGTCGGGGCTGATCTTCCCAGCCGCCGCCAGGTCGTTGATTTTCTGCAAAAACAGTGGTGCCGTAATCGGCAGCACCTCCTGCTCATTATAGCAGGGGATGACGATGTAAAGGATCGGGTCTTTGCGGTCATTCATAGTTAAATCCTCACTTAATCAAAAAAGTCAGCACGAATTTCATCGTAGCTGGGATAGCCGTAGGCGATATAATTCTCGTTTTCAAACTCCACAGTGCCTTTATCCAGGGTGTGTTCCCCCAGAATATCCTGCAGTTCGTGGCGCTCCAGAAACACAAACACCGGGCCTTCCGGGTGGGTATCCATATGGTCGGTCTCCTGCAGCCACTGGTACACATTATTCCAGCGGGCTTGCACTGCAGTTTTAAATGGCATGGAAAGCTCCTTACATTTCATTTGCCAACCTCTCCGGGTCAGGCAGTTTGAAGGTACTGCGGAACAGTTCGATCAGGCCATCTTCCTGCATGCGGCTCAGTTCTCGGCTTAAAGCGCTGCGGTCACAGTTCAGGTAGGCGGCCAGTTCCGCGCGGGTCATCGTGATAGTAAAGGTGTCGCTGCCGGTCTGGTCGCGCTGTTCCAGCAGCCACAGGCAGATGCGCCCGCGCAGGCTCTTGCAGCACAGTAATTCCAGGCGGCAGTCCAGCGAAAAATATTTTCCGCTGATCGTCTCCAGCCAGTTCTGCAGCAGCTTCCAGTGGGCGGCGCTCAACTCTCCGCTTGGCCGCAGCATACCATCGTAGGGCAGGTACAGCACCAGGCAGGGAACAGCCGCCGTCACGTTAACCGGGCTTTTGCTGCGGCCGCCTGCCAGCACATCGGCAAACACGCCGCCCGGCCCCATGCGGGCCATCGTGATGGGCGTACCGTCAGGCATCGGCTTGGTGGCTGTGATCTCGCCTTCCAAAATGATGCCCACGTCTTTCGTCTCGTACCCGGCCATCAGCAGCAGTTCGCCTTTATCGTACCGGCGCACCCGCGGGGCCAGGCTTTCCGTCAGCAGGGTCAGCTCCGCATCCGTCATGCCGCGCAGCAGACGGGTCTTGCGCAATGTATCAAAATAAGGGGTGTACTCCATGCAGGGGTCCTCTCTCAAGAATGTTGCACAGGCAACAGACATTTTCTATTTATTATAGTATAGTGGGTCAGCAAAAGCAAGAGATGTTTTTATCAGCATCCCAAAAAGAGAGGAACAGAAAAATCATGAAACTGAAACGTATTCTTTCTGCTGTTGCCGCCTTTGCGCTCTGCGTATCTCTGGCCGGCTGCGGCGCATCCGCATCTTCTGTGGCTGAATCCACCGCCGAGTCCGCTTCTACCGAAGCCGTCTCCACCGTGGAGGAGGAAGCCAGCCCCGAAACCTCTGCCGAGACCACTGCCCTGCGCGTGGCTGGCCTGAAAGGCCCCACCACCATGGGCCTGGTCAACATGCTGACAGCTGACGATGCCGCCGACCTGGTCGACTTCAACATGTACGGTGCTGCCGACGAGGTCGTGCCCCTGCTGGTCAAGGGTGACATCGACGCCGCCGCTGTGCCCGCTAACCTAGCTGCTACCCTGTACCAGAAGACCAACGGTGCCGTTGAGGTTGCCTGCGTCAACACGCTGGGCGTGCTGTACATCGTCGAAAATGGCGAGACCGTAAACAGCGTCGCTGATCTCAAGGGCCAGACCCTCGTCACCACCGGCAAGGGCACCACGCCGGAGTATGTCCTGCGCTATGTCCTGTCCGAGAACGGCATCGACCCCGACAACGATGTCACCATCGAGTACTGCAGCGAAGCCACCGAGGCTCTGAGCAAGGTCCAGGCTGGCGAGGCCACCATCGCCATGCTGCCCCAGCCTTTCGTGACCAGCGCTCTTTCCCAGGTCGAGGGCCTGCGCGTTGCCCTAGATATGAACGAGGAATGGCAGAAGGTCGCCGGTTCCAAGCTGGTCACCGGCGTTCTGGTCGTCCGCAAGGATGCCGTTGAGGCCGATGCCGACCGCTTCGCCGCTTTCATGGACGCTTACCAGGCCAGCGTGGACGCCGCCAACACCGATCTGGAAGGCACTGCCGCCCTGTGCGAGGAGTACGGCATCGTTGCCAAGGCTGCCCTGGCCCAGAAGGCCCTGCCCCAGTGCAATATCGTGTTCGAGACCGGCGACCAGATGAAAACCGACCTGACCACCTACTATCAGGTCCTGTTCGACGCTGACCCCACCAGTGTGGGTGGTAGCATGCCGGCTGACGACTTCTACTATGCCGGTTAAATTCTGGCAGCGAGCCGCCGCCCTGGCCGCATGGATCGTGGTCTGGCAGTTGGCGGCTGTCTCTCTGGGGCATGGCGGGTTATTTCTCGCCACACCGATACAAACACTGCAGGCGCTGGCTCAGCTGGCGCCTACAGCTGGTTTCTGGCAGCGCATCGTGTTCAGTGCTCTGCGCATATTGGCCGGGTTCCTGCTGGCGGTCGTCGGTGGGCTGGTGCTGGGTGCGTTGGGTGCCCGCTGGCGCTGGGTGCGCATTTTTATTGAGCCTGCCATGCAGCTTATCCGCGCCATGCCAGTAGCCAGCTTTGTCATCCTGGCTTTGCTGTGGGTGCGCAGTGCTAACCTTTCGGTGGTAGTCAGCTTTACCCATGTGCTGCCGGTGGTCTACGCCGGGGTGCAGGGCGGCATTGCTGATACGGACTCTCAACTGTTGGAGATGGCCCATGTCTACCGCCTGCCGCTCATCACTAGGCTGCGGTATATCTGGCTGCCCGGCATTTTCCCGTCGTTTTGTGAAAGCTGCATTGCCGCCATGGGTATGTGCTGGAAAAGCGGCGTCTCGGCCGAGGTCATCGGCCTGCCGGACCATTCGGTCGGCGACGCGCTCTACCGCGCCAAAATCACCCTGTCTACGCCCGATGTGTTCGCCTGGACGCTGGTCATCGTGCTACTTTCGGCGCTGCTGTCCACCGTGGCCGCCCGGCTGCTGCGGGCCGTAAAAGCCCGTCTTTGCGGGGAGGTGCAGGCATGAGCATCGTTATCGAAAACCTCTGCAAAAGCTTCGGCACCCACGCCGTGCTGCAAAGTTTCTGTTGGACAGTGGACCGCCCCATGGTACTGATGGGAGCTTCCGGCTGTGGAAAAACCACGCTGCTGCGCATCCTGTCAGGGCTGGAGACCGCCGACAGCGGCACCGTCACCGGCGTGGTGACCCCTGCCGTCGTCTTTCAGGAGGACCGTCTTTGCCCTCAGCTGACTGCCGTAGACAACCTTGTGCTGACAGGCCACGGTCTGACCGCCGCCCAGGCCCGCAGCGACTTGCGATCCCTTGGCTTTACCGAGGCTGACCTGCGCCTGCCTGCCGTGCGGCTTTCCGGCGGGCAAAAGCGCCGCGCCGCCCTGCTGCGCGCCTTGCTGTGCCAGGACGCCCAAACGCTGCTGATGGACGAACCCTTCACTGGCATGGATGCCGACCTGGTGCGCGATGCCGCCGCCGTTACCCGCCGCCTGGCAGGGGAGCGGCCCGCGATTTTGGTCACCCATGATCGCACCGCAGCCGAGCTGCTCGGCTGGCCTATCCGCGAAATTTAAACGCATACAAATACCGCCCCTGCCCTCAAAAAAGGCAGAGGCGGCATTTTATATTTCACATCAATTCGGTCAAAATAGAGTTCTGTACCACCATACCGGCGGGAGTAAGGCGAAGCGTTTTCTCGTCAAACTCGGCGTAGCCGTGGGCCACGCACTGGCGGATAAACTGTTTCTGCGCCGAGGTAAAGCTGCCGCCCCAGCGGCCATATTCGGCTAAGCTTAATCCTCTGCGCAGGCGAAGCTGCATCAGCAAAAAATCCTCGGCCGTGCAATCGTCCTCCATCGCTTCGGCGGCGGTGCCCTCAATAAACGCCTGCACATCGTCCGGCCAGTATTTCCGTACACGGCCCACACAACTGTGGGCCGCAGGGCCGTAGCCCTGGTAGTCGCAGCAATCCCAGTACAGCAGGTTGTGCCGTCCCTCATGGCCGGGGCGGCAGAAGTTACTGATCTCATACTGCTGGTACCCGGCCTTTTCCAGCTGGGCCACCGCATATAAATAAAAGTCCGCCGCCGCGTCGCCGTCCGGCAGGCCCGCGGGCGGGTTGCGGTAAAACGCCGTGCCCGGCTCTACCTTTAATAGGTAAGCCGAAATATGCGTACAGCCGCCGTCCCGCAACAAGGCAAGCGTAGCATCAAACTCGGCGTTGCTGTACTCCGGCAGTGCCAGCATGATGTCGCCGCAGATTTCCTCAAAACCTGCCGCCCGCGCCCAGGCCAGTGCCTGTGCGGCCCTTTCGGCGGTGTGGGTGCGCCCCAGCCGCCGCAACTGGGCGTTGCTGGCGCTCTGCACGCCAAAGCTGATGCGCGTCACCCCTGCCGCACGGAAGCCTGCCAAGCTTTCCTGCATCACCACATCGGGGTTGGCCTCCAGCGTTATCTCCGCCCCAGGCAAAGGATTCGCCGCCGCAATCAGGCTTTCTACCTGGGCAGGCGAAAGCAGGGCAGGCGTCCCGCCGCCAAAGTAGAGCGTATCCGGGCGGCGGTCGTTCTTTGCAAGCTCTCGCAGCAGCGCACTCACATAGGCCTGCGGCACTCCCCGCGCACCGGGAGCCGAGTAGAAATCACAATACCGGCATTTGGCCCGGCAGTAGGGAATATGCAGATAAATTCCGTACAAATCAGACATTTTTCACCTTTTATCCATGGTTCTTAATAGTTTTGTGATGAATTGACATCCTAATAACAGTATAATACTTCATACAGAAAGGGGATTTCAACCATGTATCAGAATTACAATGATATTTCTTATGCTGAAAGTCCGTTTGGAACCTTAAATCAATATATGACCAAGACCTTCGGCTGGATGTTTGCCGGTCTGCTGGTCACCTTTGCCGTAGCCATCGGTGCTATTTCCACCGGTTTGGTCTATGCTTTCATCAACAGCGGCGTCTTCTTCATCACCTGCATTGCAGAGCTGATTTTGGTCGGTGTACTGTCCGCCCGTGTCACCAGCCTGCAGCCAGGCACCGCTACTGGCATCTTCTTTGCCTAGGCGGCGCTCAACGGCCTGAACCTCTGCTCCATCTTCCTGATCTATGATCTGGGCAGCTTGGTGCTGGCCTTTCTGGTGGGCGCTGTCTACTTCGGCGTTATGGCCGTGTACGGTGCTACCACCAACCGCAGCCTGGTCGGCTGGGGCCCAAAATTGATGGGCGGTTTGATCGCCATGATCATCTGCTCCCTGGTTGGCAGCCTGTTCAGCCTGTTTGGCTTCAGCTTTGGCATTGGTGATCTGCTGCTCTGCGCCGTTGGTCTGTTCCTGTTCATGGGTCTGACCGCCTATGATACCCAGATGCTCAAGCATCACTACGCCTATTTCGGCGGTGATGCAGCCATGCTGCACAAGGCTTCCATTATCGGTGCACTGAACCTCTACCTCGACTTCATCAACATCTTCCTGTACGTGGTGCGTCTGCTTGGCCGCCGCCGCGACAGCTAAACCGCCCTTGACAAATCCTGCCGAAACCGCTATACTAAATCCGTATTCGTTAAAACACATTGACGGAGAAAGTACGCGCGGTTCGTTTCGGACCAGAGAGAGCGGTCACCGGCTGCAAGCCGCCCCCAAGCCCCCGCGCCGAAGTTCACTCCTGAGTGGTGCGCGTGAACGGCATACCCGCTTAGTAGTACGCAACGGCTCTGCACCGTTACCGGCAGTTAAAGAGTGCCGCGCCTTTTTTGCGCGGAACACGGGTGGTACCGCGGAGTTTTGATGTGCAAGGCTTCGTCCCTGACAAGCACAGGGACGAGGCCTTTTTGTTTTGTCCCGCAAGACCCATAAACAGAGGTGTACTATGGAAGAGAAAATCAAAGAGCTGCGCGCGGCGATTGAAGAAGCTGCCGCCGCTGTCACCGATCAGGCACAGCTGTCGGACTTCTGGCAGAAATTCCTGAGCAAAAACGGCGCTGTTGCCGGGCTGACCAAGTCCCTGCGCGATGTGCCCAAAGAGGATCGCCCTGCCGTTGGCAAGACCATCAACGAGTTTAAGCAGTGGGCCGAGGGCCAGTATCAGGCCCTGTCCGTCCAGGTGGAGCAGGCTGCCCTGGCTGCCCGCAACGCCGCCGAAACCGTGGACATCACCATGCCCCCGAAGGTTCGCCTGAACGGCAGCCTGCATCCCATCACTCTCGTCAAGAACGAGATCGTCGACGTTTTCGCCGGCATGGGCTTTGAGATCTACGAAGGTCCCGAGATCGAGGATGACGACCACAACTTCACCCGCCTGAATGTACCCAAGAATCACCCCGCCCGCGATATGCAGGACACCTTCTATGTGGCCGATGACATCGTGCTGCGCACCCAGACCAGCGGCGGCCAGATCCGCGTGATGGATATGGAAAAGCCCCCCATCAAAGTGCTGGTCCCAGGCCGCGTCTTCCGCTCTGACTCCGATGCCACCCACTCCCCGATGTTCCATCAGATGGAGGGTCTGGTCGTGGACAAAGGCATCACCCTGTGCGACCTGCAGGGCATGCTGGACAAGTTCGTCCAGGCTTTGTTCGGCGCTGACGTCAAGACCCGTCTGCGCCCGTCCTACTTCCCGTTCACCGAGCCCAGCGTTGAGGTCGACGTTTCCTGCTTCGAGTGCGGCGGCAAGGGCTGCCCGCTGTGCAAGCACACCGGCTGGATCGAGGTCCTGGGTGCCGGTGTTGTGCACCACAGCGTGCTGGAAAACTGCGGCATTGACCCCAACGTCTATTCCGGCTTTGCCTTTGGCATCGGCATCGAGCGTATCGCCATGCTCAAATACGGCATCAACAACATCGGCCTGATGTTTGAAAACGATCTGCGCTTCTTGAAGCAGTTCGAGGATTGATGGGGGAGGAGTACAGATTATGAAAGTACCGTTCAGCTGGTTAAAACAGTATGTTGATATTGACGTCACCGCACAGGAGTTGGAAGATAAGCTCTTTGGCTGCGGCTTTGAGGTCGAAGAACTCATTGATCTCGGCGGCGAGATCAGCAAGGTCGTTGTCGGCGTTGTCACCGAGTGCGTTCCTCAGGAGGGCACCCACCTGCATATCTGCAAAGTAGACTGCGGCGAGTACGGCCACGACATCCAGATCTCCACCGGCGCTTCTAACGTTTACGAGGGCATGCACACCCCCGCCGCTCTGGACGGCTCCACGCTGCCCGGCGGCATCAAGATCAAGGCCAAGCCCCTGATGGGTGTTGAGTCCAATGGCATGCTCTGCAGCGGCGAGGAACTGGGCCTGAACGACGACCTGTATCCCGGCGCTGAGGTCTACGGCCTGCTCGACCTGCCCAAGGATACCGTTCCTGGCACTCCCATTCAGAAAGTTGTCGGCCTGGATGATTACATTTTTGACATCTCCGTCACCGCCAACCGTGCCGATTGCCAGAGCGTCCTCGGCATCGCCCGCGAAGTTGCCGCCGTGCTGGGCAAGCCCCTCAAGATGCCCGCCACCGACTACACCGTCTCCGACACCACCGACGACCGTCTGTCCATCACCGTCGAGGCCCCGGACCTCTGCCCGCGTTACATCGGCCACTATGTCCGCAACATCACCCCCGACCCCTCTCCGCGCTGGATGAAGCGCCAGCTGGCCCTGTGCGGCCTGCGCAGCATCTCCAACGTCGTTGACATCACCAACTACGTCATGCTGGAGATCGGCCAGCCGATGCACGCCTTCGATATGGACACGCTGGAAAGCTGCCAGATCATCGTCCGCCGCGCCAAGGATGGTGAGGAGATCACCACCCTGGACGAGAAGAACTTCAAGCTGACCCCCAATAACCTGGTCATCTGCGATGGTTCCAAGCCCGTTGCCCTGGCCGGCGTTATGGGCGGCCTGAACAGCGAGATCAAAGACAGCACCACCCAGCTGCTCTTCGAGAGCGCCAAGTTCGCCCGCGACAACATCCGCAAGACCGCCCGCGGCCTGGGCCAGAACACCGATGCCTCCAGCCATTACGAAAAGGGTATTTCTGAGTACACCACCGAGCTGGGCATGGCCCGCGCCCTGCACCTCATTCAGGAATTGGGCTGCGGCGAAGTCACCGCTGCACACTTCGATTGCTCCGCCGGTGCTCCGCGTGAGGGTAAGCACTTCACCGCCACCATCAGCGGCATCAACGCTATCCTGGGCATCACCGTGCCCACCGATGCCATTCTCGACATCCTGCACCGTCTGCAGTTCGAGGTCACCCTCGAAGCCGACGGCAACACCATGCAGGTCGTCGCGCCCCGCTGGCGTGAGGACATCGAGGTCGGCGAGCCTGACCTGGCCGAGGAAGTCATCCGCGAGTACGGCTATGACCACATCGTGCCTACTTTCCTGAAGGCTGCCCAGGTCACCACCGGCGGCCTGACCGCTGAGCAGAAGGCCCGCGCCAAGGCCAAGCGCACCATGTGCGCCCAGGGCTTCTACGAGGCCGAGACCCTCGCGTTCTACGCCGATGCCGACTTGGATATGCTGCATATCGCTGCCGACGCCCCGGAGCGCAAGGTTATCCGCATCCTGAACCCCATTTCCTCTCATCTGACCATCATGCGCCCGCTGCTGGCTCCGTCCCTGCTGAACGTTGTCGTTGACAACCTGCGCAAGGGCAACGGCGAGGGCCGCCTGTTCGAGATGTCCAACATCTACATCCCGAAGCAGCTGCCTGTCACCGAACTGCCGGAAGAGCGCCTGCACCTGGGCTTCGCCGCCTGGGGCAGTGACGAGGATTTCTTTACCGTCAAGGGCGCTGTCGCCGCTTTTGGCGATGCTTTCGGCGTGGAGCTGACCGTGGAGCGTGCCGCCGATGTTGCCTGGCTGCACCCCGGCATTGCCGCTTACATCCTGTGCAAGGGCGAGCGCGTCGGCGTCTTCGGCAAGCTGGCCAATGATGTCACCGCTGAGCTGAAGCTGCCCAAGGACAGCCGCTCCAACCTGAACATCTACCTGGGCG
>ERZ1673752.5003-NODE-5003-length-10436-cov-5.261824_pt1 | contig 10436 bp, 8 predicted proteins | sample MGYA00580195_ERZ1673752 | MGnify/ENA primary metagenome ERZ1673752 (study PRJEB41218, sample SAMN15661744) | gut metagenome | host: Homo sapiens | place: Canada: London | collected 2015-08-20/2019-03-30 | study: EMG produced TPA metagenomics assembly of...
AAAAAGCAAATCAAAAATAAATATTTTTCGTGTCTACTTTTCTTGACTACTACAGCTATTTTCATTTTACACGATTTTAGGTGAAAAAACAACCGTGTAAAGCCTGCCGCCTTGCTTTTTTTCACAAAATGTGCTTAAACGGAAAATCTCGCCGCCTAGGATTTCGCCTAAAGCGTTTTAATTTGGAATTAAAACGCTGTTTTTCGCAAAAACACCATATATAGGGACATTATTTCGGGCAAACACAAGGCTTTTCACGCAAATTTTACACACGGTTTATAGTGAGTATTCTGTGAAAAAACGGTAAAAAGCGGCATTTTCGACGGAGTAGTTTACATAATATTTTTCATTGTGAAAAGCTGTGGAAAGTAAAAAGAGCACCGAAAGCGGGTTTTTAACACTTTCCACAGAGTTTTCCACAGCTTAAACGGAAAACGCTGTGGAAAGCTCGCTGCGTGTATACTTCTGCCGTGCATATTACAGATTGTATAAATGTAAAGGCCGGCTCATATACAGCAAGATGTGAGAAGATATGCAATCCGGATGAATAATTATGCCAAGCAAAATGGACACGCAAAAGCACCGTCAAAATGACGAAAAGAGCGCAGCGAAAAAACTGCCCAAAAACACGGCGGTTTTAGGCGCAAAAACCGCCTGCAAAAACCGCGCTAAATTGTGCGTTTCGGTTGCAATGGCAAATATAAGTATGCTATAATCTACTATATACTGCGATAGTATTGCGAATTTCGGCCGCAGACGTGTTCTGAAGCCGCGGAAAGGAATAGGTTTGTTCATGGAAAACGAGAGAGAAAGAGATGTCATAGCAGGGCGCAATGCCGTTACGGAGGCGCTTAAAGCGGGCAGACCCATCGACAGCATCCTTGTGCGGCGCGGGGAGAAAAACGGTTCGGTATCGTCCATTCTCCGCATGGCAAAGCAGGCGGGCATCCCGGTAAAGGAAGTGGATTCCCGTAAGCTGGACGGCATGTGCGGCGGCGAAAACCACCAGGGTGTCATCGCCGTGGCGGCGGTGCACGCGTTCTCCGAGGTGGAGGATATTTTTGCGCTGGCGGAAAGCCGAAATGAGCCGCCGTTTATCCTTGTGTGCGACGAGATTGCGGACCCGCATAACCTCGGCGCGATTCTCAGAACGGCGGAATGCGCGGGCGCACACGGCGTTGTTATCCCGAAGCGCCGCAGCGTTGGCCTTACGGCGGCGGTCGGCAAGGCTTCTGCGGGCGCGGTGGAATACGTCCCCGTGGCGCGTGTGACGAATATTGCGGTATTTCTTGAGGAGATCAAAGCGCGCGGCGTTTGGGTATACGCCGCGGATATGGACGGCACGGATTGGTGCCAAACCGATTTCTCCGGCCCGGCAGCGCTTGTTGTCGGCTCCGAAGGCTTCGGCGTGTCCAGACTTGTGAAAGAAAAATCGGATTTTATCGTTTCTCTGCCGATGAAGGGCAGAATCAATTCGCTGAACGCTTCGGTGGCCTGCGGCGTGCTTTGCTATGAGATTGCGCGGCAGCGCGCGGGCATCAAGGCCAAGGGCTGAGGCGAAAAAGAAAGGACCCAAAACCATGAACGATGAGAGCAAATTCTCGGTGGACGAGATATTGGAAGCGGAGCGCAAGGCGAAAGCCAACGGCGCGCCGGAAGAGCCGGAGAAAACAACGCCCGGGGTGACGGAAGAACCCGACGCTGTGACGGAGCCTGAAACGGAGCAGCCCGTAGAGGAAGCCTCGGCAGAGGTAGCACAGCCCGCGCCGGAAGCGGAACCGCGGCCGGTGGAGGTGCAAGAAGACTCCCCGTGGGATACCTACGAGGAGGAAGAAGAGCCCGGAAAGAAAAAGAAGAACAAAAAAGAGAAGAAAGAGAAAAAAGGTTTTTGGGCGCGCCGCCGTGAAAAGAAGCAGAAAGAGGTTTTTAACGAAGCCGAAGACATGTACTACGGCATCCAGTTAAAACCGATTGACGAATACACCCGCGGGTTTGATGCCACAGGGGAGATTTCCACGCAGGACGAGGGATACCGCAAGCTGTTTGACGAGAACACCGCGGAGCTTGACGACGAAGTGGCAAAGGATTTTGAGCGCCTGCAGAAAGAGCGTCGCCGTCGTGTGGCCGAGGCCGTAGAGACGGCCGGTGTGGATCTTTCCGCTGTGGAGGACGAGCTGGGCATTGTGGCCCCGGTGCCGGTCTCCGTTGCGATGAATGACCCGAACGCTGTGGTGCCGGAAAATAAAAAGACGAAGGACAAGGTACAGAATTTCCAGACGGCCATGCTGCAGGACGCGCAGACGCACACGATGGAGATTAAGCTTGACCTTGAAAATGAGACGTTTGGTTTGCAGCAGGCAAAGGTGGTGCCGGAGGTGAGCGAGGATTCCGTGCGCCGCATTCTGGAATCTGTGCAGGCGGAAAACGCGGCAAAGCAGGCTGCACAGGTGCAAACTGCCGAGCAGCAGGCTGCGGCAGCGCCGAAAACGGAAGAAAGTGACGCGCCCGAGATGGCGTTTAAGGATATTTCAAGCAATGGCCCGGAGCCGGAGGAAGAGCCGCAGGTGGAAGAAGGCATGGACATTGCTTCCGGCGAGCAGCTGCCTGAAGCACAAGCGCCGAAAGCGGAAAATGTGCAGGCTGCGGAAAGCGCTGAGAACGCCGGCGAAGAAGCGGCAGAGCCTGCGCAGCAGAAGATCTCCGTGCCGGTAACGGACGTGACGCAGTACAGAAAGCGCGACTTGCCGGTGCACATCATCAACGCGGATGTTTTGCAAAGTGCACTGCTGAGCGAAGCACGCGTGTATTCCGACGACGAGAACGTCAGTGCGGCCGGTGCGCACCGCTTTAAAATTCGCTTTGCGGAAAAGCCGGACGAAGCGCCCGAAAACACGGAAGCCGCCGAAAACAGCGACGAGCTCATCGACGATTACACCGGCCCGGCAGACGCAAAGAGCGTGGCGCACGACCTGCGCACGACGATGCGCGAGCTGACAATCCGCATGCTTGCAACGGGCGTGAGCACTGCAGTGCTCATTTTGGCGTCGCTCATTGCGGAATCCGGCTTCAATGCCAATAACACGGAGACCGCCGGTGCAGTGGGCTACACCATCTTATCGCTTGTGCTGCTGCTAGTGGCCATCGGCTTCTGCGCGAAAACGATTTTAAACGGTCTGAAGGCACTGTTTGAGTTCCGCGCGAATTCGGATTCTGCCGCTGCGGTAGCTTGTGTGGCGGTTTTTGTGCAGACGCTCTGCACGCTGTTTGCGCCGGCTGCGCTCAGCATGGGTAAAATCCACCTTTACGCCGGTATTGCGGCGGGCATTCTGTTCCTGAATACCGTCGGCAAGCTGACGATGCTGCGCCGCATCCACTCGAATTTCCGCTTTGTGTCTTCCCGCGAGCAGAAATATGCGGTGCGCGTATTTGACGATTACAACACGTCTTTAAAAATGGCGGGTTCCTCCGTCATTTCGCAGCCTGCAATCGCGTATCAGCAGAAAGCGGGCTTCTTAAAGCGCTTCTTACAAATTTCCTATGAGCCGGACCCGGCAGAGACCTCTTCGCAGGTTTTGGCGCCGGTGGGCCTCATTTCCTCGCTGCTTCTGTGCGTGGTGGCGCTTGTCATCACGAAAGATGCGTCCCTTGCCATTACGGCTTTGGCGGCTTCCTGCTGCGTGTGTGTAGCGGTGATGAACATGCTGGCCGTAAACCTGCCGGTGAGCCGTCTTTCCCACCGTTTGCGCCGCCGCGGCGCGATGGTCTCCGGCTATGAAGGTATCAAGCGCATGAGCGCCGTAAATGCCGTTCTGGTTGATTCTACAGAGCTTTTCCCGCGCGGCACGGTCGTTTTGAACGGGGTGAAGCCGTTTAAGCAGGAGGGCCTTGAAGAAGCCGTTTTGGCTGCCGGCACGTTGGTGCAGCAGCTCGGCGGCCCGCTTTGCGGCGTGTTCGAGCAGGTGTTCAGCGAGCATGAGGGCGAGCTTCCGGAGGTCGAAAAGGCCGCATTTGAGGCCGGAAACGGCGTTGTGGGCACGGTGGACGGCAAAGAGGTGCTCATCGGCTCCCGTACGCTTTTGACTGCGCACGGTGTGGAAGCGCCGGAGCAAAATGTGGAGAGTCAGTACACGACGGGCAGCCGACAGATCTTGTACGTTGCAATGGGCGGCGAGCTTTACGCCATGTTCATCCTGACCTATAACGCAGACCGTAAGAAGAAAGCGGAGCTGCAGAACATGGAAATGAACGGCGTTTCGCTCATTCTGCGTTCGGCAGACCCGAACCTTACGCCGCAGTTCATTTCGCGCCTGTTCGGCATTGACGCCACGGCGGTGAATGTCATCGGCGCGGGCCAAGACGGCCCGGCAGACCACCTTGTGAACGACACTGCGGACCGCGTGGACGCCTATGCCGCCACAAAGGGTCGTGTGGAATCCATGATGAGCCTTGTTTCCACGTGCATTGATGAAAAGAAGAACATCAGCTTCATCGTCGCCATGCAGAACGCGGCGGTCGTCATCGGTTTTGTGCTTGTGGCGTTCCTCACGTTCGTTGCGGGCGTGGAGCAGATTTCCGCATTTGCGCTCGTCATCTACGAGTTGTTCTGGGTGCTCGCCACCGTGTTGGTACCGAAGTTCAGAAATAAAGTAAAATAAGGTTCGAAATTGAAAATCTCTCTCGGCGCGGCCGAGAGAGATTTTTTACGTTATTTTGCAATTTTAATGCGGATACTGCCGCTGAGCGTGCTGACTTTGCATGTGCCTTCGCCGGTATCGAACGGAACATCCACTTTGCCGCTTCTGCTTTGAGCACGGAAAGCTTTGCCGGTGTTTAGCGTGCCGACCACGCTGCCGCTCATGCTGTCGAGCGAAAGGGAGGCGGCGTCACAGTTTTCAAAATGAATACTGCCGCTTGCAGTACCGATTTCCATAACGTCTGCGGACACGGTATGTGTAAGATCGACCCCGCCGCTTGCCGTGTTGATATGCAGCGCTGCGCATTTCGCATTTTCAAGGCTGACCTTGCCGCTGGCGGTTCCAATTTCCAGCGCGTCGCCCTTATAATTTGTGATCTGCGCCTTGCCGCTTGCCGTCTCTATAGAGCCGCCACTTTCATTTTTGATGTTGAGCAGGGTGACAGCGCCGCTTGCGGTGCCGAGCGACAATGTGCCGCACGAAGTGTCTTTGAGGGTGATGTCTCCGCTTGCGGCTTGTGCAGAAAGCGCGCCGCATTCTGCACAGCAGGCGATGTCGCCGCTCGCGCTGTGCAGGGAAGCCGTATCGAAGGTGTAGCCCGCGGGAACGGCAATGTCGCCGCTTGTGACTTTGACTTCGAGCGATTTATACGCGCCCTGCGGCAGATAAACGCGCACGGGCTCAGAACGCAGTGCTCTGTAAAACTTGAAGAAAGAAAACACGGTGCGGCTGTCTGCGCGGCGGATGTGCAACACGCTGTTTTCGGTCGTTACGACATAGTGCACAGTCTCGTTTTCGGCGCACTCCACGCGGCAGGTGTTATTTTCAGAGGGCAGGAGGATGAAATCTGCCGGGCCGCAATCGGCGGCTACACCGCAGATGCTGCTCTCTGCCGTATAGGTGCGCAGGGTGTCGCCAAAGGTGGATTTTTCCGTGAAATTCGCGGTTTTTACGGGCAAAAGCTCTGTTTTGGCCTGTTGGATGAGCTCATCTAAGGAGCCTGCGGCGGCAACGGCTTCTTCTTCCGTGAGGCCGTCTTCCATGCGGTCATCGATCATCTCGCTGCAAAACTCCACAAGCTTTTCTACGCCCTCCGGCAAAAGCCCGGTGAGCCCTGCACGCAGTGCCGTCAAAAATTCTTCTTTACGCATTGTTTTTGTCCTCCCTTGTCACAAATTCGTAGATGGAAACGATCTCGTTCCACTCGGCTTTGAAATATTCAAGCCGCTTTTGCCCCTGTTCCGTGATGTGGTAATACTTGCGCAGCCGGCCGTTGTGCTCGGCAGAATGCACCGAGAGCAGCTGTGCGGCCTCCAATCTTCGCAGAATGGGGTATAGGGTCGATTCGGAAAGCTCCACATACGGCTTCATGTCCTTGATGATCTTGTAGCCGTAGGAGTCTTCCTGCTTGATCGCCGCGAGCACGCACACATCGAGCAGCCCGCGCTTGAGCTGAATGTCCATTTTGCATCCCCTTTCCGAGATATCTCTCTTTGCACAATACTATACAACGCATAGTAATGCTTGTCAAGGGGAAAATCTGCATTTTTACAAAAAATCCCGCCGAAAGATCGGCGGGATCCAGAAGATATAGGCGGGTAAATCAAATGCGGGATTCGGAGGTGCTTTTTTTGTTCTGTTCCTGTACGTCTTTTTTGTTGAGGTACAGGAAATAAATGACATTTAAGACGATGCCGACCGTGGTCGCGATGGGGGCGGCCGGTTCAGCGTTTCACCGATGTCAGATCATAACTAACTTTGGTAATGATTAGAACGTAAAAAGAAAATGTCAAGGTTTCAAAGAAAAATCGGCACGGTGTACCTGCCTTTGGCGTAAACTGGTTTAAGATACACCTGCGGGTGTGCCTTGGGAACGGAAAGGGGGTGGTGGCATTCGTATCGTTTCGCCGCCCGTGCCGCTGACGTTTTGCTTTGAGACCGTGGGGCATTTGATGGATGCGGTGGAGCGTGCCGTGCACACGCTCCATGTTCTTTCTTCGGCGCTGGGGCGGATCGGCAGCCGGTTTTTCCTGTGCGTGACGGTGCGGTTTTCAGAGCGCATCGCGGCGCGCAGCCTGTTTACGGAGTATGGGGAGTACGTCGGCGCGGGTGCGCTGACGGCGGCTTATATAGCAGAGCGGGCGGAAACATTCATCCCGAACGCCGCTGCCCGCATGACCAGGTATTTTTAAAGGCTCGTCGGTTTTGCCGACGAGCCTTTAACGGTTAAAGTCCCAATGCTGTTACGACTTTATTTACAGTGTCCTTATCCGCGCCGGTGGCGAAAAGAATCGTGGTGCCGTTGCGGTAGAGCACCGTTGTGAGGTCGTCGCCTTTATACGTGTAGCGGTTGTATTCGCTGGAATCGACCGCCTTGCCCTCGGAGGTCCTGACGCTTGAAAGCATCTGCGCATAGTTCGTTTTGGCGCTGTCCGTGGAAGCGAATGTGAAAAAGCCTAAGGAGTAATCATCGCCCGAAACGGTCAGCGCTTTTGTGATGACGCTGCTGTCAAACTGATCGGAAATGTCCGTTACTTCGCAGTCGGCAGCCTCGCAGGCGGACTTGAATTGCTCATCTGTGATGACGGTGCGGCCCGCGCAGCCGGAAAACACGATGCACGTGAGCAGAACGGACACGGTGACGAAGAGGGGAACCTTCTTTAAAATATGCTGTTTCATGGTATTTATCCTTTCCGGTTGCCGGTTACCCGGCTTTTTTACAGTGATTGACAAAAAGAAAGAGCAGAACGGTCAAAAAGAATCCGGTCGAAAAGCCGGCGGTGTCGATCCACACATCGGAAACAAGCGAACCGCGGCCGGAGAAAATTTGAATGGTCTCGTCCGTGACGGCGCACAGCATGCCGATGAGCGGAAAGTCGAGAAGATTGCGTCCACACTGGAGATTTTTGCCGTTTTTATCGTGCTGCAGGCCGAGCAGAAGCGAAAATTCCACACCCAGAAGGCCGTATTCCGAAAAATGCGCTACCTTGCGCAGTAAAAATTCACTGATTTCCATGTGCAGAAGCTGCTCGAGCCACGTTTTTAAGGAGCCGCTCATGCCGCCGGAGACCGCGCGGCTCTGCATGGAGTTGCTCCAGATGAACGCAAGCGTGAGCGCAATGAGAATGCCGAGCACCCATCGCACGCGGGTATTGTGCATTGTTTGTTTCATGCGGAATCCTTTCGAGATATTTTCTCCATTTTACCACGCGCGCGCCGGTTTCTCAATGCTGTCACAGAAATTTAATTTTTATATGACGCCAAAGCGCCCCTGACTGCTTGCGGCGGTGCGGGGGATATGCTATACTTATATTGATATTGTAAATTTGCGCAGGAGGTGACGGCGATGCGCGGAAAACTGAAAAAACTTTTTGCAGCGGTGCTCGCCGTGCTTTTGGCGCTTTCTTTTTCGGGGTGCAGCGAGCTGACGGGTCTTGATGCGCAAGCGCTGATGTCTCCGCCGAAGACGACGGCAGACAGAGAAGCGATATATGCCCTGATGGGCGGCGGCGTGGGTGACGTGACGCTTGTTTACCCGAAATACGGCGATTACCGCTCAGCGATCATCTCGCGCGATTTAGACGGGTGCGGCACTTCGGAGGTCGTGAGCTTCTGTGCAAACGGCGACGCGGGCGGCACGCGGCTGGAATTTTTTAAGAAAAACACGGACGGTGTTTGGAGCTCTATGGCGCGGTTTACCTCGGCGGCAACGCAGGTGGACAAGGTGTTTTTCGGTGACCTGACGGGCGACGGTATGGACGAGATCATCGTGGGCTGGGGAGATCCGCTCACGGCGACGGCAAGCGTTTCGGTTTATTATGTGGACGGAGACACGATCCGCGAATTCTCCATGACAACGGTCTCTTACAGCGAAATGCTGCTGACGGATTTTGACAGCGACAATATAAAAGAGCTGTTCGTTTTGCAGGCGACGCAGACGAGCGGAGAGGAGATTATGGCGCTTGGCGGGTTATACCGCTTTGACGGCGACCAGCCGTATGTCTCCAAAACCGTGCCGCTCGATGCGGCGGTGACGCGTTACACCTCCGTAAGCTTTTCGCAGGTAAATTCCTGGCGGCGCGCAGCGGTGCTGGACGGCGTGAAAGCGGACGGGCGCATGCTGACGCAGGTCATTGGGTATGACGAAGCGTCGGACAGACTCATTTCGCCGCTATCAAACGAAGAAAACGCGACGGATCGGCCAACGGCGGCCGCAGCGGTCTCGCGCGATGTGAATAAGGACGGCATTTTGGAGATTCCAACGGCGGAGTTGACGATAAGCGGCAGCGAAACGACGGCGGATTCCACCGGGTATGTCATCACGTGGAACACGTATAGCTTACAGGACAACACGTTGACGCCGGTGTGCACAAGTATTTTGAATACGGCGGAAAACTACAACCTGTTTTTGCCGAGCAGCGAGGATAACTACGGCTGCCAAAATGACACCGTGACCCGCACAGCGACATTCTTTACATATACACAGATCGGCTTTAACGGCAATTACCTCGGCCGGGAGGATAAGTTCTCCATTCGGGTATATACGGAGGAAGACTGGGCGGAAAAAGAACAGGATGACGAAGATATTCTGTTGAGCAGCTCCGCCGGACGCGTGTATGTGCTGCGCATTTTGGACGATTCCATGGCGGAAAGCGATGAAAAAACGCTGCAAAGCGGATTTGAAGTGTTGGAATAAATATAGACTGAAAATGGGGGACAGAAAGGGGAAACGAACATGAAAAAGATATTGGTGGCAGAGGACGAGCAGAATATCCGCGAGTTTGTGGTCATCAATTTAAAGCGCGCGGGGTACGACTGCGTGGAAGCCGCAAGCGGTGAGGAAGCCTTGCGCGTGTATGAGCAGGCCGGCGGCGATTTTGACGTGGCCGTGCTGGACATCATGATGCCCGGCAGTCTGGACGGCCTTGCCGTATGTAAGGAATTAAGACAGAAAAACGCGACCATCGGCATCATCATGCTGACGGCGAAAACGCAGGAAATGGACAAGGTGACGGGCCTGATGATGGGCGCGGACGATTATGTGACGAAGCCGTTCAGCCCCTCAGAACTCGTGGCGCGCGTGGACGCCGTTTACCGCCGTGTGGCACAGTTTACGAGAGCCGCAGAGCCGAATTTCTCCGAAGAGCTGCGCTCCGGCCGCTTCGTGCTGAACCTGCGCAACCGCTCATTCACAAAAGACGGCAACCCCGTGGAGCTGACACAGGTGGAGTTTCAGATCATGGAATACTTCATCTCAAATGCCGGTAAGGCGTTAAAACGCTCCGAAATTCTAAAGCACGTCTGGGGCAGCGGATATGTCGGTGAGGAAAAAATCGTAGACGTGAATATTCGCAGATTGAGAATGAAGATCGAAGACGAGCCCTCGAACCCGAGACATGTTGTCACCGTGTGGGGCATCGGCTATCGGTGGGATAAATAATCAAAAGGTTGCGTGAAAGCAAACGAATGAAGTCTTTGATTAAACTTTCTTCAGAAAGTTTATGGAGTCTCGGGGCAAGGCCCTGAGGCGTCGTCCGCAGACGACGAAATCTTTTTGCCTAATAAAAAACTAGGAAAGTAGGTTCAACAGTCCGGTGGACTGTTGAACCGCAGAAAACCCAGTTGCATGGGTTTTCTGATGACTTGCAGGGCAAGTCATTTAAAAATACTGGTAACTACAAAAAGAAGCACAGCCTGCAAATAAAAAGTCAAGGCTAAAATGAAAGAACTTTGAAAATTTTA
>ERZ1673752.5005-NODE-5005-length-10432-cov-21.298738_pt1 | contig 10432 bp, 5 predicted proteins | sample MGYA00580195_ERZ1673752 | MGnify/ENA primary metagenome ERZ1673752 (study PRJEB41218, sample SAMN15661744) | gut metagenome | host: Homo sapiens | place: Canada: London | collected 2015-08-20/2019-03-30 | study: EMG produced TPA metagenomics assembly of...
ACCTCTGCACGCTCAAGGAGCCAGAGGACTACCAGAGCAGTTGGCAGGGGTGGCGCCTCGCTTCGCTACCGATGATCCCAGAGCGCTTCGGCATCAAGCTGATCCACGAGGAGCACATCGAGCGGCAGTTTGCCGTGATCCAGGGGTTGGTCTCGCAAGCAGAGCGGGTGATCAACTGCGGTGATGCGGGCCAAGAGGGCGAGCTGATACAGCGCTGGGTGCTTCAACTGGCGGGTTGCACCTGTCCCGTGGAGCGCCTCTGGATCTCCTCGCTGACGGACCAGTCAATTCGCGAGGGCTTTGCCAATCTGCGCCCCAGCAAAGATCTAGACACGCTCTACCATGCAGGCTTGGCACGAGCCATCGGCGACTGGCTCCTAGGGATCAATGGCACTCGTCTCTACACCCTCACAGATCGCTACAGTAGCAGGCAGCGAGGCGTTCGCTCCGTGGGGCGTGTGCAGACGCCGACACTGGCGCTCGTCGTGGATAGGCAGGCGGAGATCGAGAGCTTCGTACCGGTCACCACTTACGAGATGCAGACCACCTACCGGGGGACGCTCTTTAGGGCAGACACGACGCAGGAAGTCGAGGTAACCTTTGCCGAGCGCCAACAGGTCGAGGAGCTCATCGAGCGGATCGCTAAGGAGCCCCTCGTCGTACAGGCGGTCGAGCAGAAGAAGTCGACCGAGTACCCGCCACGCCTCTTCGACCTCACCTCCCTACAGGTGGAGGCAAATAAGAAGTTTGGCTTCACGGCCGAGCAGACACTCCGACTCATACAGTCCCTTTACGAAAAGAAGGTGACCACCTACCCACGTGTCGACACCACCTTCCTTCCCGAAGACCAATACCCCAAGGTGGGAGAGACGCTCCAGGGCATCGCTCGCCACGCTAAGCTCGGGGGCTTCATCGCTCCGCTACTGAGTAGCGGCAAGCCACTGAAGAAGAGCAAGAAGGTCTTTGACAATAAGAAGATCACCGACCACCACGCCATCATCCCGACGGGACAGCTGAGCAGTGGACTCACGCCCGACGAGGAGCAGATCTACCTCCTCGTGGCGCTGCGCTACATAGCTGCTTTTTACCCCGATGCTAAGGTCTCGACGACCACCGTGCGCGCCACCGTCGAGGAGTACCCGCTACGTGCCTCTGGCAAAACGATTCTCGTCGAGGGATGGCGCGAAGTGCTTAAGCCAGACAGTGGCAAAGAGGGTGACGAAACCTCCGATGGAGCTAAAGATAAGGAGCAGACACTCCCCCCCTTCAAGGAAGGCGAATCAGGGCCCCACGAACCGACGATCCGCGAGAGCACCTCTACACCTCCACGCTACTACACCGAGGCGACCCTCCTGCGGGCCATGGAGACAGCGGGCAAGGGGGTCGAAGACGAGGAGCTACGGGATGCCCTCAAGATGAACGGCATCGGTCGCCCCTCCACCCGCGCAGCCATCATCGAGACACTCTTCAAGCGTGGCTACATAGTTCGTGAGGGCAAGTCGCTACGCGCCACGCCAGCCGGCATACAGTTGATCGAGTCGATACAAGATCCGCTCCTCAAGAGCGTCGAGCTGACAGGTCGCTGGGAGCTCAAGCTGCGTCAGATAGAGAGCCGTGAGTACGACCCAGGGCAGTTTCTCAACGAACTCAAAGCACAGGTCACCGCCCTTGTCACCGAGGTGCGTGGCTTCTAGTCCAAATTTTCTACACCCACCCGAGTCGTCTCGTTTCCTCCCTAGGGAATAAGGGATCTTCCACGGAGGAAACGGCAAATTCTTCGGAAGTTTCATTTCACTCTTCGGAAGATTCACTTCATTCTTCCGAAGTTTTGTTTTGCGCCTCCCTGGGAAATCTTTCTCCCCTCCGTGGGGATTTTTGATTTCCTCCGTGAAGGCTCCTACTGATTGGCTAGAGATGCCAAGCCACACCCGAAAATTTTCCCCATCTCTATGCCATCTCAATATTATTTCGTACATTTACGGAGCCTAAAATGCGGAGGTGCGACCTTATCGTAAGCTTCGCTCGAGGCATTGACTATATAATGTGCTAGTAATGAGCTGTAAACCGTTTTATATCCACGTTGTCTGGACCGTCCACTTGGCGGGCCTAGCGCCTTGGTCTGCTCCTAGCCTATACACTCTCCCTATGACAAAAAAAATAAAACAACATAATGACGAACGAATGGCAATACACTCCCTTCACCCAAGAGGAGGAGGTGGGTGGCTCTCAACTGGCGCACGCCTTGAGAATACCCGCTGTGGCGGGACGCCTACTCTATCGTCGCGGTATCCGTACGGAAGCAGAGGCTCAGCGATTCTTTCATCCATCGCTGGAGGATCTGCACGACCCCTTTCTGATGCAAGATATGGATCTGGCGGTCAAGCGTCTCAACAAGGCGCTAGGACGCAAGGAGCATATCATGATATACGGCGACTACGATGTAGATGGCACGACGGCTGTATCACTAATCTATAAGTACCTCCGCTCGGCGGGCTGTAGCGAGCACCTCCTGAGCTACTATATCCCAGGACGGGACGATGAGGGGTACGGCGTATCTTATCGGGGCGTGGACCATGCCCACGAGATAGGTGCGACGCTAATCATTGTGGTGGACTGTGGCATCAAGGCTATCAACGAGATAGCCTATGCTAAGACGCTGGGGATAGACTTCATCATCTGCGATCACCACCACCCAGACGACCAGTTGCCCGATGCAGCGGCCGTCCTAGATCCTAAGCGACCAGACTGTCACTACCCCTTTGAGGAGCTCTGTGGGTGTGGCGTAGCGTTTAAGTTTATGCAGGCCTTTGGCATGGACAATGGCTTCCCCTCGGCTTCGCTCTTTAAGCTCCTAGACTTGGTCGCGGTGAGTATCGCTGCCGACCTGGTCTCAGTGATGGATGAGAATAGGATCCTGGCGCACTACGGCTTGCGTCAGCTCAATCGCAATCCATCGATGGGGCTCAAGGGGATCATCAAGACTTGTGGTCTCGAGGGTCGTAAGATCACGATGGCCGACATTATCTATAAAATCGGCCCGAGGATCAACGCCTCGGGGCGTATGATGAATGGCCGCGAAGCGGTCGATCTCCTTCTGAGCAATGATGCGAAGACGACGGCCCGCATGAGCGAGCTGATCGATGAGTACAACGTCCGTCGTCGTGAGCTGGACCGCTCGACGACCGATGAGGCGATGCAGCTCCTACAGGTCAATCCTGAGCTGGCGCATCAGCCCATCGTGGTCCTTTACCAGCCAGACTGGCACAAAGGGATCATAGGGATCGTCGCCTCTCGTGTGGCGGAGTATACCAATAGGCCGACGATCGTGCTGACTGGCACGAGCGATCGTATCGTTGGTTCGGCGCGCAGTGTGGGTGGCATAGACATCTACAGCATCATCGAGGAGGCGAGAGATCTGCTCCTGAACTTCGGTGGCCACACCTATGCCGCTGGTCTGACCCTCTTGCCCGACAAGCTGCCCGACTTTAGAGCTTACATACAGAGCGTCAATGCGGTAGCTGATAGTGATCGCGCACAGTCTACACCGATAGAGGTCGATGCCGAGATAGAGCTTCGCGAGGTGACGCAGAGACTATACACGACGATACAGCGCTTTGCACCGTATGGTCCGGACAACTACCAGCCACTCTTTGTCACGCAGCAACTCTATGATGGCGGTGGCAGTAAGACCGTGGGGCGCAACGGCGAGCACTTTAAGGTAGATGCGATAGCGACACTAGGATCTAGGAAGCACTGCCCAGGGATAGCCTTCAACCAAGCTCCCGCTTTCCGCTTTATCAAGAAGTCTTCGGCAGGAAGGGCAAGTGCACCCTTTGCCCTTGTCTACCAGATAGATGAAAACCACTTTAACGGAGTTGTTTCCCTACAGTTACTAGTCAAGGATGTCAAGCCACAACGACCTGGAGAGGACCTCTTTGCCTCCCAGCGATGAGACGCCTGGCATCCCTTCTGGACGTGGCGAAGCTGTCGACTGGGACTTGCTCCTGGAGGAGCAGGATGACCTGTGGCGTGACGCCGCGATCGATCCGCGAGCTGATACCGAGCGTGAGGGGCTAGGCGAAAAGCCTTCACAGCCGACGACCCATCGACCAGAAAAGGCTGGCACCGCCTCTGCGGACGATGAGACTACCCCGCTAGGAGTACTTCATCGCTACTGGGGTTACCCGACCTTCCGACTCAAGCAGGCGGAGATCATCGAGAGTGTCTTGGCGGGACGAGACACGCTTGGGCTGCTCCCTACGGGCGGAGGCAAGAGCATCACCTTTCAGGTGCCGACGATGCTACACGACGGGCTGACACTCGTCGTCACGCCACTCATTGCGCTCATGAAGGATCAGGTGGACGGTCTCAACAAGCGGGGCATGTCTGCCGTGGCTATTCACTCGGGTATGGAGTACAAGGAGATACAGCGCGCCTTGGACAATTGCTTGTACGGTGGATGCAAGTTCCTCTACCTATCGCCCGAGCGTCTGGCGTCGCCACTCTTCCTCGCCTGTCTGCCCGAGCTACCGATACGGCTGATCGTGGTGGACGAGTGTCACTGTATCTCGCAGTGGGGCTACGACTTCCGCCCCAGTTATCTAAAGATCGCAGAGATACGTCGCTACTACCCCGCCGTGCCACTCCTAGCGCTCACAGCGACCGCTACGCCAGAGGTTGTCGCCGACGTGATGGCGCGTCTGAGCTTTCGTGAGCCGCATGTCATCAGTAGCTCTTTCGCACGGGACAACCTGCAGTATATCGTACGTCCCACGACGGACAAGGCGACGGAGCTCCTCCATATCCTCGCCTCGACGACTGGCAGCGCGATCGTCTACTGTCGCAATCGCAAGAAGACCCAAGAGCTGGCTGAGATGCTTCAGGAGACTGGCATCTCGGCACACTACTACCATGCGGGGCTGACCCACGCAGAGCGAGAGATCAAGCAAAACGCTTGGATGGCTGGCGAGGTGCGCGTGATGGTCTGCACCAACGCTTTCGGCATGGGCATCGACAAACCTGATGTGCGTCTCGTCGTGCACTGGAGTATGCCCGTGGCTTTGGAGGAATACTTCCAAGAGGCGGGACGTGCGGGACGTGACGGAGAGCGCGCCTTTGCCGTGGTGCTATACGAGCGTCGGGATCGTGGTATGCTCCTGCAGCGGGTGCAAAATGAGTTTCCCGACAAAGCTTACATTCGTGATGTGTACGACACCCTTTACAGCTACCTTGGCATTGGCCTCGGTGAGGGCATGGAGCGTAGCTATGAGATAGACCTCGAGGCGTTTGTGCGGACGGAGCATCTGCACCCGATACGGAGCTTGAGTGCCTTGCACATCCTCGAGTTGGCCGGCGCCTGGGAGCTACTCCTCGACGAGGCACGCTCACGACTCATCGTGGAGGTCTCTAGAGAGGAGCTATACTACATCCGAGGCTTGTCCGCCCAAGATGACAAAGTGCTACGAGCTGTCTTGAGAAACTACTCGGGACTCTTTGCCGATTACGTCTTCATCGACGAGCGTACCCTCTCCATACAGACTCGCCTGACGGGAGAGGCGGTTTACGAGAGCTTGGTCCGGATGAGCCAGCGAGGCATCATTCACTATATCCCGCGCAAGCGCTTGCCCCGTATCCTCTTTTACACAAGGCGGGAGCGCAAGCATCATTTCCTCATTCCCCCCGAGGTGTACGAGCTGCGCAAGGAAGCGATGACCAAGCGACTCGCCGCTACGATCGCATACCTTGACAGTCAGCAGGGCTGCCGACAGGCGATGCTCCTACACTACTTTGGCGAGGAGCTGACTGAGCCGTGCGGACGCTGTGACCTTTGCCTAGCTCGTAAGGCGCGCTCCCAGCGTAGTGAAGGGACTCTGGAGACGCGACTCAAAGCTCTTCTAGAGCAAATGGAGGAGCCGTCGCCTACTTTGCGGGAGTTGGCCAAGAGGTTAGGGGTCAAGACGAAAGCTTTGCTCCCGATCCTGCAGAAGCTCCTCGAGGAGGACGACCGCTACCGTACCGACGGGGTACACCTATATAAGAATAAGTAATCGAAAGAGTCACCACGATATGATCCTACACCCACACGCTAAGATCAACCTCGGGCTACGTATCCTACGCCGTCGCCCCGACGGCTACCACGACATCGAGAGCTGTATGCTCCCCATCGGCTGGGCGGACCAGCTCACGGTAGAGATAGCTGCAGGAGCTACGGAGGACTCGTACGAGATCGCTGGCCTAGCGGGTGAACTGCCCATCGAGCGCAATCTCATCTACAAAGCGGTGCAGCTACTCCGAGCGCATCACCACGAGATACCTCCGCTACGGCTCAAGCTCGAGAAGCGAATCCCATCAGAAGCTGGTCTCGGTGGGGGCTCGGCCGATGCCGCCTACACGCTCCTAGCGATCAACGAACTGTGCCACTTAGGACTCTCTACCACAGAGCTAGAGACGTTGGCGGGAGAGCTCGGCAGCGACTGCCCCTTCTTCATCCAGTCTCGCCCCGTGCTGGTCACAGGCCGTGGAGAAGTGCTCACACCGCTCACGATGCCGTCCGCACTGTACGGCAAATGGCTCCTCGTCGTCAAGCCCCCCATCGGCATGAGCACCGCCGAGGCGTACCGACAGGTGACACGCCACCCCGAGGCGGAGGGCAAGCTCGCTGCACTCCTCGAGCAACCGATAGGGGAGTGGCAAGAGTTCATCGTCAACGACTTCGAGCCCGTCGTCTTCGCACACTACCCCGAGCTAGCCGCTCTGCGAGACATACTCTACCGTCACGGTGCCCTCTACGCCGCCATGTCCGGCTCCGGCACAGCCCTCTTCGCCCTCTTCGCCGACAATCCCCTCTCCTCCGTCTCCTCCTCCCCGCTCGCTACCCACCTCGCCGACCTCCCCGTCTGGCTCGAGCTCCTATCCTGACCCTAGTCTCCGCAAATCTCACGAGTAGCGACTTTGACGTGTAACCTTTGTAGGGACACTCGGTCGTGTCTAGTGAGAGGGCATTCGTCCCCGTTAAAGCCCTGACACCATAACCTTTGACACAACGGACGCACAGATCGTGCGTCCCTACAGGACGACATTTCGCTTTGACGGGGACGGACACACTATGACTCGACACTAGCCGTGACTGTGTCCTATAGGGACGCACGAGCCGTCCAGCCCCTACAGCTCTTTACTCGTTTAGGTATCCCTACTCGTGAGAGTTACGGCATCGAGTCCAAGAGAAGAATTTCGTCCAAATCTTGGAGAAACCATATCGGATTCTGCTGTATTTGGACAAATCCCGAGAAGTGCCCTTTTTGCTCTTGATTGATAGCCCTTAAGGCTTGTAACTTTGTGCTGTCTATAAGCCTCTTCTTTAGTATCCCCTAGAGGGTATTTATGCACTCTCTAGGGGTATTTAGAATCGCTAGATCCTAGCCAACTACACGAAGCAATCATCTATCAACTACCAATTAATATGACAATTAATATGACAAGAAGACTACACCACTGGGCGTGCGTCCTACTCTGCACGCTCCTCACCTCGATAGGGCTACAAGCCGAGGAATCCTCCCAGCCCTCGTCTACTACCTCCGATGCACTCCGCACTGGTAGCGAGGGTGTCATCACGATGACCACCTCCAAGGCCGTCGGAGAGAAAATCACATTAGAAATTTGGGGTGGTGGCATCACCATCGAAGGTGTCAAAGAGCCGTTTTCTAGAGGCTCCGCTACCTACACCCTTACCAGCCAAACTGTCATCATTCGAGGCAATGTCACAGAGCTTAAAAGTTGGAAAAATCAACTGACTGCATTGGATGTATCCCAAAACACAGCGTTGACAGAGCTTGGATGCCCTGAAAATAAGCTGACCAGCTTGGATGTATCGGGCTGTACCGCCTTGACAGTGCTCTACTGCAACGACAACAAACTGACCAGCTTGGATGTATCGAGCTGTACCGCCTTGAGAACGCTTGACTGCCTCAACAATCAACTGACCAGCTTGGACGTATCCCAAAACACCGCCTTGACAACGCTGAGATGCTACGAAAATCAGCTGACCATGTTGGATGTATCAAAGAATACGGCCTTGACAAAGCTTGAATGCTCCGAAAATCAGCTGACCATGTTGGATGTATCAAAGAATACGGCCTTGACAAAGCTTGAATGCTACGAAAATCAGCTGACCAACTTGGACGTGTCAAAGAACACCGCCTTGACATGGCTTAACTGCTACCACAATAAGCTGACCGCATTGGATGTTTCCCAAAACACTGCGTTGACAAATCTTGTCTGCCAGCAAAATCAACTGACTGCATTGGATGTATCTAGAAACACAGCGTTGACAAAGCTTGTCTGCGCTGAAAATAAGCTGTCCGCATTGGATGTATCCCAGAATACTGCTTTGAAAATCTTTGCCTGCGGTGAAAATCCGCTGACTGCATTGGATGTATCCCAAAACATTGCGTTGACACAGCTCATCTGCGACCGCAATCAACTGACCGCATTGGATGTATCCCAAAACACCGCATTGAAATGGCTTGACTGCTGCAACAATAAGCTGACCATGTTGGATGTATCAAAGAATACGGCCTTGAGAACGCTTGAATGCTACATCAATCAGCTGACGGCATTGGATGTATCCCAAAACATCGCGTTGACAGAGCTCTACTGCCAGCGAAATCAACTGACAGCATTGGATGTATCCAAGAATACCAAATTGGAAGCACTTCGCTGCCACGGCAATCAAATCAAAGGCAAAGAGATGACCCGCTTGGTGAACAGCCTGCCCGACCGTACCGGAAAGAGAGCCGGTAAATTTACCATAGTGCAAGAACCAGCTCTTGAGGGCAATATTTGCCTTAAATCCGATGTCGCTATTGCCAAGGGTAAGAACTGGAATACGCTAAAGTACAAGTCCGATACCAGAAAGTATGTTGCCTACGAGGGCGCAAATTCCTTAAAGGTTACGCTGACTAAGGAGGGCGAAGGAACGCTCACCGCTACCGGTGCGGACAACCTCAACGCCGTTCCAGAGGGTACCGAGCTGACCATCGTAGCGACACCGGCTGACGGCTACAAGTTGACAGCTCTCACGGCCAACGGTACGGACATCCTCGCAACAAAGAAGCTGAGCGTCAGGGAAGACACCGAGATCAAGGCAACCTTTGCGAAGAAGAAGAACTACACCGTGACATTCACTCCAGAAGGCGAAGGGACGCTCACAGCTACTAGAAATGGGGAGCCCTTTACCTCTGGAAGCCTAGCTTATGAAGGCGACAAGATCGTCATCACAGCTCAGCCTGCTGAGGGCTACCAGATAGACAAGTGGCTCATCGGCAAGGAAGAGATAGAGGCCACATCCTATACGGGTCAGACGACCTTTGAGTGCACCGTCGGCACGGCAGATATTTTAATCAAGGCGACCTTTACGAAGAAGACTTTTGCCGTTACGCTCACTAAGGAGGGCGAGGGAACGATCTCAGCCACCGGTGCTGACGATCTCAACGCAGTCCCCTATGGTACGGAGCTAACGATCGTTGCTACGCCAGCTGCTGGCTACAAGTTGACAGCTCTCACAGCCAACGGCACAGATATCCCCGCTACGAAGAAGATCGTTGTCAAGGAGGCTGTCGAGGTTAAGGCTACCTTTGTGGATCACACGGGCGTGGAGATGACGGTCACGCAGCAGGTGAAGCTCTACCCGAATCCAGCGACTGACTATGTCATCGTGGAGGGTGTAGCTCCTGCCAGCGAAGTGACGCTACACAGCATGACGGGCGAGCGGCTCTATGCGGGTCGTGCCGATAGCCGTGGCGTGCTACAGATTGACCTGACACCCTATGCGGACGGGGTTTACCTGGTCTGCGTAGCGGGCGAGACTTACCGCGTAGTGGTAAGACGATAGAATCAAAAAGGGACGAACGACGGTTCGCCCCTTTTTTGATTAGAGGTTAGAGGTTAGAAGAGACGAGTAACGGTTGTAGGGACGCACGATCTGTGCGTCCGTTGTAGTACAGCTAAACAGGTTGCTCAGTAACCTTTGACACAATGGACGCTCAACCGAGCGTCCCTACACGGGGTTACACGTATCGTCTAACGTCTAGTCTCTAACCTACCGTTGTGTCGCTCTTCTCTAGGGTCTGTTGAGACGCTTGTGGTTCACAGACCGACGTTGAGTGCACTAGAGCTCTGGCGCGATGGACTCTTGTATTACCTTTGCACTGTCAATTGACTAGACATAGACAAAGTAACAGCATCGAGGTTTTAACGGGAACGGACGCACAGATCGTGCGTCCCTACATTTCGTTACACGTCTCGCTTTGACACAACGGATGCCCTCCGACTCGACACTATCCGAGAGTTACGACAGCGGGGTTGCTCGTCAAGCGGGGTGGGTGGGCGAAGAGCGCTTTGTAGAGCGTGGAGAGGATTTTGTCGGCTTGGTAGA
>ERZ1673752.5010-NODE-5010-length-10425-cov-16.931533_pt1 | contig 10425 bp, 9 predicted proteins | sample MGYA00580195_ERZ1673752 | MGnify/ENA primary metagenome ERZ1673752 (study PRJEB41218, sample SAMN15661744) | gut metagenome | host: Homo sapiens | place: Canada: London | collected 2015-08-20/2019-03-30 | study: EMG produced TPA metagenomics assembly of...
AAGGCTCCCTCCCAGAGGGAGCTGGCAAAACCGTCAGGTTTTGACTGAGGGAGTTCAGCCGTCCCCTTGGGGAAGGTGGCTTGACGCGAAGCGGCAAGACGGAAGGGGTATCTCGGCATCTGCCGTTCCCCTTCACGACCCCATTCGTGAAAATGGGGTTCAGAAACGCCCGCAGGCGTTTCTGAACCCCGAAATTTAAAAAAATCTTTCCACTGATTATGCCCAGAGCGCAAGCGGAGGGCATTCTAAATCGTCCAACACAACCAAAAAGGCCGCTGCACGGTGAGGTGCAGCGGCCTTGGTTTTCCACATTTTTACTTCGCAGTGTTGATAAAGCTGCGGTTGTCCCACAGGTACTTGATGCCGGAGATGGCGGTCACAGCAGCCACCAGCCAGCACAGGGCGATGGAGATCACCACCACGATGGAAACGCTGTCCACCGTGCCGCGGTAGCTCAGGGCAGTGCCGAAGAAGTAGAAGATGATGCTCAGCATCTGCAAAACGGTCTTTACCTTGCCCCACATATTGGCGGCGATGACCTTGCCGTCCTTGGCACCGGCGGCCACCATGCGCAGACCGGACACCGCAAACTCGCGCGCCAGAATGATGCACAGCACCACCGGGCTGCACACACCATCCCGCAACATATAGATGAAGGCCACGGTGGTCAGCAGCTTGTCAGCCAGCGGGTCGGCAAACTTGCCGAAATCGGTGACCATGTGCCACTTGCGTGCCAGATGGCCGTCCAGAAAGTCGGTGAAGCTGGCAGCGGCAAACACGATGCCTGCCAGCAGGTAGAAGGCGGCGTTGAATGTACCGTCCACGATGCCGTCCAGACCAGTCAGAGACACAAAGATCATGAACACCGGCACCAGAATGATGCGGGTCAGGGTAAGCTTATTGGGCAGATTCATAGGTTTTATCCTCCAATTCGTTATTTTACGACCGTACCATACAGATCGTAAAGGTCGCTGTCCTCTACCAGCACATCATAGAACTGGCCGGGGTACAGCGGTTCCTCGCTGGAAACGCAGACGCAGCCGTCCACCTCCGGCGCATCGCCGGTGGTGCGGCAGAGGTACAGGCCGTTTTCCTCGTCGATGCCGTCACACAGAACGTGCACGGTCTGGCCTACCTTTTCAGCCTGCTTCTGCGCCATGATGCCGGTCTGGATCTGCATCACCAGCTCAGCGCGCTTGTCCTTGACCTCCTGCTCGATCTGGCCGTCCATCTTGGCGGCCACGGTGTTCTCCTCGGCGGAGTAGGCAAAGCAGCCCAGACGGTCGAACTGCACCTCCTTGACAAAGTTGCACAGATCCTCGAACTGCTCCTCGGTCTCGCCGGGGAAGCCCGCGATCAGGGTGGTGCGCAGGGTGATGCCGGGGATCTCACGGCGCAGCTTGCCGATCACCTCCAGCAGCTCCGCGCGGTTGGAGCGGCGGTTCATGTTCTTGAGGATGGTATCGTTGCAGTGCTGGATGGGCAGGTCGAGGTAGGGCACCACCTTCTCGTTGCGCTTCATGGCGGCAATAAATTCATCGGTGATACGCTCCGGGTAGGCGTACATGATGCGGATCCATTCCAGCCCCGGCACCTTGTTCAGCTTGTCCAGCAGCTCACAGATGCTGCCGGGCTTGCCCCAGTCCTCGCCGTAGGCGGTGGGGTCCTGCGCCACAACAATAAGCTCCTTCACGCCCTCACCCGCCAGCCAGCGGGCTTCGGCTACGCAGTCGGCCATATCGCGGCTGTGCAGCGGGCCGCGGATGCCCGGGATGGCGCAGTAGTGGCAGCGGTTGTTGCAGCCCTCGGCGATCTTTAAGTACGCATAGTGGGCGGGCGTGCCGATGACGCGCTTGCCGCCCAGCGGGAAGTCCTTTTTGGCACCGTAGCTTTCCAGATGATCCTCGCCGTGGAACAGCCGCTCCACGATGGTGTCAATGGCCTTGTTGGAAGCACAGCCTACAACGGCGTCCACCTCCGGGATCTCTTCCTCGATCTGGCTTCGGTAGCGCTCGGCAAGGCAGCCGGTAACGATGACCTTCAGGTTCGGGTTCTGCTGCTTGTAGGCGCAGGCTTCCAGAATGTTTTCAATGGCTTCGGTCTTGGCGCTCTCGATAAAGCCGCAGGTGTTCACAAGAATGACATCTGCTTCGGCCAGATCGGCCACAGTCTCGTGCCCGGCAGACAGCAGGATGTGCACCATCACATCCAGATCCACCTGATTTTTCGGACAGCCAAGGGAAATACACGCAATTTTCATAAGGGATGATACTCTCTTTCTCTTTTGAGGGATGCTTTTAAAATTTTACGGGAGGGTCATTCCCCCTCCTCCACCCTGCGGATGGCTTCTTTGATGACGGGGTAGGCAAAGCCGCGGCGCTGCAGCGCCGCCACCACAAGGTCGCGACGGCCGATAGCAAGTTTTTTGCGGTAGCGGCTGTCCACCAGCGCGGCGGCGGCTTCCAGCTCCGGGTCGTCGCCGCCGTCCTCCGGGGCGTAGACCGCTTCCAGCGCACCTGCTACCTCGGCGGGAGCAAGCCCCTTCTGGCGCAGGCTCTGGGCGGCGGCGCGGCGGCTTTTGCGGGCAGCCAGCAGGCTGTGCGCCCGTGCTTCTGCGTAGCGGGCATCGTTCACATAGTCCAGCTGCACCATCTCCGCCACAGCGGCAGCAGCAGCCTGCTCGGTATAGCGGCGGCACAGCCGCTCATACAGCATATTGGCAGAGACCTCCTGCCCGGCCAGCGTTTCCAGCGCACTGGCCCGCGCCTTGGCGGGGTCTGCACACTTTTCCGCATCCGGGCGGGGTCGGCGGCGGTAGAAGGCCATTTAGTCCTCCACCATGATATCCAGCTCGCTTTCGCTGCTGCGGGCGGGTGCCTTGACCACCGGCTCTTTTGCGGCGGCAGGGTCGGCGGGCTTCTCCGCTGCGGCGGCTGCGGCGCGGCCTGCCGGACGGCGGGTGGCGTACAGCTTATCGGCGTTGGCGCGGATCTGACCCTCGATGTCATTGGCGATCTCGGGGTTATCCTTCAGGAACTGCTTGGCGTTGTCGCGGCCCTGACCCAGACGGATATCGCCGTAGTTGAACCATGCGCCGCTCTTCTGCACGATGCCCAGCTTGACGCCCACGTCAATGAGCTCGCTCATTTTGGAGATGCCCTCACCGAACATGATGTCGAACTCGGCTTCACGGAACGGCGGAGCCACCTTGTTCTTGACGATCTTGGCACGGGTGTGGTTGCCGATGAACTGGCCGGAGGAGTCCTTCAGACCCTCCACGCGGCGGATGTCGATACGCACCGAGGCGTAGTATTTCAGGGCGCGGCCGCCGGTGGTCACCTCCGGGTTGCCGTACATGACGCCCACCTTCTCACGCAGCTGGTTGATGAACACGCAGACCGTGTTGGTCTTGCCGATAACGCTGGTCAGCTTGCGCATGGCCTGACTCATCAGACGTGCCTGCAGACCCACATGGCTGTCGCCCATCTCGCCCTCGATCTCGGCGCGGGGCACCATGGCGGCTACCGAGTCCACTACGATGGCGTCGATGGCACCGGAGCGTACCAGCGCTTCGCAGATCTCCATGGCCTGCTCGCCGGTGTCCGGCTGGCTGACCAGCAGGTTGTTGATATCCACACCCAGCGCCTCGGCATAGGTGGGGTCCAGTGCGTGCTCAACGTCGATAAAGGCCACCTCGCCGCCCTTCTTCTGGGCTTCGGCAAGGATGTGCAGTGCCAGCGTGGTCTTACCACTGGATTCCGGGCCGTACACCTCGATGATGCGCCCGCGCGGCACACCGCCCACGCCCAGCGCCAGATCCAGCCCCAGACTGCCGGTGGAAATGGCATCCACTTGCATGGAGGCGTTGTCGCCCAGCTTCATGACGGCACCCTTGCCGAACTGCTTTTCGATCTGCGCCAGCGCCGTAGCCAGCGCGTCCTTCTTGGCTTCCGGCTCGGTCTTTTGGGTGGCCGGTGCAACGTTGTTGTTCTGATTTTTTGCCATAGCCTGCTGCTCCTTTTATCCTTTGGGCCCGCAGAGGGCGGGCTGTCCTTCGCTTTCCTTCTTAGTATAACACAAAATCAAAATATTACAACAAGAAGTTGTTTGTTTTTCCAATTTATTTTGCGCGATGGGCGATCACACAGCGGTCGTTGCCGCCAAAGTCCTGTATGCAGCGAATATCTGCCCATCCGTTCTCTGCCAGCAGGGCGCTTACAGCTTCCCGCTGCTGCCAGCCGATCTCCAAAACCAGCGCCCCGCCGGGGCACAGCGCATTTTGGTAGTGCTGCGCCAGCGCCCGGTAGAATACAAGGCCGTCCTCCCCGGCTTCCAGCGCCATAGCAGGCTCCTGCGCCACCTCGGGCTGCAGCTGCTCCATCTCGGCGGCGGTCAGGTAGGGCGGGTTCGAGACGATGAGTTCCAGCTGCCCCTCCGGCAGGGTTTCCCAGTAGGTGAACAGGTCGCCCTGCACCGGCTGCACCGCGTAGACGGGCTTTTTGCCTGCCCGCAGCGCGTTCAGCGCCGGGCCCCAGTCCAAGGCCGGGACATCTGCCTGTTCAAGGGCAGAGGGTTCCAGCACGTTCTCGGTCTGTCTGCCCTGCCCGGTCAGAGCGCAGCGGGCGTTCTTTTCCAGATAGACAAAGGCCGCCGGGCTTTTTTCCACGCAGGTCACCTGCGCGGCGGGACAAAAGCGCTTGACCCCCAACCCCAGACAGCCTGTCCCGGCGCAGAGGTCCAGCACCCGGGGCGATTCGATGCCCGCAAGGGTCTCGGCGGCGGCCTGCGCCACCACCTCGGTATCTGCCCGGGGGCAGAGCACCCCGGGGCCTACCGCCAGCTCAAAGTCTAAAAAGCTCCAGCTGCCGCAGAGGTATTGCAGCGGCTCCCGCGCGGCGCGGCGGGTGCAAAGGGCTTCCAGCGCCGCCGCCTGCTCTGCGGTCAGCGGATGGTCGGAAAGCCGCACGTCCCGCCCGGTCGCCAGCCGGAACAGCTCCCGCGCGTCAAAATCCGCGTCCGGGCAGCCTGCGGCGGTCAGCCGCTGTTCCACCTCCCGCACCGCTGTGCGGGGGAGCATTGCTTCGTTTACCATTTGCCTTCCTCCGGGTTTTCGGGCAGCACGGGGGTGATGGCGGCAATGGCTACCTCGATCATGCTGTCGTCCGGCTCAAAGACGGTAAGATGCTGCACCCAGATGCCCGGCTGACGGATGATGCGGGTAGCAATGTTATCCGACCGGCCGCACCACTTGAGCAGCTCGTAGCTGATGCCCATGACCAGCGGCAGCAGCAGCAGCTTGCACACCACCCGCAGGCCGATGCTGCCCCACGGCAGCACGCTGTACAGAAACACGCTGACGATGACCACCAGGATCAGGAAGCTGGTGCCGCAGCGGGGATGGAAACGGGTATACTTGCGCACATTCTCCACGGTCAGCGGGTCGCCCGCCTCGTAGCAGGCAATGGTCTTGTGCTCTGCGCCGTGGTATTCAAACACCCGGTGGATCTCCTTCATTTTAGAGATGCCCACCATATAGGTCAGGAAGATGGCCACCTTCAGCACCGCTTCCAGCACCACCTTGCCCCAGCGCCCCAGCGGCAGCAGACGGTTCACCCCGCCCACAAGGAAGGTGGGCAGCACGGTGAACAGCAAAATCGCCAGCAGACCGCCCAGCACCGCCGCCACAGTCAGCAGCGCGTTCTCGGCTTTCTCGCCCAGATGCTCCCCCACCCATTTTTCAAAGGCGGTCTCCTCCTCGGCGGGGTCGTAGTCGTCCCCCATGCTTACCTGTGCCGAGTACATCATGTAGCGGTAGCCCACGATCATGCTTTCGATCATGGAAATGGCGCCGCGCACCAGCGGGATCTTCGTCCACACCCCATGGGTGGGGGTGGGGTCGAGTTTGGTCTCAATGGTGCCGTCCGGCTTGCGCACAGCGCAGCACATCTGCTTGGGGCCGCGCATCATGATGCCTTCCATCAGTGCCTGCCCGCCTACGCTGGTCTTAAAGCGTTCCTGTTTAGGTTGATTCATTGGCTTCTCCCGATATCCGCCCCTGCCGCTTGCGGCAAAGGACGGTCTTTTTTGCATTTTATCCGGGGCATATCCCCGCGCAAAGCTCATTCTAGCATACAAATGTGACAAAATCTGTAGTCCGTGGCACTGCTGTACAAAAATCAAATGATACCACTTGACCTGAGATAAAAGCCTTCCCCCGTCCGGGGGAAGCCTTCATCCAGAAAATTGCTTTTTATGGCGCTGCTCACGCCTTATGGTACAGCGGCAGACCCAAGGTGACCACCGTGCCGCGCCCGAGGGTGCTCTTGATATCCAGCGTGCCGTCCAGCGCGGTCATGATGGAATCCACCAGCGCCAGACCGATGCCGCTGCCGCGCACCGAGTTGCTGCCCTTGTAGAACTTGGTCTTTACGTTTTCCAGATCCTCCGGCGGAATGCCGCGTCCCTGATCGATGATCTCCACAAAGGCTTTGTACTCCCCTGCCCACAGCTTGACCGTAATGCGCCCGCCGGGGGCGGAGTATTTGATGGCGTTATCCAGAATATTGATGAACACCTGCCGCAGACGGTCCGGGTCGGCGTAGACGGGGATCATCTCCTCCGGTTCGGTGTAGTGGAGCAGCAGCCCCTCCTGCCGGATGCGTGCCTCGCAGAAGAGCACCGCATCGGTCAGCTCTGCCACCAAGTCCAGCGGGCGGCACTCCATGCGGATGCGTCCGTTCTGCAGGCGGCTGAAATCCAGCAGTTCCTCCACCATATTGTTCAGCCGCCCGGTCTCATTGTTGATGATCTCCAGCCCCTTGCGGTAGTTCTCGTCGGTGGGGTCGTCCAAGGTCATCAAGGTCTCCACCCAGCCCCGGATGGAGGTAAGCGGGGTGCGCAGCTCGTGAGACACCGAGCTGATGAACTCGTTCTTCATCTTCTCGGTCTCTTCCAGACCCTCAGCCATCTGGTTGATAGTGCCGCGCAGCCGGTCCACCTCGTCGTGGGGGTCGCCGGTCAGGGGCAGACGCACATCCAGTTCGCCCCGGGCGATGCCGGCGGCGGTGCGCTCCACCTGCCCCAGCGGCACCACGATGCCCCGCACAAAGTACAGTCCGGACATGACCGTGAACAGCAGGATCGCCACCGCAATGAACACACTGACGATGACGGCGTTTTTGACCTGCCGCTCCACCAGCGCCAGACTGGTGACCAGCCGCAGAGCCGCCACGTCCTCGGCGTCGTAGGGCACCAGCGAGCAGGCCGCCATGACCATCTCGCCGGACTGGGTGCGGTACACCGCCACGCCCAGACCATCCGGCGCACCGAGCGCCTGTTCAAAGTCCCTGCTGCTGACGATGCCCTCCGCGTCCGTACCGCTGGAAGAGGCGATCACGCCGCCGTAGCTGTCCAGCAGCATGAACTCGTATTTATCCTTATCGGCAAACTGTTCCACCATACGCCGCAGCGCCAGACTGCGGCTGACCGCCGCGCTCTGGGCGGTATCGCCGGTATACATTTTCAGCTGACCGGTCACCGAGGAGAACCGCCGGTACATGATCTGCTGCACACTGCCGTAGTAGCTGCGGGTATAGCTGTACAGAAACATTGCTTCGGCCAGCAGCACTACCAGTACGGTGATGAGCAGATTGCCCCGCAGCCAGCGGCGGGTGATACCGCTTCGCATAACAGTGTCCTCCTTTCGGTGAGATTTAGAACGAACTCCCTCAGTCAAAACCTGACGGTTTTGCCAGCTCCCTCGGAGAGGGAGCCTCTGGCGCAGCCGGAAGGTTTACGTTTTGACCGGAAAGCTTTCCGCCATGCCAAAGGCCCCATCCCAGAGGGGGCTGGCATCGCGCAGCGATGACTGGGGGAGTTTTTATAGCAAGCGCGCCTGAGGGGGCAGGTTTTATTCTTCCCACCGGTAGCCATAGCCCCACACGGTCATGATGTGGGCGGGGTGGCTGGGCTCGTCCTCCACCTTCATGCGCAGGCGGCGGATGTTCACATCCACGATCTTCACGTCGCCGAAGTAGTTCTCGCCCCAGACCCCTTTCAGGATCTTTTCACGCACCAGCGCGGTGCCCGGGTTGCGGAAAAACAGCTCCATGATCTGGAACTCCACCTGCGTCAGCTCGATGGGCTGACCGGCTTTCAGCAGCACGCGGCGGTTCTCGTCCAGCACGAACTCGCCGCTGGTCAAAGTGCCCAGCGGGACGTTCTCCCGGCTGTCCCCTTCCTTGGTGCGGATCACGCGGCGGCACAGCGCTTCCACCCGCGCCAGCAGTTCGCTGACGCTGAAAGGCTTGGTCATGTAATCGTCTGCGCCGATGGACAGCCCGCGGATCTTATCCTGCTCCTGCCCCTTGGCGCTGAGGATGATGATGCCGATCTGCTGGTCGGTGCGGCGGATGGTCTCGCACAGCGAGAATCCGTTCATGCCCGGCAGCATCACGTCCAGAATGGCGGCATCGCAGCCGGGTTTCTGCGCCAGCAGCGGCAGGGCGGCTTCGGCGCTTTCAGCCTCCACCACCTCCATCCCCGCATGGCGCAGGTTCAGGGCGATCATATCGCGGATATTGGTTTCATCTTCTACAACAAGCACTCGTACCATGCAGCATCCTCCATTCCTTAATTCAGCAGATACAACGCCTTGGAAAGGCGGTAGTTCGTGTCAGAAAGCAAAACGTCCGGACCCATTTTGGCCTGCACCTGACGGGACGCTACCACGCCCAGCCGAGTCCAGCCGGTGGAGTTGGCCGAGGTCCTTGCCAATCGTACCGTCAGCACCAGCTCATCCTCGTCTACGGTGCGCAGCTCCACTGCGCCGTCATATTCCTCGCTATCGGTCAGTTTCAGGTTGCCCTCCCACTCGGCGGGCAGCTCGATATAACAGTTGGTTTCCTCGTCCAGCAGGCCAAAGCTTTTTTCCGGGTGGCTGCTGGTGTAGTCCATCCAGACGATAAAATCCATGCGACGGCTCTGACTCAGGTTCAGCAGACCCGCCTCGTCCGGCTGGGTGGGGATCTCCACGATGCCGTCTCCGTCCAAGTCCCGGCTGACCAGCGTGGGCACGTTGCGCAGAGAAGCGTTATACAGCCGCTGGCTGCTGATCCTTGTGGCGGGCACCATTTGCTGGCTGTTCTCATCGTAGCACAACAGCACCGAAGCCAGATTGTTGCCGGAAATGCCGGTCCAGCCGTCCAGCACCAGATAATGCCGCCCGTCTGCGCCTGCACCCGCCGCCACCGAAGCGCAGCCGGAAAACTTATCTGCGGAAAGGCCGTTGACCGCCACCTGCCGGAAGCTGCCCTCCCGGTCTGCGGTCAGTAGCTCGATCTGCACACTGCCGTCCTCCTGCGTGGACATCAGGATCAGATCCTGACTGCTGCCGCCGGTGATATTTTCCACCAGATACTGCTCGTACTGCTGCTCGAGAATGGTGGACAGAGTGCCGTCCTGATAAGAGTACACCGCCAGATAGTGGTCATTCTGGGCAGCGGTATAGCCCACCACCAGCTGGCAGCTGTCTGTATCCTGCAGCTGAGCAAGGCTGACGTTCTCCACCGTTTCGGCAAGGCCTTCCACGCTCTGGCGCACCTGCCAGCTTCCGGCATCGTCCCGCTGCAAAATGGCCACACAGACATTGGCTGTCTGGGCGGTGGTATACAGCACCGCCGCATCCTGCTGGCCGTCGCCGTCCAAGTCCTGCAGCACAAAGGGAGAAAGCAGCTCGCCCTGAATGGGATATTTCAGCTGGGCGCTCTCCCCCAGCCAGTCGTTCAGGGCAGTTTGCAGCGCACCGTAATCGCCGGAAAGCTTCGGGGCACGCAGCAGTTCCTCTACCTGTGCCTTTTCGTTGGCCGGCAGCACGGTCTGGCAGCTGCACAGCACAAAGCACAGCAGCGTGCACAGCACCAGCCGCAGCCTGTGGGTTCTGTTCATACCGGTCAACCTCCTTCCGGGCATAAAATGCTATTTTCAGTATACCACACTTTGCGGACACAAAAAAGGGGGTGGGCATATCTGGCGCTTACGCGTGGGACGATTTTAAATGCGCGCCGCGTTGCTCTGCGCATAGTCAGCGGAAAGATTATTTTTATTTGTAGTTTCGAAACGCCTGCGGGCGTTTCGAAACTACTTTTTCACGGGAGGGGTCGTAAAGGAAAATGGCATTTGCAGCGCCGCTTTCTGCGAAAGCGCGGCGCGGCGGGGAATGACGAGGATACTTGCGGGGAGTACCCCTTCCGTCTGCTCACTGCGTTCGCAGCCACCTTCCCCAAGGGGACGGCTTCAGCGGTGGCGGAAACCTTGCGGCAGCACCGAAAGGCGCCCCCTTGGGGGAGCTGTCGCGCAGCGACTGAGGGGCTTATAAATCGGCGGAGCCGGAAAAAACGGTTAAAAGATCTTCACGCCGAACAGGCG
>ERZ1673752.5020-NODE-5020-length-10414-cov-6.710204_pt1 | contig 10414 bp, 10 predicted proteins | sample MGYA00580195_ERZ1673752 | MGnify/ENA primary metagenome ERZ1673752 (study PRJEB41218, sample SAMN15661744) | gut metagenome | host: Homo sapiens | place: Canada: London | collected 2015-08-20/2019-03-30 | study: EMG produced TPA metagenomics assembly of...
ACAGAACGGTACCGGTCATGTTGAAGCACTGATTAATTCCCGATTGAATTAATCAGTGCCTTCAAAAACAAATACGGAAAATTTTTCCTGTGAAAAACGAAAAAGTACTTGCATAAAATTTGTAAATATGATATACTACCTTTCACTTAGGGGAGTTAGCTTATGATACACCGCCTTATGTGTATCATGTAGAATCCCGTTAAAAATATGGGGAATTAGCTCAGTTGGTAGAGCGACTGGTTCGCAATCAGTAGGTCACCGGTTCAAATCCGGTATTCTCCATTTTTATTTTCAAGTTATAAAATTTTTTATCCCCTTGAAATACTTTTATCTTCATGCTAAAATTACCCTATGAAAATTTCAAAAGACTTACAATCAATTTCAAATGCGATGCCGAAAGATTTTTCCGACGATGAAAAAGCTTTGGCAAACACGTTGTTCTTAAAACGGCTTTCCGTTTTAGCTCATGAGTTTTACGGCGGCAAGCTGCAAACCTTGCCGAAGTGCGGACTGTACGGTTTTAACTGGTTCGGGGTATGGTACACGCCCGGTATTTCCGCGATTTCAACGACAATTCGAGACAATAACGATTCATCGTTTTCGCTTGTTTCCCGCGGAAACTTGGTCGCTGTGGTCAGCGATTCAACGCGCGTATTAGGCGACGGCGACTGCACGCCTCCGGGCGGTTTAGGCGTTATGGAAGGAAAATGCATGTTGATGAAATATCTCGGCGGCGTTGACGCTTATCCGCTGTGTATCGATTCCCGTGTCCGTCCCGAAGAAGAATCCCGCTACGGCGTAAAAGCGGGAACGCACAGCGCCGACAAAATCATTGAGTTTGTACGCATGCTTGAGCCTTCCGTTGGAGCGGTCAACTTGGAAGATATTCAGCAGCCGGAGTGTTTTAAAGTTTTGGACACGCTCCGCGAAGAATGCAACGTTCCCGTGTGGCATGATGACGCCCAGGGGACTGCATGTATTACGCTTGCCGGGTTATTGAATGCTTTAAAACTTGCCGGTAAAAAAATGAGCGATTGCAAAATCGTTCTTTTGGGAGCGGGAGCTTCAAACACCACGATCGCCCGTTTAATTTTGCAGGACGGCGGCGACGGTGCAAAAATGATTGTCTGCGACTCAAAAAGCGGCTTACACAAAAACCGAAAAGATATCGAAGCTGATAACCGCTATTACCGCAAATGGGAATTGTGTCAGCAAACGAACCCTGATTGTGTCGAAAGTTTTGACGAAGCAATCAACGGCGCCGATGTTTTAATTGCGCTTTCCAAACCGGGTCCGGGAACGGTTAAAAAAGATCAAATTGCCCGCATGAACAAAAAAGCGATTGTGTTCACGTGCGCAAACCCGATTCCTGAAATTTGGCCGCATGAGGCAAAAGAAGCGGGAGCATTTATTGTCGGAACCGGACGCGGAGATTTCCCGAATCAAATTAATAACTCGGTGTGTTTCCCCGGAATCTTAAAAGGCGCATTGCTCGTCCGCAGCAAAAAAATTTCGGACGGTATGGCAATCCGCTGTTCACACTCCATTGCGGATTACTCCGAAAAAGTCGGCATTGATCCCGATCATGTAGTTGTAACAATGGAAGACAACGAAGTCTTTGCCGTTGAAGCAGCCGATGTGGCGATGCAGGCAATAAAGGAAGGTTTAGCCCGCGTTGAAATGACTTGGGACGAAGCCTATCAAAAAGCAAAAGCATCGCTCCTTGAAGCCCGTGCGGAAACGGAACTTTTGATGAAAGAAGGTTTTATTAAAGAGCCGCCTGCACATTTGTACGAAGATGCGTTGAACTATGCGATTGAAGCGGTAAAAGCAAAACGCTAGGTTTATCGTCTTTTTGATTTTAATCGGAAACCGTGCAATACGTTCGGAGTTTGTACGGTTTCAAAGGCTTGTTTTTTTTGTATTTTCTTCTATAATAGTTGCTATGCTCGAAATGCGAGATTTATCAAAGATAACCGTTTATATGCTTGGTATCAAGGGAACGGGAATGGCTGCCCTTGCGGAAATTTTGGTCAGCTTCGGAGCAACGGTTTTAGGAAGCGATGTCGCCGATGAGTTTTACACGGACGCGGTTTTGAAAAAAATCGGAGTTGACGTTCGCACTCCGTTTTCAGTTGCAAACGCGGAAGGAGTGCAGCCCGATTTGGTGATTTTTTCTACCGCATACGACGAAAACAACAATGAAGAATTTGCCGAATGGAAACGCCGTGCCGTTCCACTCCTTTCGTATAATGAAGCTTTGGGCGAACTTTCGCAAAATCGTTTTTCTTGCGGCGTTTCCGGCGTACACGGTAAAACGACCACGACTGCAATGGTTGGCACTATACTCAAAGAACTCAACTTTGATGCAACCGTTCTTACCGGCAGTGCCGTTTCAAATTTTAACGGAAGCTGCACGATGATAAACGGCAACAATTATTTTGTTGCGGAAACCTGCGAATATAAACGACACTTTTTGGAATTTTTTCCTCAAAAAATTATTCTTACCAGTATTGAATCCGACCATGAAGATTACTATCCGACCTATGAAGATATTCTAACCGCGTTTATGCAATACATCGAGCGTTTGCCGCAATTCGGTGAACTTGTGTATTGTGCGGACGATGCAGGGGCATCTGAAGCTGCACGCTATATTTTTTCGAGTCGCCCCGATTTGATTTTCACTCCTTACGGAAAAGCGGCGAACGGTGAATTTGCCGTTAAAAACATTGCGGTACACGATGGAAAGCAAACGTTTTCGCTATCGGGTTTTGCCGGCGAGTTTACGCTGTCCATTCCCGGAAAACATAACGTACTCAATGCAACAGCGGCGATTGCCTTGACGGTTGAGCTTTTACGCCATAAAAACGGAGCGCTTTCCGTTGAAGATATCGGAAAAATACGAGCAGGACTTGCGCACTACAAAGGTGTAAAAAGGCGAAGTGAAATAGTCGGTGAAGCAGGCGGTGTTTTGTTTTTGGACGACTACGCGCATCACCCGACGGCGATTAAAGCGACGCTTGCCGGTTTTAAGGAGTTTTATCCGAATCGGAAACTCGTCGTTGATTTTATGCCGCACACCTATTCGCGTACAAAAGCGCTGCTTGATGATTTTGCCCAAGCATTTTCGGATGCGGATGTACTGATCCTCAATAAAATTTACGCTTCTGCCCGTGAAAAAAATGACGGCAGTGTTAACGGCGAAACGCTTTTTGGAAAAGTAAAAAAGTACCACAAAAAAGTATCGTACTTTGCCGAACCGCTTGATGCGACGGACTTTGTCCTTTCACAGCTCAAAGCGGGTGATGTTTTTATCACGATGGGCGCCGGTGACAACTGGAAGTTGGGACGCGCGGTATTACAAAAGCTGCAAACGAAGGAGATACCGTAAAGCTAACCGCAGAGTTTTTCCAATACTGTTTCAATTTTATCTTTATTCCAAATTTCAGGGACGGGATAGAGAGGATTCGCCTCGGTGACGGGTACGTTCAATAATGAGCGGAAAATCCTTTCGCTGCAGTTCAGTGATTGTGTCCGTAATTCTCATGTTTTTATTCATCAGCATAATGTGCCGGATAAAGTTTTCCGCTTTTTCTCTGTTGCCTTTTCCGGCAATTCCGACAACATCACAAAGTTTCGCTAACGTTTTATAAACGCTTTTCCCATACTTTTCCAATACGATCGGAAGCAGTTTGGCATTTAATTCACCGTGGGCTAATCCGTACAGTGCTCCGGTTGCGTGAAAATAGCGTGAACATATCCCACAAAATTGTGCGAAAATGCAATGCCGGCATAATAAGAAGCTTTTAGGAAACGCCGATTAAAGGCTTGTCGGTCGTTTAATCAGTACCTTTGTTAGCACTTGTATTTTCAGATACATAGTCTCCATTTTTATTTACAGGCTTTGTATTTTTTGATGCTGACACACGGGGATTCTTCGTTTGCTCTCAGCAGGGTATTGGCTGTCATATTGAGGCACTGGAAGATCGTCTCTAAAAATCTAACCCGAGTTTTTGAAAGATGCCCTCAATATCTCGATTGAATTAATCAGTGCCTCCAAAAGTTTGGTAAATTTTTAAAATTTCTCGGCAAATATTTTAAAATATTTGGTAAATATTTGAAGAAAATGCGGTAAAAATCGTTGGAGGTGCGCATATCTTTTTTAGCGAATGAGACAATTTAGATGCCACGGAAATCAAGTTTGTAGAATCATTTTAATACTGTACGAAAACGCTGATTAAAGGCTTAACTCCGTTTAACAGCATACTTTGCAAAGCAAAGTATCTCCTTCATTGTTTCTCAATGTTCAGTATAATAAGGTAGAATTCTGGACGTTTAACTTCGCCGCTGAAATAGCGCGGCTCGTTAAACTGACAGAGTTTGCACTTTGAAACGTTAAAAATCGGATACGTTTCAAAGTGGTCAAGTTTCTAATCTTCGATTATATTTTAAAGAAGATTGGAAACGTGCAGCTACAATGCAAAACATCGCTTATTATAGTGCCGTTTCTCGGTTTATCGAAACGGCGAAAATTCAGCTTTAGCCTTCGAACTCAGTTTTTATACAAAGTCAAAACGCCGTCGGCTATTTCATTATAATCCGTGCGGTGCGTTATCATCAAAATAAGCTTTTCGCTTTTTAATTCGTTTAAAAGACGGAGCAATGCAGTATTTGTTTCTATGTCAATGGCGGATTCAACTTCATCGAAAAAAATAAGATCCGATTGCTGCAATAAGCTTCGAGCTAAAGCAAGTCGCTGCATTTGTCCTTGCGAAAGGGTGTGACCTCCGGTGCCTAATTTAGTGTTAATCCCCGACGGCAGCTCACGTATAACTTTATCCAATTTTGTTTTTTTCAAAACTTCTTCGACGATATCTTTATTATACAATTTCCCTAAACAAATATTTTCTTCGATCGTGCCTGAAAAAATAAACGGCGTTTGACTGACATAGGAAAATTTGTGTTCAAGATTTGAAAAAATAATTTTGCCGTTTAATACAGCACCGTCACCAAGTTGTATATTACCTGAAATAATATTTAAAAGCGTCGTCTTACCGGAACCGTTTTCACCGGTGATTAAATAAAGACCGGGGAAAATAAATTCGCCGTTGAGATCGCTGAAAACGCTTTTTTCTTCGTTGTATGAAAAAGATAAATTTCGTATTTGGATTTTTTTTATGTTTGAAGTATTTTGTTCCCGTGTAATAATTGCGCTATTTTTCTGCCGTGCATCGAAAATATTTTTTAAACGCTCGACCGAAACAAAAGAAATGAGAATGCCTTTGTAGGTTTCCGCACAGGATGAAACAAGACCGCGCAGTTTTTGCGAATACATCAATGCTGCGGTAATGGTGCCGACCGTATTTTTTCCGTTGAGCACCGTTAAACCGACAATCGTAAAAAGCGAAATGTTAATCATAAAGTTCGTAAAAAAATTTGCCGTTGCGGACTGCATGTTGATAATCGTCGATTTTTTTACATGCACAAAAATAGTCCGTAAAATATTTTTAAATCGCAGCATAAAAAACTTTTGCGCCGAATAATTTTTTATATCCTGCAAGCCGATAAAACTTTCCGTAATAAACGATGTGTACAGATCCTGCTGTTCTTTTTGCTCTTTGTTAACAGCCGCCTGTTTTGTTCCGAAATACTTTGCCAAAAAAATCGGAATGACGGAAACCGCAAGTGTGAGGCAAAAAAGCAGCACATCAATTTTAAAAAGCCTCACAGCCAATACGCCCATCATCACAAGCGCCGTTATAATAGAAGGAATTTGTGCCGTGTAAATGCCGGTCATCGTGCTGAGATCCGAAGTAAAAAGATTAAGCAAGTTACCGATATTTTTTTCCGTATTTCCTTTTGGCGGCACATGCAGTACATTAAGATACAAGCGGCTTTCCGTGTAGATAGTCATTTTCCGTTGCAGCAAAAATTGAAACCACGAAGCCAAAAGTGAAAAGCCCAAGCCTGCAATTTGAAATACAATAATTATTTTTAAAAAGAAGAAAAAGTTCGTTTTATCTTTGACCGTTAAGCTGTCGATTATTTTACCGGTAAAAAGCGGCTCAAAGGTGGAAGCGTAATTTCCCGCAAGTGCAAACAGCAGCAGTAAAAACAAAACCGGAAAAAACGGCTTGATAAATGCCGCGCTCCAACGGGTAAGGCGTTTGTTGTTCATTAAACAACTATAAGCGTTTTACAGCTTTTCTTCAATGCGGTTAAAAATATCATATAATTCTTTGTCGTATTTTTGAATCAGTTTGCAGTCGGCGGAATTAATTTGTGCTTTAATTTCGGAAAGCCAAGCGAATGCTTCGCGGTCGCTTTCTTTTTGTTTTTCGCTCCGCGTGTCATTGCCGATTTCCGCAAAAGCTTCTTCAATTGTATAGACGACAATTCCGTATTGCAGCACGACAATTTGGTACAGACCTTTATCCCGATCAAAGTCGTAGTCATCAAAAATTCGCTTAATTTTTCTGTTCGGTTTTGCTTTCCATGCTTTATCGAAAATTACCCGCACACTTTCGTTGTCATCACTCGAAAGTAAAAGTAAATTACCTGCATTTTCTTTTTTCAATGCGTTAAAAAGATCTTTATAATCGTCGATAAAACCTTTTACAAGTCTTTCCGTTAAAACGCTTTCTCGCTCAAACGAATTTTGTGCAGACAGTAACATACCGCATGACAGCAAACACAAAATAAACATTCCGATTTTCTTTTTCATAACAAATCTCCTTCTAAAGCCCTTTGTAAACAAAGTTTAAACTTTTTATGTAATTCTCCGTTTTTCAAAATGATAGCGCGGACATTTTATGTCGGCGGTAACCGTGTCGCCGGTGTGTTCGTAAATAAAACGCAAGCAACGGCTGTATACCGTGTGGCATTCGCGGTAATATTCTTCGGGGCAGGTTTTGCAGGGGGAGCCTTCCGAAAAAATACTTCGATCCGGCGGAGCGTGCCATTTTTTCATGAGCTCGCCGTTCCAGCATTCCGCAACGCTCTGCGTTTTTAAGTCTCCCAAAACAGAGCGTTTGTTGTATGGTAACTGCTCGCAAATAAACACTTCACCGTTCGGCATCAGCGTCATCGAAAAACGCCCCGCATTGCAAATTGCGCGTTTTGTAAAAATATTTTCTGCCGTTATCTTTTCAACAACGACCGGCTCATCGTAAGACGCTGCAAAACCGCCCGCGGTCAATTCCACCTCGGGATGCGTTTCCTTAAACCGCTGCACCGTTTCGCTCGCCTCTTTCATTTGCATTTCACTCGGATATAAATCGTCCGTGTGCCGCGTACCGCTCCTTCCGTATTGCACCACTTGCATGCGGGTAATTCCTAAATTGGAAAGGAGCTTTAAGTAATCCGCTAAACCGTCCGCGTTATATGAAGTTAAAACCGCTTTTACCCGCACCTCAATATCTTGCGCTTGGAGATCTTTTATCATTTGGATAACATGCGAAAAATATTCGTCGTCGTTCACGCCGAGTAAATGTTGTACCACCGTAGGGTCTGCGGAATCAAGGCTGATTTGCATTCCCGTTAAACCGGCATGTTCACGGAGCGCTTTGATCCGGTCTTTGCTTATAAGCGACTTCGTTGAAATCGAATAAAAAAGCCCCGCCTCATGCAAGGCTTTCATCACTTCGTCAATGTCGGGACGGAGCATCGGATCTCCTCCGGTGAGCATAAAACTTTCACAGCCCGTTTCTTTTAATTCTTTAAAAATAACTTTTAAACGATCAAGCGGAATTAAATCGGGTACCGGCACCAGCGGATGATAGCAATATTTACAGTGAAAACCGCAGCTTGTCATCACATTGTAGTTAACCGAAAGCGGCGCTGAAAGCCGTAAATCCCGTGGATTAAAAATAATGCGGTCTTTCGGAATAACAAAAACAGACGGATCGGGATAGCGTTCTTTTGTTTGCTTTAAGAGAGCGGGTTTTACTTCGGAAATATCCTGCACCAAAGGCTGAATGTTCGTGCGTTTTTCTAACGCTTCAAGCGAATTAAAAAGGAGCTTTTCATAATCGGTATCCGTAAGCGCCGCTCCGGCTTCGTTCATCCCGAACACATACGCCATATTTTTTGCCGTTTCGGCAAAGCTATGTTCACCGTCAAAAAGCAACAGCATAATCACTTCTTGCGGTAGCAGCACGCTCACTTTATCAGGCGAATAAAAAAAGTCGTCAATCGTATAGGCTATGCAACGGTGTTCTTCTTTTTTAAAACGTAATTCGGGATTGTAAATCAGTTTTTGATTGGGAGTAAATTTTTGCATAAAAAAGCTCCTTCAAAAAATATTTTTTATAAAAGAGATACTATCATACAAGTAGCACAAGATCCTAACGAGTAATTTCCATTCGAGCAGGAACTGTTAGAGCATTCGCCTTTTGAACAACCGCTGGAGCATTGCGTACAAGACTCACCTGAACAAAAAAAACAAGAGATAGTATTTCCACCGCTTAAAGTCAATGAAAGCATTTTATAAAATTCTCGACTTGTCATATTCATATTTAATTGACCTTTCGCAATGTTTTTTTCAAATTGTCTAAGTTCATATATTTTCTCTTTATAATACAAGTAAAACAATACGGATAAATCGTAATGCTTACATATAGCTACTATGAGTGTGGTAAAACCTGCATCTACATGATAACTTTTGCATGTTTTCGTACAAACCGTATACAATAGGTACACGAATATTACCGGCAATGTAATTCCTCTTAACAACAATACCAGCTTGCGACAAAGGTAGCATTTCCATTGTATTTCATTATTGAGGAGTTGACATTACGGAACATCCAAGCGTACACGACGGTTGACAAGCTCCATTAACATTAGTATTTTCTGACCGTGTTTTAAACAAATCATTGAGTCGAGCGGTATTATTTTCAAATCGCAATTGCTCTTCCAGTAGCTGTGCTTCCATCAGATTCATCCTATTCATAATAGCTTCATATCGACATTTTAGCATAAACTCCGACACACTATCATAATTATCCAACGAGCCGGATATTATTGCTTGTTTCAGTTTGTCTAAATCCATTAATACGCTCCTATTAGTTTTTATGTTCTAGACGAGGATGCAGAGCAACCTTCGCTACATGATATCGGGCATTTTAACGATTCTTTTATCCCTGTTTTTCTCGCTTGTTGAAATATCATCCCTTCCACAGAGCAGCCCTTAGAACAACAGCTATGACAATCAAGTACGTTTACATTTTTCAAAAAAACAAAAACATCATAAAAATAATCAACAGAAACATTCAAAGCTCCGTCTTTTATACTTTGCTTAAGTGTATCAAGTTGCATTGTATCCTCTCAAAATAAATCTGTTACGGTAAGAATGAAAATGTTTTTTCCCACTACAGCCATGTAAACACTTACTGAGACAAGCCTCACTGCAACCATCTGCACACTTTGCATCACAGCCATTATCCGTGCAACCGTTAGTGCTACACCCAAACACGCACCACCTCATCGGAATCATTCCGTCATTCATGTTTTTGAATTTCCAATCCGGCTTCCTCAATACTGTTTTTCAATTCATCTAACTTCATAAAAAACCTCCATATGTTTTATGATATTTAAATGCTATCAGGTGTTTTTTTTTCTTGTCAAGTGAAAAAGGCAAAAATTATTAAAAAAAGTTGAATTTTTTTAGCGTTTTAGTTGGGAGTAAATTTCTGCATAAGAAGCTTAATTCTTTGTTGCTCATCTAAATATTTTTAAACATAACGGTTTCAAAAGATTCCGGCGGAAAATACGAATCCAAAATAGCGTCGTCCCTTTTTGAGTTTAAAACTTCATATCCGTTTTTTTTATAGAACGTCTCTACCCACAGACAGGATTTTAAAGTTTTTAAAACTATTTTTTGAAATGCATCGGCTTTTTCAATTTCTTGTTCGACATACGCTAATAATTTTGAACCGGCACCGCTTCGTTGTTTTTCCTTTAAAACATATAACCCTTCTATAAATATATGTGCAGGTCCTTCCAAAATCGGTTTAAACGAAATAAATGCAATCGGTTGATTATTTTCTTCCATAATGAAAACAATGTCGTTTTCTATTTGTTCCTCAAATGTTGATTTGATATCTTGCGGCGGCCAGCCAAAAACACCATTTCCATCATTGTAGACATCCAGTATCACAGTCGCATCGGCTGCTACTGCCTTTCTCACCTTATTCATAATAAGCTCCTATCGACATTTTAGGAAACGCTGATTAAAGGCTTGACGCCGTTTAACAGCATACTTTGCTTCGCAAAGTTTTTTTGCAGAAGCAAAGTATCTCCTTCATTGTTTCTCAATGTTCAGTATAATAAGGTAGATTCTGAACATTTGCGAAACAATAAATTTTAAAGGTGGGCACTGAAAAGTAGTCTCTAAAAACATCAGTTTTTAGAGACT
>ERZ1673752.5034-NODE-5034-length-10393-cov-5.476108_pt1 | contig 10393 bp, 9 predicted proteins | sample MGYA00580195_ERZ1673752 | MGnify/ENA primary metagenome ERZ1673752 (study PRJEB41218, sample SAMN15661744) | gut metagenome | host: Homo sapiens | place: Canada: London | collected 2015-08-20/2019-03-30 | study: EMG produced TPA metagenomics assembly of...
ATTTGTACCTGCTTTTTTATCCGAGTGTTCCGAACACCGATACGCCCATCAGGCTCAGCGCGCCCATGATGCACCCGGCGAGCAGGACGCCGCCCATGCACGCGAGCGTGCTCTTCTTCAGCCCCATGTTCAGGATGCTCGCCGCGAGCGTTCCTGTCCACGCGCCGGTTCCCGGCAGGGGGATCCCGACGAACAGCAGCAGCGCCCAGAACAGCCCGCGACCGGCCTTGGCCTGCAGTTTCTCGCCGCCGCGCTCACCCTTTTCGAGACAGAACGTGAAGAACCGGCCGATGACCGGCTTGTCCTTGCCCCAGAGGAGGATGCGCCGCGCGAAGAGATAGATAAACGGGACGGGGAGCATATTGCCGAGGATGGCAATCACAAACGTCAGCCACAGCGGCAGCCCGAACAGGACGCCGTAGGGGATCGCGCCGCGCAGTTCAACGAGCGGCACCATCGAGACGAGAAAAACGGTCAGACAGTGTTTAAACATCGGGAAAATCCTCTTTTCGTGCGGAATACCCAACCATTATACAGGAAATCCTTTGCTTTGGCAAGGCAGCGCGCCGCAAAAATCCTGTGACAGATTTGCGATAGTATGTCCCATCCGCCGCCGCGGCAGTCAAGTTTTACAAATTTACTGAACAATTCTGCGATACCCATCGACAAATGGAACTTTTTCCTGTATAGTAATATAGTAATTTAAAATGGGAGGAGATGCGGGTATGTCTATTTCGGACGGTATCGCACTTCTGGGCGGCATTGCCCTGTTCCTGTTCGGTATGAGCCTGATGGGCGACGGACTGAAACGGGTGGCGGGCAATAAGCTCGAGCTGATTCTCTATCAGCTCAGCAGCACCCCGATCAGAGGAATTCTGCTGGGCACCGGCGTGACCGCCGTGATCCAGTCCTCGTCCGCCACGTCGGTGATGGTGGTGGGCTTTGTCAACTCCGGCATGATGAAGGTACGTCAGGCCATCGGCATCGTGCTCGGCGCGATCCTCGGCACGAGCGTCACGGGCTGGATCATCTGCCTGTCGGATCTCTCCGGCGGGAGTGGCTGGGTGCAGCTGCTGAGCACCGCGACGCTCACGGGCATCATCGCGGTGATCGGCATCATTCTGCGCATGTTCACCAAGGGGCAGAGTACCCGCCATGTGGGCGACATTCTGCTCGGCTTCGCGGTTTTGATGTACGGCATGAGCGCGATGAGCGGCGCCGTCTCGCCCCTGCGCGAGAGCGAGGCGTTCATTCAGGTGCTCACGTCGTTTTCCAACCCCCTGCTCGGCATCTTCGTCGGTCTTGTGTTCACGAGCGTGCTGCAGAGCGCTTCGGCCGCGATCGGCATTCTGCAGGCGCTCTCGGTCACGGGGGCGATTTCCTTCGGCGTGGCGCTGCCGATCGTGATGGGCATCGCCATCGGCGCGGCCGTGCCGGTGCTGCTGTCGGCGCTGGGGGCGAACATCAACGGCAAGCGCACGGCGTTTGTGTATCTGCTGATCGACATACTGGGCGTTATGATCTGGGGCGGCATTTTCTACGGCGTGAACGCGGTGGTGCATTTTACGTTCCTCGGCACGACGATGACGACCGTGAGCATCGCGCTGATGAACACGCTCTTCCGTCTGGCGACGGTGATTGCGCTCACACCGATGATCGGCCTGCTGGAGAAGATTGTGTGCATGCTGTTCCCGGAGCGCGACGCGACGCCGGAGGAGCAGGATATGGACCGCCTCGAGGCACGCTTTCTGCAGCACCCGGCGCTCGCCATTGAGCAGAGCCGCCTGGTGACCTGCTCCATGGCGCAGAAGGCGCAGATGAACCTGCTCGACGCGATGTCGCTGCGGCACGATTACAGTGACGAGGGCTTCGAGCGCGTCGAAAAGCTCGAGGGCATCGTCGACCGCTATGAGGACCGGCTCGGCACCTACCTCGTGCAGATCACGCGGCGTGAGCTGCTCGACCGGCAGAACGAGGATGTCTCGAAGTTCCTGCATACGATCACGGACTTTGAGCGTATCTCCGACCACGCGCTCAACATCGCGGAGGCCTGCCGCGAGCTGCATGAGAAGGACGTCGCCTTTTCGCCGGAGGCGGAGCATGAGCTGGACGTGATGGAATCGGCCATCCGCGAGATCGTCTCCATCGCTATCCGCGCCTTCACGGAGAACGACCTGCACCTCGCCGGGCGGGTGGAGCCGCTCGAGGAGATTGTGGACGGCCTGTGCGACCAGCTCAAGAGCCGCCACGTCGGCCGCCTGCAGCAGGGCGTCTGCACGCTGAAGCTCGGCTTCGTCTTCAACGACCTGCTCACGAACTATGAGCGCGTGGCCGACCACTGCAGCAACATCGCTGTGGCGCTCATCGAGCTGGAGTCCGACGTGTTCGATACGCACGCTTACCTCAACAGCGTCCACGAGCTCAAGAGCGAGACCTTTGACCGCTACTACGATGAGTATCAGAAGAAGTTCGCCATCTGAGCGGGCACATAAGCATACCCCGTCGGCCTTGAAGGCCGACGGGGTATGCTTATTTTATGCAGTTGGTGAGTCAGAGCTTATCCGCCCGGGCAAGGCGGGGAAGCCCTCAGCGGGAGGTCCTGCGTCTGCAGACGACCACGACGGCGGGAATCGCCGCACAGCTCGCGATGGCCACGACGACCCAGAGGGTGACGTTCATCGTGTCGCCGGTGGCGGACTTGGCGGGGTTGGGCGTGTCGGGGGTTTCCGGCGTATCCGGGGTCGACGGGACGGCAACACCCTCATAGGCAACGTCGGCGTTGGAGTTCGTGTTGTTCACGCCACGCTCGAAGAGCTTGGCCTGATTGGTCAGCATGGAGATCTTGTTGTCGCGGATGAACATCGCCTGCGTCATCAGGCCGTAGGGCACGACGCGCTCGGCGGTGACATCACTGTATACGGGCAGCTCCCACGTGATGCCGGCCGTGCCGATCAGGACGGGGAACTGGGAGCCGTAGGCGGTGGTCATGTCATCCCAGGGAGAGCTCCACTCCGCGCCGGAGGGGGAGGTGCTGTTCTTTTTCAGGAAGTCGCGGTAGGGCATCTCGAAGCTGTTGTGCTCGCTGTTGTTGGCGATGGCGCCCATACCGACGGCCTCACCCAGCTTCACGAACTGCTCGGCGATCTGTCAGACGGAATGGGCGGTTTTTACCCGATCTGCCGCCACCTCCTCCGGCAGATCGGGTGGTCTCCGTGTGTGATGTTTACCTCCTCCAGATTGCTGAGAAAAGTATATAATTTCCAAATAAAATGTCAATAAGCTACAGGAAATATCGCAAAACGAAAAATATAATCGAAAAAGTGACAGATTCCTGCATTTCGGAAAAATTTTTCTTTTGCGTAGACAGCCGTTTTTTACTGAATCTGTAGGAATTCACAGAGGGTTTACAGTCACACTCTTGCTTTTTTTCAAAAAAAGACTATTATAATAAGGATGAAAATCATGAATCTGCGGCATGCAGAGTGAAAGGAAGTCATATCCATGACAAAAGTTGACATTATTTCCGGCTTTCTGGGCGCGGGCAAGACGACGCTCATCAAGAAGCTGCTCAAGGAGGCCTATCAGGGCGAGAAGCTGGTGCTGATCGAAAACGAGTTCGGCGAGATCAGCATCGACGGCGGCTTCCTGAAGGAGTCCGGCGTACAGATCAGCGAGATGTCCTCCGGGTGCATCTGCTGCTCGCTGGTGGGCGACTTCGGCAAGGCGCTCAAGGACGTGGAAAAGCAGTTCCACCCCGACCGCATCCTCATCGAGCCGTCCGGCGTGGGCAAGCTCTCGGACGTGATCCTCGCCGTGCAGAACACCGTGAAGGACGAGCCCGACATGCAGCTCGGCAGCTTCGTCACCGTGGCTGACGCGTTGAAGGTGAAGGTCTATATGAAGAACTTCGGAGAGTTCTATAACAACCAGATCGAGTCCGCCGGCGCGATCATCCTCTCCCGCACGCAGAAGGTCAGCGCGGAGAAGCTCACCGCCGCCGTGGCGCTCCTGCGCGAGCACAACAAGGACGCCGCCATCCTCACCACCCCCTGGGACGAGCTGGACGGCAAGACCATCCTCGCCGCGATGGAGAAAGTCTCCCTCGCCGACGAGCTGATGGAGAAGATCCGCGCCGAGCACGAGGCCGACGAGCATGAGCATCACCATCATCACCACGATGAAGACCATGACCACGACCACGAGGGGCACGAGCACCACCATCACGACCATGACCATGAGGACGAGGAGCACGAGCACCATCATCATGACCACGATCATGACCACGATCATGACGAGCACGGGCATCATCACCACGACCACGATGACGAGTGCGACGATCCGGAGTGCTCCTGCCACCACCATCACCACCACGCCGACGAGGTGTTCACCAGCTGGGGCGCCGAGACGGTCCACTCCTACACGGAGGAGGACATCCGCCGCATCCTGACGGCGCTGGATACCGGCGACTACGGCGCCATCCTCCGGGCCAAGGGCATCGTTCCCAGCGGCGGCAAGTGGCTGCACTTCGACTATGTCCCTGAGGAGCAGGACGTCCGCTACGGCAGCGCCGACTACACCGGCCGCCTGTGCGTCATCGGCGCCCAGCTGAAGGAGGACAAGCTCAAAGAGCTGTTCAGCCTGTAACACCTGTAAGGAGCGAGGAACTATGGATATTCCTGTCTATCTCATCGCCGGCTTTCTGGATTCCGGCAAAACCGGCTTCATCAACGGTATCCTCCGGGACGGCTTTGCCGAGGAGGATCGTACCCTGCTGATCTGCTGCGAGGAGGGGGCGCTGGAGTACGACCCCCGTGTGCTGGGCAATGTGTTCACCTACACGGTGGACGAGCAGAGTCAGCTGACTCCGGAGCTGTTCAAGAAGCTGGAGAAGCAGTACCGGCCCAAGCAGGTCATCATCGAGTATAACGGTATGTGGATGATCGAGCCTCTGTACCGGGATGGCCTGCCTGCCAACTGGATCCTCTACCAGATCATGTGTCTGGTGGACGCCAGAAGCTTCGAGATGTATGTGAAGAATATGGGCCAGCTGATGATGGAGAAGATCAGCAACGCCGATATGCTGATCTTCAACCACTGCAACGAGGAGCTGCGGGCCCAGCTCCGCAGCCGCAACCTGCGGATGGTGAACCGCCGGGCCGATATCTATCTGGAAAACGAGGACGGCACCAGCGAGGAGTACGTCACTCCGGAGATGTCCCCCTTCGATCTCTCCGACGGCCATCTGGATGTGCCGGACGACGACTACGGTGTCTGGTATGTGGATATGATGGACAACCCCGACCGCTACGACGGCGTCACCGTGCGGTATAAGGCCGTCATGTGCCACTCCAAGAAGTTCAAGGGTGTCCACTGCCCCGGCCGCTTCGCCATGGTCTGCTGCGAGAACGATATGCAGTTTTTGGCTTTGGTGGCCAAGGGCGAGGGGCTGGAGAAGTTCAAGGATCGCCAGTGGGTGGAGATCACCGCCACGGTGAAGAAGGAACCTAACGACGCCTATCAGGGCGAGGGTCCGGTGCTGTATGTCACCGCCATCGCCCCCTGCGAAAAGCCCAAGGAGGAGGTCGTCTCCTTCTGACGATCCTCCCGCCTAATTGTGTGTAAACCATGTGAAAGAGAGAAAAGGAGAGCTACCCCATGACCCAAAAAGAAAAGACCTTTCTGGACCAGACCGCCCAGCGCCTGCACCTGACGGTGGACGGCGAGAGCAGCATCCTCTTCGGCAGCGTCGGCGGCTACCAGACCATGCTCTGGCGCAACGATCAGGGCCTTGCCGTTATGACCCTGTCCCTGCACAAGCTGGGGCAGGAGCCGGATCAGTCTGCCATCCGCCAGTTTGTAAAGGGGACCCGTCTGGTGATGGGCTTCTCCGTCCGGCGCAGCCGGGTGGAGCTGACCCTGAATGTCCGCTTCGGCAATCCCAATCAGGTGGAGAAGCTGGCGGAGGCTGTAGCCGCCGTGGTGGAGTTTCTGCACGCCTCCGGCTATGACAACTGCTGCCAGAACTGCGGCAGCGCCGTGGAGACGGACCCCTGCATCATGACCGGTGTCCCCTCCCTGCTGTGCGACAGCTGCTACCAGCAGCTGGGCCATCTGCAGGAGCAGAACCAGCAGGCGGAGCTGGGCAAGACGGAGAACCTGGTGGCCGGCACCGTGGGTGCGCTGCTGGGTTCTCTGCTGGGCGTGGCGTGCATCGTGCTGCTGGGCCAGCTGGGCTACGTGGCGGCAGTCAGCGGCATCGTTATGGCCATCTGCACCATGAAGGGGTATGAGCTGCTGGCCGGCCGGTTCTCCACCGTGGGTCTGGTGGTCAGCATCGTGCTGATGCTGGGCATGACCTATGTGGGCTACCAGCTGGATTGGTCCGTCGCCGTCTATAACGAGCTGAAGGACTACTACGAGCTGAGCCTGTTGGACTGCTTCCGCATGATCCCGGAGATGCTGCGTCAGGAGATCATCGATTCCTCCACCTACATCGGGGAGCTGGTGAAGCTGTATGCCTTCACGCTGCTGGGCGCTATCCCCACGGCCATCAGCTCCATGAGAAGCCGGAAGCTGAAGAAGGTCACTTACCGTCTGCGCTCCCAGCGTACCAACGCCGCCCCGGAGCTGTAATAAACCAAAAAACGGAGGCCGCAGGCATTGCCTGCGGCCTCCGTTTATTTGTTTCGCCTTGGCTTACGCCTGATAGAACAGCTCCACCAGATCGGCGGTGATATCCTCCGTCCAGCTGCACATGGTCACGCAGCACATATAGCCCTCCTGCTTGATGCACACCAGCGTCTCATACATGGGGACGCCGTCCATCTCGCCGGAGATAACAGCGCCCTCCCGAACCAGACCGGCGAACTGCACCGGAGTCTGCTCCACCTTCACGTTGGATAGCCCCATGGAGGTCAGAGCATCTTCCAGCTTGGGTACGGCGATCTCCAGATAGCCCGCCTCGTCCAGCAGCTTGCCGTACAGAGCGCCCAGATCCTCATACACCACGTTTATGGTCACAAGGCCCTCCATGGCGCTGGCGAACATATCATAGGTGCTCTTGCCATCCTCCATGGCCTTCTGCATCTCCTCGCTGCTCTCGGCCACCACGCCGGACAGCTCTGCCAGCTGCTCGTCGGTGTAGTAGGTCCAGTCATCGCTCAGCTGGCAGCCGATGCCCACGAAGGTGTTGGTGTAAATGCCGTTTTCGATCGTGCCACGCTGGAAGCCGGATTGGCTGTCGCCGCCGTCTCCGTCCTTCTTACCGCAGGCGGCCATGCTCAGCACCAGTACCAGCGCCAGCAGCAGACCTGCGGCCCGTTTCATCTGCTTCATCGCTTCTCTTTCCTCCGAATCATGTATTTGGGGGTCGCTATACCATATGGTACACATCCATCCTACCATATTTCGACACAGCCTGCAAGAGAAAAGCGCATCAGGGGCGGGCGCATTGCGCCCGCCCCTGATGCGTCTGCCCCGCAGACTTCCGCTACAAGTCCTCCAGATCGTCCTTTTCCAGATGCATGGTGCGCCAGCGCTCCGGCAGCTCCGGCCCGATGAGAGGAAACAGATTCTCCGTGTGGGAGGTGGGCTGGATGTTGTAGGTGCCGTACTGGTTCACCAGATCGAAGGTGCTCTCCGGCACGCCGGGAAAGTCGTGGATATCCGGAGCCGGGTCGTGAAAGGGCTTTTTCCTTCGCATGGCAAGGACCTCCTGTTTTTAATTGCCGCCGGTCATGACGGCAGGGATAGTATGCCCCATTTTAGGCACCTTGGGAGGGTTGTCAGCCGGAGAAAAATCTGCTATAATCAATTTTCCGAGAGAGTATGTGCAGAAGAGACGGAGGTATGTATGGCAAATTTTACCAAGCAGGCCATTGAAACGGCGTTTTTGCAGCTGCTCAACGAAAAGCCCCTGAACAAGATCAGTGTCCGGGATATTGTGGAAAAATGCGGCATCAACCGAAACTCCTTTTACTACCATTTTCAGGATATCCCCTCCCTCATCGCTGAGATCATCACCGCCTGCACAGACCGGCTCATCGAGGAGTATCCCACCATCTCCACACTGGACGAGTGCTGCGAGATGGCCTTCCGCTATGCGCTGCGCAACCGCAGCGCCGTGATGCATATCTACCACTCCGTGAACCGTGACCTCTTCGAGAAGAGCACCATGCGTCTGTGCGAGTACGCCGTCACCACCTACATCGATACCGCCTTCCCCCAGCACCAACTGCCGGAGGCAGACCGGAAGGCGGTGATCCGCTTCATCAAGTGCCAGATCTTCGGAATGTGCATCGACTGGATCAGCGACGGGATGCAGGACGAGGCGCTGGAGGAGCTGCGGCGTATCAGCCGCCTGTGCCACGGCCTGCCGGAGCTCATCATCGAGCGCAGCCGGGACGACCATTGAAAATTTAGGCAAATACCCCCTGAGTGCCTAAAAACTGGGCAATTTGCATCCGGGTGTCTGACTTTCAGACACCCGGTGTTATTTTATCCATTTTCTCCCGGCCCCGAAAGCGATATACTCAGACCATCAAAAGTGAGGGAGATGCGTATCATGCGTTCTGTGACCCCTATGCGAGCGGCCAAAACAGGATACATCATCATGTCGGTGCTGCTGTGCGTGCTGGGCGTGGTGCTGTTTGTGTGGCCCGGCGTGTCGGTGGCCGTCATCGGAGAGCTGCTGGGCATCGGGATGATCGTGTTTGGCGCCGTGAAGGTGGCGGGGTATCTGTCCCGTGACCTGTTCCGGCTGGCCTTCCAGTACGATCTGGCCTTCGGCGTGCTGCTGATCGCCTTGGGCATCGTAACACTGACCCATCCCGGCGAGACCATCGGCTTTCTGTGCGTGGTGTACGGCATTCTGGTGCTGTCGGACGGGCTGTTCAAGGTGCAGATCGCCGTGGACGCCAAGCGCTTCGGCATCGACCGCTGGTGGGCCATCCTGCTGGCGGCGGCGTGCGCCGGTGTGCTGGGCGTGCTGCTGGTGCTGCGGCCCGGCGAGGGGGCGCAGGCGCTGACCATGCTCCTGGGTGCGTCGCTGTTTCTGGACGGCGTGATGAATCTGCTGGTGGCTCTGCTGACAGTGAAGATCATCCGCCACCAGCAGCCGGACGTCATCGAGACAGATGAATTTGAGATCAAGTGAGAAAGGACCGAGATGCAATGGGATTGTCTAAAGCGGTGGTAAAAAACCGTGTTCTGATCCTGATGATCGCATTGATCCTGCTGGTGCCGGCGGTGTTTGGGATGCTGGGTACCCGGATCAACTACGATATGCTGGATTATCTGCCCAGCGACATGGATACCGTCATCGGGCAGGAGACGTTGAAGGAGGACTTCGGCAAGGGAGCCTTCTCCTTCATCGTGGTGCAGGATATGCCGGTGCAGGAGGTGGCCCAGCTGAAGGAGAAGATCCAGCAGGTGGACCACGTGGAGAGCGTGCTGTGGTACGATTCCGTGGCGGACCTCTCCATCCCCATGGAGCTGCTGCCGGATAAGCTGTATAACGAGTTCAATACCGATGATGCCACTATGCTGGCGGTGTTCTTCGACTCCGCCACCTCGGAGGACGTGACTATGGACGCCATCCGTGAGATCCGCTCCATCGCCGGCAAGCAGTGCTTCGTGTCGGGTATGTCGGCGCTGGTGACGGACCTGAAGGACCTGTGCGAGCAGGAGGAGCCTATCTATGTGGCGCTGGCCGTGGCCTGTGCCTGCGCCGCCATGATGCTGCTGCTGGACGGCTGGCTGGTTCCATTCGTGTTTCTGGCCAGCATTGGCATGGCCATCGTGTATAACCTTGGCAGCAACTTCTTCCTGGGAGAGATCTCCTACATCACCAAGGCCCTGTCTGCGGTGCTGCAGCTGGCCGTGACCATGGATTACTCCATCTTCCTGTGGCACAGCTACAACGAGCAGCTGACCCTGCAGAGCGACCACAAGGAGGCCATGGCGGTGGCCATCCACAACACCTTTACCTCCGTCATCGGCAGCTCTGCCACCACCATCGCCGGCTTCATCGCCCTGTGCTTCATGTCCTTCACGCTGGGCCGTGACTTGGGCATCGTCATGGCTAAGGGCGTGCTGCTGGGCGTGCTGGGCTGCGTGACCATCCTGCCGTCCCTGATCCTGGTGCTTGATAAGCCTCTGCAGCGGACACGGCATAAGTCCCTGATCCCTGATATGGGAGGCTTTGCCAAGGGCGTGTGCAAGATTTTCCCCGTGTTTCTGGTGATCTTCGCCCTGCTCATCGCCCCGGCCTACATCAGCTATGATAAGACCAACGACGAGGTATACTACGACATGGGCCAGTGCCTGCCGGAGGACATGGAGTACGTCATCGCCAACAAGAAGCTCTCCGAGGAGTTTGACATCGCCTCCACCC
>ERZ1673752.5036-NODE-5036-length-10389-cov-6.059996_pt1 | contig 10389 bp, 9 predicted proteins | sample MGYA00580195_ERZ1673752 | MGnify/ENA primary metagenome ERZ1673752 (study PRJEB41218, sample SAMN15661744) | gut metagenome | host: Homo sapiens | place: Canada: London | collected 2015-08-20/2019-03-30 | study: EMG produced TPA metagenomics assembly of...
GCTGCATTTAAGGAAAAAATTAAAGCCGGTATTGAAATTAAAACGAACGATGAACTTGCACAAGGGTTCCGCATCGGCATGAAAGACGGTTCTGCCTATTATGATTTTTCCGCAGAAGCGGTTGCACAAATTTTTTCAAAATACTTAAATCCGAAAGTTGCACAAATTTTGAACTCAGTTGCAAAGGAATAAGCTATGGCTTCCTATTATTATGCAATGGCTCAACTTCCTGCAGTTATTCCCGGGACAGAGCCTGTTTTAACATATAAAAAATTTTTAAGCCTTATGGAAAATTCCGTCCCAAAAGGTGATTTTAAATTACTCAAAGATCTTTCAGAGGGGACATTGCCGATGGACGGTAAAAAAACCGGTGTTGCATTTTTAGATCGCTGGGCAGAGTATGATCATGCGTTGCGATCCTCGTTGGCAAAAGCCCGTGCGGAAAAATTGCAGTGGTCGCTTTCCCGTGATGAGTTGCAGCGGTTCGGCGTTGATGAAGCGCTTGATGTAAAAAAAATAGCACGGGAAGCCTGTGCGATTGATGATCCGTTACAAGCTGAAAAATTTTTAACCAAGGTACGTGTTGCCGCCGTTTTAGAAATGCGGGGGCTTTCGGCTTTTAACCGTGATGCTCTTTTTGCCTATGCCGTTGCATTATTGATGCAAAACCGTGAAGAAAATTTCGACACGGAAAGCGGACGGGTGGAATATAAAGCGATTTACGATAAAATTTTGGAGAAATAACATGACAAACGCAAAAGGCAAAGTAAAAGCCATAAATGGTAACTTGATTAGTGTTCAATTTGACGGCACTATTTCTTTAAATGAAGTGGGATATGTAACCGTTGATAACACCAAGCTGAAAAGTGAAGTGATTAGAATCCGCGATGATATTGCCCAGCTTCAAGTTTATGAAATGACGGACGGAGTAAAAGTAGGCGATGAAGTTGACTTTACTACTGATTTGCTCTCGGCTGAATTGGGACCGGGACTTTTAACTCAGATTTATGACGGACTGCAAAATCCATTGCCGGAACTTGCGGAAAAAACCGGGCACTTTTTACAGCGCGGTGTATATGTTGATCCGCTTCCGCGTGATAAAAAATGGGACTTTGCACCGGTTGCGAAGGTCGGCGATACCGTAGTAAAAGCCGATACGTTGGGAACGGTGCCGGAAGGAACTTTTACCCATTGTATTATGGTACCTTTTTACTTACTGGAAACGTACAAAGTAAAATGGATTATAGAAGCGGGCTCCTATACGATTGATGAAAAAATTGCCGAACTTGAAGATAGCCGCGGAAAAGTGATTCCGATTACGATGAGCTTTAAGTGGCCGGTAAAACGCGTTATTGACTGCTATGCGGAGCGCTTGATGCCTACGGAGCCGCTCGTTACCAAAATCAGAACGATTGATACGTTCTTTCCGGTTGCAAAAGGCGGCACCTACTGTATTCCGGGACCGTTCGGAGCAGGAAAGACGGTTTTGCAGCATTCGACGAGCCGAAACGCCGAAGCCGACATCGTTATCGTTGTCGCGTGCGGTGAGCGTGCCGGTGAAGTCGTCGAAACAATTACCGAATTTCCTGAAATTACCGACCCGAAAACGGGACGTTCTTTAATGGAACGAACCATTATTATTTGTAACACGTCATCAATGCCGGTTGCAGCCCGAGAGGCATCCGTTTATACCGGCGTTACGCTCGCTGAATACTACCGACAAATGGGCTTGGATGTTTTGCTTTTGGCAGACTCCACGAGTCGATGGGCGCAAGCTTTGCGTGAAATGTCGGGACGTTTGGAAGAAATTCCTGGTGAAGAAGCTTTCCCTGCCTATTTGGAATCATATATCGCGGCTTTTTATGAACGTGCCGGCGTGGTTCGCTTAAAGAACGGTAAAACAGGTTCACTCACCATAGGCGGAACGGTTTCACCTGCCGGCGGTAACTTTGAAGAGCCGGTAACTCAAGCAACACTGAAAGTTGTCGGTGCATTCCACGGGCTTTCTCGTGAGCGTTCCGATGCTCGAAAATATCCTGCAATTCACCCGCTCGATTCTTGGTCAAAATACACAAGTGTTTTAAATAGTGATTGGGTTGGATATGCCCGCAAGTTTTTGTTCGCATCCAGTGAAATCGAACAAATGATGAAAGTCGTCGGTGAAGAGGGAACGAGCATGGAAGACTATGTCATCCATTTGAAAGGAAGCTTTTTGGATTCCGTTTATTTGCAGCAAAACTCTTTCGATGCGGTTGACGATGCCGTATCGGTTGAACGTCAAAAGCACTGCTTCGAAATTCTTTTGACGATTTTAGGTTCCGAATTTGAATTTAAAACCAAAGATGAAGCGCGTTCTTTCTTTAACAAGTTGCGTCTTTCGTTTATTGACTATAATTATTCGGAATGGCAAAGTGAAAAATTCAAAACGGTAGAACAAGAAATTCAAAATGCAGTTGCCGGTGCCCGAAAGGGACTTGATGAACAAGTTGATGCATTTTTAAAGGCGGAGTAATATATGAAAAAAACGTATAGCAAAATTGAATCCATAAACGGTTCCGTTATCACCGTGCGAGCAAATGATGTTCGCTACGGAGAGTTGGCACAGATTAAAACCCGATTCGGATTATCTCTTGCGGAAGTGAACAAAATCGATGGAGATTTGGTTTCATTGCAAGTATTTGCCGGCGGACGAGGTGTTTCAACCGGAGATGAATTAAACTTTCTCGGTCATGACATGGAAGTGAGTTTTTCACCCGATTTGCTCGGACGCATTTTTGACGGCTCGGCAAAACCGCGTGACGGCGGACCGGAACTGACGGAAAACTTGGTACCCATCGGCGGTCCTTCGGTAAACCCGTCAAAACGTATTTTGGCAAACCGCATGATTCGAACCGGTATTCCGATGATCGATATGTTCAATACGCTGGTTGTTTCTCAAAAATTACCGATTTTTTCCAGCTCCGGTGAACCGTACAACGAACTTTTGGCTCGTATTGCTATGCAGGCTGAAGTTGATGTCATTGTTTTGGGCGGTATGGGGCTAAAATACGACGACTATCTTGCGTTTAAGAATGCTCTTGAAAATGCGGGCGCATTGAATCGAACGGTTATGTTTGTGCACACGGCGGCAGACCCGACGGTTGAGTGCGTTATGATTCCCGATCTCTGTTTGGCGGTTGCCGAGCAGTTTGCGCTTCAAGACAAGGATGTGCTGGTATTACTCACCGATATGACTAACTTTGCGGACTCACTCAAAGAAATTGCCATTACGCAGGAGCAGGTTCCTTCAAACCGCGGGTATCCGGGCGACTTATACAGTCAACTTGCCGCACGCTACGAAAAAGCGGTTGACTTCGCGGATGCAGGGTCAATTACAATTTTGGCGGTTACCACGATGCCGGGCGATGACGTAACGCACCCGGTGCCCGATAATACGGGCTATATCACCGAAGGACAGTTCTACTTGAAAAACGGACGCATCGAGCCGTTCGGTAGCCTTTCGCGGTTAAAGCAAAACGTAAATGGCAAAACTCGTGATGACCATCGTGCGCTGATGGACAATATGATTAAACTGTATTCTTCCTATAAAGAAACGATTGAAAAAAAGTCGATGGGCTTTTTGATGAGTGAATGGGACGAAAAGTTGCTCAAATACGGAAAACTCTTCGAAGAGAAAATGATGGACTTGTCGGTGAATATTCCGCTTGAGGGAGCTTTGGACAACGGTTGGAAAATCCTCAGCGAGTGTTTTAAACCGGAAGAAACGGGTATTAAATCCGAGTTAATTGAAAAATACTGGAAAAAGTAGTCGGGTAGGGGAGTTGAATTTTGGGATTGTGTATCAAAGCGGTGAAATATTCGGAACTTGTATACATATCCTTTGAATATTATGGATTTACAGTATGGCAAAAATTAAATTAACAAAAAACGAGCTGAAAAGCCAAAAAGAAATCTTAAAGATGTTTACCCGTTATTTGCCGACTTTGCAGCTAAAAAAGCAGCAGTTGCAGATGGAAATTCGTGCGATTGATGCCCGTGAAGCAGAAGTTAGAAAAAAACGCGAACGGCTTTTTGAGGACTTTAACATCTGGATTGGCGTTTTTAGTGAAAAGAATGTTTTTTCGCCGGATTTTGTGAAAGTAAAGGAAATTAAAACGTCGCAAGGCAATATCGCCGGTGTGAGCATCCCGATTTTTACCGGAGCGGAATTTGAGCGGAAACATTACGATTTGTACACGACGCCGTTGTGGGTTGACCGAGCGAGTGAGCGTATGGAAGATATGCTGAAGCTCGATTTGGAAGGCGATATTCTCAAGGAGCAGGTTCGTTTACTGCATGCGGAACTCCGCACGACCACCCAGCGCGTTAATTTGTTTGAAAAAGTAAAAATCCCCGAAACGAAGGAAAATATCAGACGAATTTCGGTGTATCTCGGTGATCAGCAAGTTTCGGCTGTTGTACGGGGAAAAATCGCAAAGAGTAATTTGGAGCGGAAAATCACCAAAAGCGAGGAAGCAGTATGATAGCACCGATGAAAAAAGTAACACTTTTAGTTTTGGAAACCGAACGCGAACGTGCTTTGAAAGATTTGCGGGGCTTGGGGGTGGTGCATGTGGAAGAAAAACATGCCGAAAGCAAAAACTTAACCGAGCTGAAAACTTTGCATAATAAACTCTTGCAAACAGCATCTTTTTTGACGGAAGCGGCGGGCAAGGACGCGAAAAAGACGAAAACGTCTGCGGTAAACGGACGACCGAATGAGGATGCAACGCTTGCTCTGGTTGATGAAGTACTGACGCTGATCGAGCGCAAAAAAGAAATTGGGGTGGAACTTGCGAAAATTACCGGCATTATGCAGGAATACAGCGGTTTTGGAAATTTTAACCCGCAAGATTTTGCCTACTTGCAGGAAAAGGGCATCACGGTTGCGATTGCGGCTGCAACGACAAAGCAGTATGACGCACTTTTTGTGCCGGGCGTTGTTTCTAAAAAAATCGAAAAATCCGATTTGAACGTTATTAAACTGGGCGGAGATAAAAAGAAAGTAACCTTTTTGATTATTGCAGGAAAAGAAGGCTTGCCGGCAACGATTGATTCTTCCGTTACGATTTTGCCGTTGCCGGAAAAAAGCAACAATGAGTACGCAAAGGAGCGGAAAATTTTGCATACCGAGCTTGAAGCGGCTGATCGGCGGCTTCGGGAACTTTCGGTTCACATCGGCGAGTTGAAAGCGTTTACGAAAATTAACGAAAAGCGGATTGAGTTTGAAAGCGTGTATGCCGGTATGGAAACTGCCGAGCTGCGTCCCGGTGATGAAACGCAAAATGTCGCAAAAATCGAACTTTCGTGGCTAGTCGGGTATATACCGGTAAAAGATGTCGGTGCTTTGAAGCAGCTTGCGGCGGAAAAATCCTGGGCACTCGTTTCTGACGAGCCGACCGAAGAAGACATTGTTCCGACCAAATTGGAAGGCAATGCGGCAACCAAGATGATTCATCCGCTGTTTGATTTTTTGAACATGTTCCCGGGATATTTCGAGTTCGATGTTTCGTGGTCTGTTTTGCTCTTTTTCGGTATTTTCACCGCGATGATTTTCGGCGATGCCGGTTACGGCGCTTTGGTGTTTCTGTTCGGTTTGTTTATGGCTATGAAAACGAAACGTGCAGGGAAAAAGGTTGGAGCCGAATTGCGGTTGCTTTTGTACTTGAGTGCGATGACGATTGTGTGGGGAACGATTTCGTGTTCATGGTTTGGAATTGATGTTTCTCTCGTACCCGCTTTTTTGAAAAATCTTTCGATTGAAGGCTTGGTAAATGAAGAGACGAAAAATTCGAATATTATGTTTGTTTCGTTTACTATCGGAGTGGTGCATTTGGTGATTGCACATGTGATTGCCGTTTTTGCGGGAAAAAAGTCGTTGAAAATACTCGGACACCTCGGTTCGATTGCGATGCTGGTAGGAATGTATTGCCTTATTTTAAACTTGATTGTCAGTGCAGAGCGCTTTCCGATGCACAACTGGATGCTGATAAGTATTGCGGTCGGATTTGTTTTGGATTTTGTATTCTGTAACTATGAAACCGGAATCGGTGCAAGTATCAAGGCAAGTTTGAAAGATATTATCAGTAAAATTTTGGGCGTGGTCAATGTCTTTTCGGATATTATGAGCTATGTACGGCTCTGGGCGGTCGGATTGGCCGGCGCTTCAATCAGTATGGCAGTGAACAGTATTGCAGGTCCGATGCTGGGAAGCGCAATTATGTTTATTTTCGGGATTTTAATCTGTGTTTTCGGACACGGTTTAAATATGGCTTTGAATGTTCTGTCTGTTATCGTGCATGCAGTTCGCTTGAACAGTATGGAATTTTCAGGGCATGCGGGGCTTGCTTGGTCAGGCATTAAATACAAGCCGTTTATGGAAATGCAATCATAATGATTGCTACTCCGTTGGAGCGGTAAAGGAATAGGAGATTCTTATGAATTTAGGTTATTTTGGTGCAGCTGCCGTTTTGGGTATTTCTGCTGTTGGTTCTGCAATCGGTTTGGCGATTGCCGGTTCCGGTGCGATTGGTGCTTGGAAAAAATGTTTTATGAATAACAAGCAAGCGCCGGGAACATTGACGGTTTTTGCCGGAGCTCCTCTTACACAAACATTGTACGGTTTTATTGTTATGATGTTTATGAAAGGCGTTGCGGACAGCGGGAGCCGAGATCCGGCATTTTTGTTCGGTATGGGACTGGTATGCGGTTTGAGTATTGCCGCTTCGGCGATTGCTCAGGGCAAAGCAGGTGCCTGTGCGGCCGATTCTCTTGCAGAAACGGGACAGGGAGCCGGTAACTATCTCACGGTCGTCGGTTTGTGTGAAACGGTTGCTATCTTTGTTTTGGCTTTCAGCATCTTGATGTTAACCATCATGTAGTAGGACTAGTATATATCAATTCTAAAAAAAAGCACTCAAAGTGATGAGTGCTTTTTTTTTCGATGCACAATGCGGAGAAAACGCAGGTAATAATTGTTATATAGAAAAATTTTCTTTTTTCTGCTAGAATGCAAAACGTATTGTCGCATGCAGTATAATATTCTAATAATCCCGCATGCGGATTTTTTTGAAATCGGAAAACCTATATGAAAAAAATTTTTATATCAGCGGACACAGTGCGGAACAATGCATTTTGCCTTGCGAAAAAATTAATTGATGAAAATTTTATACCGGATGTGATGTTCGTTTCGATGCGCGGTGGCGCCGAATTCGGGAATGCAATGAACGAATTTTTTAAGTTTGTACTCGGCGGAAACTATGCAACGCTTTTTGCAACGGTGGTGATGCACTCCTATACCGGTGTTCGGCAAAAAAACGAGGTGATTTTTGACGGCTGGACCTATCCGCCGGAAAAAATAAAACGTACGCAAAAAGTACTCGTGGTTGATGATATTTGTGATTCGGGAACAAGCTTACAAAAAATTGCCGAAACATTTACGGCGCTCGGTTTTGAAAAAAATGCGGTGCGTTTTGCCGTTCATGATTATAAACATTTTTTATATGATAACGCGCCAACGATACATTTTGTGCCGGATTATTTTTGTATTGAGCATTGTATAAAAAGCGAATCGGATAATGTTTGGATTCATTATTTGAGTCATGAGCTGATCGGTCTTTCGCAAACCGAATTTACAGAATACTATATAAAAGAATATCCGGAATTGGAAAAAGTTTTTAAAGGAATTTTTTAAGGAGCGCGTGGTGAAAAGAGTTTTCTTTTTTGTGGTTTGTTTTTGCTGCTGTTTTGTTATTGCGGAAACGGATGCGGTTGCCGCACCGAGCGATACGGCATTGTTTAATGTACAGCAAACACTTTCACCGGAACTGCCGCTTGAGTTTACCTATCGCAATGACGGTGTTGAAATCCAGTGTACAAAAGAAATTAAAAATGCGGTGTTGTATTTTCGCCAGTATCATGAAGCGTCCGATGCAAACGCGTTCGGAACCTTACCTGCCGGGAAAAGTATTTACGGTGCGTACGGTTCAACGTTTTGTTTTTGGGTTGAATATAACGACGGTATTAAGTCGCGTGCGGAAATTTTTTCTGCACAAAAAAAGGATGCGCTCGAAAGTACAACCGGTAAACAAAAATTAATACAAGTTTTTTCACCGCAAAATGGCACGTGGAAAACACCGCAGATTCTTTCCGTCAGTGCCGCACCGAATACCACGGTCTACTATTCACTTGACGGAAGCGAGCCGCAAGAATTCGGGCAAATTTATTTTAAGCCTTTTATGATTGAAAAAAAAGGAACGGTTACTTTGAAAATAAAAGCGGTTGCGGCAAACGGAACAACGGAAGAAACGGAAATCACTTACCGCGTTGATAAAAAAGGAAAAGAACATCCTGCAGCGATTGATTTTTTAACGGCACTGCCCGAGCGGGAGACTGCGCTGCAGGAAAAAAAAGTTCCCTACACGGTGTTGGCGTGGAACTATCTTGAGTTTTTGCTACAATCTCCGGTGTACTATGAAATCAGTAAACAAAACAAAGTTCCCGACCGTTTTGAAACGGTGCATAAACAATATAGGGGACCGATTTTTTTGGATCGGAGCGAAGACCTTTTTATTTTTTGGTCATGTGAAAGTTTTGCAGCAGGTGCAGTCCAACAAATATTTTTGCCGGCGAAACCGACGTTTTCCGTTTCACAAAAAAAAATTACCACAAAACCGGTGTAACTTACATTTTCGGTTAAACGGTATTCGTATTATTTTTCTGTCGGCGATTTGTTTATCCCCGCCGAACCGGACGGATTTTCACATCGGCTCGAAACTGGTGAAAAACTTTTTGACATCAATGAGGGTGAAGAATTTCATTATAACATACGTGTAAAAGCATTTTACGAGGGCGTTGCTCAAGGCGAATTTTTTACCGACTTTACGATTGATAAAAAAAAGCCGCCAAAACTGGAACCGATTTTTACAAACACAGATGCAGTCAATTCCGCTGTGCGTATGCAGTTGCCGTCTGTGCCGCCCGAAGCGGATTACGAGCCGGTAGTAAAGATTTCTCCCGAAGTGAAAAAACAAAAAGACGGCAGCTATATTTTGGACGGTGAAAATGAAAATACCACGATGTATCGAATCCTCGCATATTACGAAGACCGCGCAGGAAATCGCGGAGAAGTTTTTCAAAAAGAAATTACGGTCAGTCCGTTTTCATTGTATGTTGACAGCGAGCGAGGACAGCCAATCGGAAACGGTTCATCTTCGAAACCATTTGCACAAATACAACAGGCATTTGATTTTATAAAGCGTAAAAAAGATTCGGCATTTGCAAAAAAGATTTGGACAATTTATGTAAACGGAAATTTTACCATTGAAGAGCCTATTTTTATCAGCGATAAAATTGAACTGAAAGGAAAAAATGCGATATTCAATTTTAAAACCAATGCCGGATTCGTGTTGGACAATGCAAAGGTGAGTTTGTCAAATATTACGTTTAAGCGTAACGAGCATGAAGATGAGCCGCGAACCGTTCCCGTCATTTACGCTTCAAACAGTATTTTAAATATGTGTGATTCAGACTTTGAGATAAAAAACGGCGGAACGGTGATCAGCTTGCTGTATACGACGGCACTTTTTGAAAACAGCACGATGACGTGTTCGCAAAAAAAATACAGCGAATGCTTTTTACTTAAAAATGCGGAAGCGGTTATTCGGAATGTGCAGATCGCGCTCGAGTGCAATTCGGCAGTTGCACTGAATTGTATTGATTCGCTTTGCGATTTGACCAACTGCACGATCACGATAACGAGTGCAATCGCGTGCCGTGCGTTGGAATGTGTCCGTACTAATATTGCATTACGGAACTTTACCGCCGTGCGGTTACCTGACGAATATAACACGGATGCTTGCATTTTCAGTGACAGCAATTCCGAGATTACCAAAGACAAGGTGACTATCAGCGGCTTTAAATATGAATATAAAAAGTAACCTCATTTGCGGAATCGATGAAGCAGGTCGCGGACCGCTTGCGGGACCTGTTTTTGCCGGCGCGGTTATCATCCCTGCAGACTTTGATGTGAGCGGACTCGCCGATTCGAAAAAACTTTCAGAGCGGAAAAGAGAAACGCTTGCAAAAAAGATTTTTTCCGAATGTCTCTTTGGAGTCGGCGTTGCCACGGTAAAAGAAATTGACGAGCAAAATATTTTACAGGCAGCGATGCTCGCAATGGAGCGAGCGTATTATTCGGTTGCGAAAAAATTGACCGGACTAGCAGGATGCGATAATAGCATACACTGCATTGTTGACGGAAACAAAAAGCCGAATATTCCGAACTGCGAAGCACTCGTGAAAGCGGATGCAAAAGTGCCTGAAGTGATGGCAGCTTCAATTATTGCAAAA
>ERZ1673752.5037-NODE-5037-length-10389-cov-5.243662_pt1 | contig 10389 bp, 8 predicted proteins | sample MGYA00580195_ERZ1673752 | MGnify/ENA primary metagenome ERZ1673752 (study PRJEB41218, sample SAMN15661744) | gut metagenome | host: Homo sapiens | place: Canada: London | collected 2015-08-20/2019-03-30 | study: EMG produced TPA metagenomics assembly of...
ATTGCGTACATATGGCACCTCCTATTTATCATTACTCGCCAGTTACGGTGTTGCCAATAAGCAAACTTTTACCTCACTGTGCGGCATACTAGTGTATAATAGCACATGACCACCTGTTCGTCAAGCTGTTTATGATAAAATTTCACGCAAAGATTTGTATACTTTTTTCCGGGTCAGTTCCACCAGACCAAGTCTGGTAATATCGATAAAATTTGCGGGAACCGAATCTTTTTGTAATTCCTCCCGAATAACGGAAATCAGCTTCCGCTGCTGTTCTTTCTTTTTCAGATTGATGAAATCCACGAGGATCATCCCTGAAATGTTGCGCAGACGAAGCTGCCGTGCAATCTCTTTTGCCGCTTCAACATTGATCGCAAATAAAGCCTCTTCCCGGCGGGACCGGTTTTTTCCGCTGTTGACATCAATGACCGTCAGGGTTTCAAGAGATTCAATGATAATATTGGCTCCGGAATCAAGCCATACTTTGGAAGAAAGCAGTTCCTGCATATTGCCCCGCAGATGATATAAAGTCGAAAGACTGACCGCATCATCCCGGTAAAGTTGCACTTTCTTTTCTTCCACAAGATGGGGAAGGTATGCACAGATCTCCTGATACAGATCCTGACCATCCGTAAGAACCAGATCTGTTTTTTCAAAATTTTCTGCTTTTAACCGCGCCAAATAGCCGGGGAGATTCCGGTACACCAGATCTCCGGCATTCTGATGTGTACCGGTCTTCTTTAAAGCCCGGTATTCTTTCTGCACCAGCTCGATATCTTCGCATAATTCGGTTTCCGGAACCGCCCCTGCATTGGTTCTGAATACCAGCCCGTACCCTTCTGCTTCATAATCCTTACACGTGTTCTCTAAAAGAGCCGACAGTCTTTTTGACTCCTCCTGGGATAATTTTTTAGAAACGCCAAGGCAGGTATTCTCTGTCGAAAGGAAACAGTAATGTCCATGCACTACAAGCTTGGTGCTTACGACCGGATCTTTGGTTTTTACCGCATCTTTTACAACCTGCACCAGCAACTCATCCCCTTCACAGAGCGCTTCTTTTTTTGATAATTTTCTGGTATACACCGGGTTTTTCACATCATTCAGCGGAAGATAGCATTTCTGTCCATCCGCAATGCGCACAAAAGCGGCATGAATATTGGGCACAATCTTCTCTACATATCCTACATAAATATGATCCAGCAGAGTATTTTCTTCCGGTTCAAAAACCTGAAGTTCCTGCAGCTTCCGGTTCTCATCCAAAACCAGATAAGCAAGATACTCTGTCTGATGATGTTCCAGTTTTGTGACAACGATCCGATTCATTTAAACAATTTCCTCTCCCATGCCGGAAAGCCCAACCAGCTGCCCCTGTTCATCCCTCGCATAAACTTCGAGCCGGTGGATCTGGATTGCGGATTCGCAGTATTCCAGTCCGCAAAGCTGATAAACCGATGAAAGTACCAGTTCCGGTTTGATATTATCCACACTGCCCGTAGAAACCTGCAGGAAAAATGCCGGGCGTCCCTGCTCCTCTTCAACGGAAAACGCGTATACCAATGGTTTTAGGTCCACTTCCCGTTCACTTTTTTTCGTCTTTTTGATAATGGTAAACTGTGGGCTGTCCAAAAACCGTTCTTTGACGATTCTTTTCCATTCTTCCGTTGAAAACGGACTTTCGTACCCTTCTTTATAGCTCAGCCGGTAATCCGCTGCTGCCACAATTGACATCGCGGTTTTCGCTTTATCCGGCAGTTTCACATAGGAAGTAACCTCCACACCATCTACCATGGTTTCATTCAGTGCAGCGACTGCCTCCTTAGATGTCATGGATTCATTGACTTCAATATCAAAATATTCGCCATCGCTTGTGATTCCGACTCCAAGCGGCGCCGCAAAGGACATAATCTGATGCGGAGAATATCCTTCCGAATAACGGATATCAATCTTTGCACGCCGGACCGCTTTCTGAAAATAGCGCATCATATCCAGGTGTCCGATGAATTTCATGACACCCCATTTTCGAAATTTAATTCTGATTTTCAAAGCAGACACCTCCTCCAAATTGTCTTGCACCACATCCGGAGCAGCGCATCCGGCAGTTTGGCGTCACCGTCTCACTGAGCGCGGTTTTCCATTCACGCAGCATAAATGCCTTTGTCACACCGACATCAATAAAATCCCACGGGAAAATTTCATCGTCGCTTCGTGCTCTCTTGGTATAAAAATCAATATCAATGCCACATGCAGCAAATGCCTCCAGCCACAGATCATAGTGAAAGAATTCCGACCACGCATCGAAAAATCCGCCGTGTTCATACACATAAAGAATTGCTTTTGAAATCTTACGGTCTCCGCGCGCAAGAATTCCTTCCAATACCGTCACATCGGCTTCATGCCAGTTGTAACGGATACTCTTGTGGTTTAACTGTTCCTTTACATGATCATTGACAATCTTTGCACGCGCCAGATAATCTGATGGGTCTAACATGGTAGCCCACTGGAACGGGGTAAAAGGTTTCGGTACAAAAAAGGAAGTACTGATTGTAATCTGGCATTTTCCGTTTCTCTGTTCCTTTGGCACGGTGTCATAATACAAAGCGGCAATCTCGTTTGCCAGTTCCGGGATCGCCCGCATATCTTCTTCTGTTTCCGTTGGAAGTCCAAGCATAAAATAAAGCTTGACCTTATTCCAGCCGCCGACAAACGCATCATGGGAACCGGTCAGAATATTGTCAACCGTCAGGCCTTTATTGATGACATTTCGCAGTCTCTGGGAACCTGCCTCCGGGGCAAATGTCAGACTGCTTTTTTTGATGTCCTGCACTTTCTGCATAATATCAAGGGAAAAGGCATCAATACGAAGGGATGGCAGGGAAATATTGACATGTTTTTTGTCACACTCCTCAATCAGGAAATTGATCAGTTCCTCCAAATCGGAATAATCCGATGAACTGAGAGAACTTAAGGAAATCTCTTCATAGCCGGTCGATGCAAGCATGGTTTGTGCAAGTTCTTTCAGTCGTTTTACGCCCTTTTCCCGGTTTGGCCGGTAAATCATGCCGGCCTGACAGAAACGGCATCCGCGGATACAGCCCCTCTGTATTTCAAGCACCACGCGATCCTGTGTTGCTTTGATAAATGGAACCACCGGTTTTTCCGGATAAACCGAGCCGGTCAGATCCATATCCACCTGCTTTTTGATGGTTGCCGGAATATCATCATAAACAGGAGTAAATGCCGCTATCGTGCCATCTTCTTTGTAACGGACTTCATACAGCGACGGGACATAAATGCCCTCTATTTTTGCCGCCTCATGCAGAAATGCCTTTCTTGAATACTGTCCGGATGCCCGCATCGACTTATAGAGATTTAAAAATGTATCATACTGTGTCTCCCCTTCTCCAATATAAAAACAATCAAAAAAGTCTGCAATCGGTTCCGGATTATAAGAACATGGTCCTCCACCTAAAATAATCGGGTCTTCGTCCCCACGGTCAGCCGAAAGAAGCGGAATCTGTGCCAGATCCAGAATCTGTAAAATATTGGTGTAGCACATCTCATACTGCAGAGTCAGACCGACAAAATCAAAGTTTTTGATCGGTTCCTGGGACTCAAGTCCGAACAGCGGAATATTCTGCTCCTTCATAATTTTATGCAGATCCGGCCATGGGGAATAGACACGTTCACACCAGGTGTCCTCTCTGCGGTTAAACATGTCGTATAGGATCTGAATTCCAAGATGTGACATACCAATTTCGTATACATCAGGAAAACACATCGCAAAACGAATCTGCGATGTGTCATCTTTTACTACAGAATTCAGCTCATTACCGATATAGCGTGCAGGTTTTTCAATCTGCATCAGAATCTCGTCACTTAAAGCTAGTTTTCTCATAGATACCTCTTAACATTTATTTTTTATCGCTGGGCAAGTTCATTGGCAATCTCTTCCCAGGTAATGCCTTTTTCCACCATAAGCACCATACAGTGATACAGAAAATCGGAAATCTCGTATTTGATGTTTTCCGGTTCCGGATTTTTCGCTGCAATTACAATTTCCGTACACTCTTCCCCAAGTTTCTGCAATATCTTATCGGTTCCTTTCCCAAACAGATAATTGGTATAGGAACCATCCTGCGGATGTGCTTTACGTTCCTTGATAATATCATACACGCTCTCAAGTACCTTCAGCGGATTTTTCTCAACATACTCTTTTTGTACGATGCTATTGAAAAAACAGGTACGGTTTCCGGTGTGACAGGCAGCCCCTACCTGGGAGACTTTTGCCAGAATCGTATCAAAGTCGCAGTCAGCCGTCAGGGATTTCACATACTGGAAATGCCCGGATGTCAGGCCTTTGGTCCAGAGTTCATCACGGCTTCTGCTCCAGTAGGTCATTTTCCCGAGATTAATTGTCGTATCAAACGCCTCTTTGTTCATGTATGCAAGCATCAGCACTTCATCTGTACGGTAATCCTGCACAATGACCGGAACCATTCCGTCCGAATTCAGTTTCAGATCCTCCCAGGACAGATCCGGTGCAAAATTATACATATTGATGCCTTCCTGAAGCAGAGAAGACTTTAACTTCATAATATCCGTTGAAGTATCATTGATGAACGGACCCGCAATTCCTCGGATTTTTTCCCGCTTCAGCAGCCTTACGATCTCGTCAAAATTATAATCCGGAAGTTCCACCACATACGGAATGTTGGTCAGATTTTCCAGTGCATCCAGAATTTCCGGATTTAACACCAGTGCTTCATGGAATGTATTTTCAATCGAATCCTGATTCTTAAAAATAAAATCCACATTGTTGATAGAGAGCAGAATCCGGTCTTTGCCAAAACGTGCACTGGCTTCCTCCGCCAGTCCGATGCTCGAAGGCTTAGAAGCATTTAAAATCACCTGAAGGCATCCCGCAAACAAAAGTTTTTTGATGTCTTCCAGACGGTTAATGTTTCCTCCTGCGCATACTTTAATATCAATGTTGCGATTGATGTTTCGAATCGTATTGACATTCTTTTCATGCTCATCATCGCTGGTAGACAGGTCAAAAATAATGATCTTGTCAACTCCACTGTCGTTGTATAACTGGCACAGTCGATAAACATTCGCATCTACCGGCGTAAAATCGGTCATGGATCTTACTGCATGACCATCTTTTAAATAAAGCGTCGCGACAATGTTTTTTTGTTTCATGTATTACAAACTTCCTTTCGTTGACAGAATTCCTTTTACTCTCGGATCATGGGAAACCGCTTCATCCAAAGCTCTGGCAAATGCCTTAAACATCGCTTCTGCCATATGATGATTATTTCCGGGGCTTAACACCTTAATGTGCAGATTCATGCCCGCACTGTAGGAGACCGCATAGAAAAATTCACGGATCATTTCGGTATCAAGTGTTCCCAGACGCTCCGTAGTAAATTCGCCGTCAAATACAAGATATGGACGTCCGGATAGATCTACCGCACACAAAACAAGTGTCTCATCCATCGGAAGGATACAGCTTCCAAATCGTTTGATTCCGCTTTTGTCCCCCAATGCCTTTTTGATCGCATCTCCAAGTACGATTCCGCAGTCTTCGATCGTATGATGGCTGTCAACCTGAAGATCTCCATCACATTCCATATGCAGATCGAAAAAACCGTGCTTGGAAAATCCCTCCAGCATATGATCAAAAAATCCAATGCCTGTCTCAATATAGGAAATACCGCTTCCATCCAGATTTAAAGTCACCTGAATGTCCGTCTCTTTTGTTTTGCGTGTTGTGCTGATCTGTCTTTTTTCCATAATCTGCTCCTTTTAGACTTTCTTTCCCATATACTACTCAAACCGAACGCGGATGGAGTTTGCATGTGCGGTCAGTTTCTCACATTCTGCAAACTGCTCAATATCTTTATGTACTTTTTCAAGCGCTTCCCGTGAGTAAGAAATAATGCTGGACTTTTTAATAAAATCATCCACGGAAAGTGCGGAAAAGAACTTGGCCGTTCCGTTTGTCGGAAGAACATGGTTTGGTCCGGCAAAGTAATCGCCAAGCGGCTCGGAGGAATACTCTCCGATAAAGATAGCACCGGCATTGCGGATCTTTGTCATTACGTGGAACGGATCTGCTGTGACAATTTCCATATGTTCGGATGCAATCGCATTTACGGTATCAATTGCTTCTTCCATATTATCTGCCACAAGAATATATCCGTAATTGTCCAAAGACTTCTGGATGATCTCTTTTCTGGAAAGTTCTGCGACAAACTGATCAATCTCTGCAGATACTTCTTCTGCAAGTTTCTGGCTTGTGGTGATCAGAATTGCAGATGCCATCTCATCATGTTCTGCCTGGGATAACAGATCCGCTGCAACATAGCGTGGATTTGCAGTCTCATCCGCAAGCACTAAAATCTCACTCGGTCCTGCAATGGAATCAATGCTGACATAACCAAACACTGCTTTTTTGGCAAGTGCGACATAAATATTTCCCGGTCCGACAATCTTGTCAACCTTTGGCACACTTTCGGTTCCAAATGCCATGGCAGCAATTGCCTGTGCTCCACCGACTTTATAGATCTCATCAACTCCGGCTTCTTTGGCTGCAACCAGAGTGGAAGGATATACTTTTCCATCTTTGCCTGGTGGCGTACACATTACAATACGGTCTACTCCCGCAACTTTTGCCGGAAGAACATTCATCAGTACGGAAGAAGGATACACGGCCTTTCCGCCCGGAACATAGACACCAACCGTTGCAAGTGCGGTAACTTTCTGTCCAAGAATGATACCGTCCTCTGTCGTAAACCAGGAATTCTGTACCTGTTTTTCATGATATTTTTTGATATTTACAAGAGACTTGCGGATCACTGCAAGCAATGTCGTGTCAACCTGCTCATAGGCCTCGGCAATCTCTTCTTCTGTTACAAGAATATTGCCGGCATTGATGTCCGCGCCGTCAAACTGCTTGGTATAATTAAAAACTGCCTGATCGCGGTTATTTCGCACTTCTTCAATAATGGCGTTTACACGGCCTTCAAACTCACCGTAATTATTCGGGCTTCTTTTTAAGAGATTCTGCAGAATATCTTTTCTGGTATCCTCTGTAAGTTTTAAAATTCTCATGATGTCCCTCCTAAATGACTTTTTTCAAATCGCGGATCAGTTTTGTGATTCGTTCATTTTCCATTTTCATACTTACCTGGTTTACGACCACGCGTGCAGAAAGCGGACAAACTTCCTCTAACACCGTCAGCCCGTTTTCACGCAAGGTCGTACCTGTCTCTACTATATCACAGATTACCTCTGATAGTCCAACGATCGGTGCAAGTTCGATGGAACCATTCAGCTTGATAATCTCAACCGTCTGATGTTTTTTGTTATAAAAATAATCTTTGGCAATCCGCGGATACTTGGTTGCCACACGGATCTGTTCATGATGCTGCAAAAGTTCCGCAGCACTTTCCGGTCCACAGATGCACATTTTGCATTTTCCGAATCCAAGATCCAGCACTTCATAAATATTTCTCGACTCTTCTAAAATCGTGTCTTTTCCGACAATTCCAATATCGGCTGCACCATACTCTACATATGTAGGCACATCCGGTCCCTTGGCAAGGAAAAACCGAAGTCCAAGTTCCTCATTGACAAAGATCAGTTTACGGGTATCTGGATCACGGATCTCATCACAGGTGATTCCTATTTTTTCAAACAGTTCGAGTGTCTTTTTTGCCAGACGTCCCTTTCCCAGTGCAAACGTCAGATATCTCTTTTCTTCCATGATCTCCTCCTATGCTTCCTCTATAAATTCTACTTTTGAAACGTGATCCTTCATGGCATAGCTCAGATAATCATCTTTGCTCCGGCCTTCCTGCATCTGGATCAGAGAAACCGAAATTCCCTGAGCGCGAAGTTCTTTCGCTTTTTCTACTGCTTCCGCAATCTTATTTTCCGCGTAAACGATCATCTGATTTTTCTCTTCGGACGGAAGTGTGATCTTTTGTCTGGAAAGAGCGGAAAGAAGCTGGTCCACAACAATGGCAAAACCAATGGCCGGTGCTTTTCTTCCGAAATATGTAAGCAGCCTGTCATAGCGTCCTCCCTTTACCACAGGTTCTCCTGTTCCAAATGTATATCCTGCAAAAATAATACCGGTATAATAATGGTAATTGCTGATGATTCCGAGTTCAAACGAAACGTATTTTTCAATTCCGTATAACCGCAGAAACGATCCGAGTTTTTCCAGATCAGTAATTGCGGAAAGAATGTTCGGGTAATCCGAAGCAAGAGACTTTGCCTCAGCAAGTTCTTCTACCTGTGTCTCAAAACTTCCGAGAAGGGAAAACAGTTTCTTTAACGTGTCATTTAAATGCATTCCCTCTACCATTTCTTCCACACCGAAATAATTTTTATTGGCAAGCAGTTCTCTTAATTCCTGCTGCTGTTCCTCATCAAGTCCTGCCGCCTCTGCCAGCCCGCGGAAAAACTGTGCATGTCCAACCGAGATCTGAAATTCTTTCAGTCCGCTCGAAAGAAGGGACTCCACTACCATGGCAAGTATTTCTGCGTCAGCGGCAACCGTTCCGTCTCCGATCAGCTCCGCACCGCACTGTGTCGTTTCCTTTAAGCGTCCCTGATACGCGTTGGAATTGATAAACGTGTTTCCCATATAACAAAGTTTTACCGGCATATCATCCTCGGTATAGTACTTTGCAGCACTTCTTGCAATAGATGGAGTAAAATCCGGACGAAGTACCAGCGTGCTTCCGTCCTTGTCAAAAAACTTATACAGATCTTTGGATGGTGTTGTACCGATTTCTTTTCCAAAAATATTAAAAAATTCAAACGTTGGTGTCTGAATATCACGATATCCATATTGACGCAATACATCGTGTAATCTCTCCTGCAACAGTAGTTTCTGTTTGCACTCTCCGTTATAAATATCCCGGACTCCGTCCGGCGTATGTAACATCTGGTCTGTCATAATCGAACCTCTCGCTTTACTATTTTAAAGTGATACCGTGATAATTTGGTAGCACATGAAACAACGCTATTATAAGAAATATTCCAAAGATTGTCAATCCCTGTCCTCTAAATCCTTCTGGAGAACCTGAAGATAGGGAATCAGTACCCCTGATACCTTTGGCAGAAAATAGGCCGGATTCAGCTCCTCATACCGAAAGCTTTTCCGTCCACCATCCAGAGCCCGGTTCCAGAACTTCTCCAGATCGGAAAAACGCAGATAATAAAATTCCTCCCTGTGCGTAAAAGATATCAGAAGAAACGCTATTCCCTCCTGCTTTTCAAACTGCTCCATAAAAGCCACCTGATGCGGATGAACATTGGCAAGCGGAAAGGTGTCGGTGTTGCATTCTTTTGCATCGAAACACACTGGAATTCCCTGTACAGCTCCAATATAATCCACGGTACTTTTCTGTTCAAAATAGGCAAGTGTGATGTGTCTGGTTTCTTTATCAATATTAATAGGAGTAATCGGTGTCGGGATCTTCTGGATCAGCGCCAGACCGTTCTGTGCATATTTTTCGTTTGTACGGTTTAAAAGATCCTCCAGTGTTGATCCGCGCAGTCCCCTTGAATTCCAGGTCGGCATCTGCTATCCACGCTCCTTTTCCATAATTTCTTTAAATATTTCGGGCATCGGAGCAGTAAAAACTCTTCCGTCCGGAAATTCCAGACGATACGCATGAAGCAGCTGATGATCCACATGAAAGGTACCATAAAATTTGTGATTCACTGACGGGTCCCCATACTTGCGATCTCCGATAACTGGATGACCGACAGATGCCAGATGTGCACGAATCTGATGTGTTTTTCCGGTAATCAGGCAGATTTCCAACAGACTGCATGTTCCTTTCGCCTGTACGGACGTATAAGAAGTCTCAATCCGTACAGCATCTTTTTGTTCCTGTGTCAGAATCTTTACCTGATTGGTATGTTCGTCTTTGATAAGCCATCCGGACAGATGTACCGGTTTTGTAACGTTCCCGGATACAATGGCACGGTAAAATTTATGAATGGTACGTTCCCGCAGCCCCTCGGAAAGCATCTGCGCGCCGGCAAGCGTTTTGCCCATCAGAAGAAGTCCTGTCGTATTGCGGTCCAGCCGGTTGCACACTGACGGACGAAACGTGCCGAATGTCTCCAGAGAAAGTGCCCCGCTCCGGATCAGATAGCCGAGCAGATATTCATTGGCAGACAGATCCTGTTCTTTTGCTTTCTGGGAAAGCATATTGTATGGCTTATCCGCGATGAGAATATCCGTATCTTCATAAATGATGGAAAGCCCCTTCATTGGCAGACGCTGCAGCATGTGAAACTCTTCCTGCAGTTTTTTTGTATCCTGCATAAATTTATGCAGTGTTTCATCACTGAAAAACA
>ERZ1673752.5053-NODE-5053-length-10347-cov-5.512923_pt1 | contig 10347 bp, 8 predicted proteins | sample MGYA00580195_ERZ1673752 | MGnify/ENA primary metagenome ERZ1673752 (study PRJEB41218, sample SAMN15661744) | gut metagenome | host: Homo sapiens | place: Canada: London | collected 2015-08-20/2019-03-30 | study: EMG produced TPA metagenomics assembly of...
ATGCTGCTCGGAAATTAAATCGGACACGGTAAGTACATCGCCGACTTTCATCTTCGGAATTGCTTTGCCGGCTTTTTCATCTTTTTCTTTAAACACATTTTGGAAACCTTTTTCAACAACTGCCGTTGAAGAAGCCCGAAAGAGCGCATCGCCAATTGCAATGTCATAACTCGTTGTTTCCGTTTTTGCATTTGTCATTTGACAGGCAACAAAGCGTTCCCAAATCAAAGTATAAAGTCGCATTTGATCGCGCGTTAAATTTTCTTTTAAATATTCGGGGGTGTATTCAATATACGTCGGACGAATCCCTTCGTGCGCATCTTGCGCTTTTCCCGCAACGACATACCCGAGCGGTTTTTCCGGCAAACAGTCAGGAAAATTTTTACCGATAAATTCCCGCACGGCGGAAATTGCAACATCGGAAATACGAACGCTGTCGGTTCGCATATAGGTAATCAAACCGACCGGAGATGCACCGACTTGTACACCTTCATATAACTGCTGCGCAATCTGCATCGTCTTTCGCGACGTAAATCCCAAACGGGTTGCAGCCGCCTGCTGTAACGTCGATGTCGTAAAAGGCGGTTTCGGCTTCAGCGTTTTTGTGTTCGTTTTTAAATCGCACACCGTTCCCTCTTTTCCTTTTATCGCATCGCTGATAGAAGTGATTTCATCTTTACTGAGCATCTCAACTTTTTTATTCCGGTAACTTAGCAAATACGCCAAAAATTCGGTTTTATTTTTTTTCAGCTTTGCATCAAGCGACCAATACTCAACCGGAATAAAATCGGTAACTTCTTTTTCGCGCTCGCAAATCATCCGCAATGCAACCGACTGCACGCGTCCTGCAGAAAGTCCGTTCTTTACTTTTTCCCAAAGCACCGGTGAAATTTTGTATCCGATAATCCGGTCGAGGACGCGACGCGCTTTTTGTGCATTCACTTTGTTTTCATCAATCTCGCGCGGATTTTGAATTGACGAGCGGATGACATCCGGAGTGATTTCGTTAAAGACTACGCGGGTAATCGGTGCCGTTGTTTTATCCCGAATTGCATTCCGTAAATGATACGCAATAGCTTCTCCTTCGCGGTCATTATCACTTGCGAGATATATTGCATCCGCTTTTTTTGCATAACTTTTCAGTTCACTCAAAACTTTTCCGCTACCGCGAATCGTAATGTATTCCGGCTCAAAATTATTTTCGATATTAACGCCGAGTTTTGATTTTGGCAAATCAATGAGATGTCCCATCGAAGCGCGCACAATGTAATCAGGCCCCAAATATTTTTCAATCGTCTTCGCTTTTGAAGGAGACTCAACAATGACTAAATTTTTCTTTTTTGTTTTTTTCTTCGCGTTTTTTTCATCCACTTTTTCTTTTCCACTCATTGATTACATCCTCACCTTATACAAATAAACTATTTTCAACAACGAATTGTTTTTTATCCATCACCGTATCCTGCAACATGTTAATAATTTCATCGACTGTCTTAACCGTACACGCAGATAATGTTCGTCCGCCTTCATTTTGAACCGAATCAAGGAGCTGCTCAAACATAAAAAGCGGTTTTCCCTGCGTGCGGGTATGCGCCGCCGTTGACAAGGCTCCCGATTTTTCCGGAGCTTCAATAATGACTGTTCCGTCCGAAATACCGGACACAATGCGGTTACGCTCCAAAAAGCGAAACTTCAATGCCGTTGTTTCAGGCGGATATTCACTGATAATACTTCCGCCCGCATCAATTATTTTCCGCGCCAAACCTACATTTGCCCGCGGATATAAATTTTCAACCGCGCAGGGAAGCACGGCAATCGTCGGCGCGTTTACACTCACCGCGCCCTTATGTGCAAACGCATCTACCCCGAGCGCAAGTCCCGACACAACAGCATAATTTTTTTCTGCACATGTTTTTGCACTGTCAAACGCAAACTGCATTCCTTTTCCGGTAGGACGACGCGTACCGACGATGGCAATTTTATGCTGCTCGTTCAATTTTTTCCCGCGTGAAAAAATCATAAAAGGAGGTTCGGAAATTTCACGCAAAAGGTGCGGATAATCGGAATCAAACACCGACGTTAATTCGATTTTGTAGTTTTCGATAATCCGTACACTCCGCTCCAATTTTGCTTTGAGATTTTCAAACTTAAAATCTTTTACTTTGATACTTCTTCCGATCAGCAACGAAACGTCTTTTATATTTAAATTAAAAACATCATCCGCACGGGAAAACTGTTCCGCAAGATTTTTTTTCTCACGCGTTTTTAAAAACGTAAGCAGCGAAATTGTTAATTCAAAAATTTTCCGTTCCGTCATTATTTTTGTCCAGATTCAATTTGCAAAATATTTTTTTTGGCACTCGCAACAACGTTTTCATCTTTTGCATTTTCTACAATAACTTTGTACGTGCGGATTGCATCATCATACTTTTGTTCCAAGTAATACGCCGCCCCCAACACGAATAACGCATCATAGTTTTTCGGTTCGCGTTCAACAACCGGAAGTAACACGGAAATTGCTTTGTCGCTTTCACCTAACTCATATACATACAAAACCGCCAATGCGTATGCCGACTTGGTGTAATTCGGCTGCAATGCCAAAGCTTGCATGTAAGAATTTACCGCAAGCTCATAATAGTATGCCGCATCATGACCTGCTTCCGCTGCAACGTTTGCAAAACCTTTTGCAATCTTTGATGCACAAAATCCAATTTCGTAATAAAGGTTATGATTGTCAGGATAGTATTCCAACGCGGAAGTAAACGCTTCGAGCGCTTTGATATACATTTTTGCATCAACGTACCTTGTCCCGAGCATCTTGTACCAAATTGCAATTCTATTTTGTGCAAGCATGATATCGTCAACACGGCGTTCGTATTTTGAAATTGCATTCTGCAATTCTGCAACGGTTGTCGGACGATGCACGCCTTCTTCGTTTTCCTGCATTCGTTTTAAAAACTCCCGATTGTTGCACGATGTTAAAAGCAAAATCAGCGCTACCGGAATAATGAATTTATTTTTCAATGTGAAACTCCTCATTAAAAATTTTGTTATGCGACTCCTGCAAGGTATCATTTGCAATATGCGTGTAAATTTGTGTCGTTGAAATATTCGCATGACCGAGCAAACACTGCACTGAGCGCAAATCAGCACCGCCTTGCAGTAAGTGTGTCGCAAACGAGTGCCGCAGCGTATGAATTTTTGTATGTACTCCGGAAGCGGCTTGTATGCTTTGCAAACGCTTCCATGCACCTTTTCGCGTTAGGCGCGTACCACGAACATTTAAAAAAACAGCTCCTTTCGTTTTTGTGTTTTCGCTTACCTTTTCATTGAGAAGTTTATCGCGTCCAAATTGCAAATAACGCAAGAGTTTTTCTTTTGCAATATCACCGAACGGTACTAACCGCTCTTTGTCTCCTTTGCCAATCACTTTTAACATCAGCTCATCAAAAAAAATATCATCAAGTGAAAGATTGATTGCTTCGCTAATCCGCAAGCCACTGGAATAAATCAATTCAAACAAAGCTGCGTCCCGCAAACCGCTCGGCGTATCGATCGGAATTGTTTTCAACAACGTATCAACTTCAGCTTCGGATAAAACCCGCGGCAATGTCCGTTCCCGACGCGGACGTTCAACCGCTTGCACCGGATTATCTTCCCGCACATTTGAAACAATTAAAAAATCGAAGAATGAAGACAGTGCGGCAATGTCTTTTGCAATTGTTTTCGCCATAGTACCGTCTTTACTCCTCAAATAAAAAAATTCTAAACAATCATCCTCACTCGCCGATTCCGCATCAACCTGCATTGTCGAAAAAAAATTCCGAACCGTTTCGCAATAAGTTTCCGCCGTGAGCTTTGAATAATTGCATGCACTGAGTAAATATCCCGAAAAGGCTTTCACATAATCTTTCACGTTTACACTCTCGTATTGTTACCTTGCATCGCTTTCACCGAAATAAAAATACAACGCCTTTTACCTTCCTTGCCGTAAAAATGTCGGAACATCCAAGTCAATATCATCAGCCGGCAACTTGATATTCAATGACTTTGCCGTAAATTTTTTTTCAGGCTCGGCAACGGTTTCATGAAGCTCAAAACTTTTTTGTACCGCATTCCGTTTTTCCAAGCCGGTTAAAACCGGCTGTCTGGTTTTCATTTGGCTAAACTCCGTTGAAGTAACAAAATCACCGAGCGATGAATTCATTTTTTCCGTTGCAACTGCAGGCTTTGCATCTTTATTATCATTATTTGCATACTCCAAAAAATTTGAACTGGGAAAACCGGTTGCAACCAAGGTAACGCTGATTGCGTCTCCCATTCCTTCGTCCTGCCATGCACCGACTTTTATGTTAACTTCGGGATCGGACTTTTGGTTAATAATGCTCATGATTTCGGAAATTTCAGAAAGCGTTAATGACGACGAACCGCTGATATTGACTAAAATATTTTTTGCACCTTCCATTCCGGAATCTTCCAACAGCGGATTATCAACCGCATAAGTTGCCGCATTCACCGCGCGGTTTTCACCCGATGCAGTTCCGACGCCCATATGTGCATTTCCCTGTCCGCGCATTGCACTTTCCACATCCGCAAGGTCAACATTCATAATACCCGGTTTTAAAATCAAATCGGAAATTCCTTGCACCGCTTGACGCAATACATCATCGGCACGCGTAAACGCTTCCGTCAAAGTCGTTTGCTTGTCGGAAATTTTTAAAAGCGCATCATTCGGAATAACAATCAACGAATCGACGTTTTCGGAAAGTTTTCTGATTCCTTCTTTTGCAAGCTTCATTTTTGCGGGACCTTCAAATGCAAAAGGCTTCGTTACCACCGCAACCGTGAGTATGCCTTCATCTTTTGCAATTTGTGCAATAATCGGAGCCGATCCGGTTCCCGTTCCGCCGCCCATTCCCGCCGTAATAAAAAGCATATTCGCACCGGAAATCGCTTGGCGGATTTTATCCGTATCTTCAACAGCCGCCTTTTCACCGACTTCCGGTTTACCGCCTGCACCGAGTCCCGATGTCAGCTTTGCACCGATTTGCAATTTCGTTTTCGCATGCGAATATGCAAGCGCCTGTGCATCGGTGTTCGACACAATAAACTCAACAAACTGCAAACCCGAATCAATCATTCGATTAACCGCATTTGAGCCGGCTCCGCCCGTACCGATTACCTTGATAACCGCCGGCGACCTACTGGTGTCGTCATCTAAAATATTAAAATCCATCTTCCCCCTCCCAATGGGTTACAGCAAAATGCCGTATAATTTTTACACAGTAGCCTGTGTGACATCCAAAAATAGTATACAACAAAGAGTCTCTAAAAGCTTCAGGTTTCAAAGGCTCCTATAGAAAGCGCTGTTAAATGGCGTCAAACCTTTAATCAGCATACTTCCTTTTGTTTTAAAAAAGGTTATCCCAAAAATTTTTCATTTTTTCACTGAAACCGCCTTTTTTATTTTTTTCCTTCACCGCCTCTGCCGCAGCAAAGCCGGCTTTATTTTCATTTTGCTCAAGCAGTAAACCGAGTACAACGGCAAACTCGGGACTTCGATATTCACCGGTAAGTCCTCCGAGCATCGAAGGAATCCCCAAACGAACCGATGAAAAATCAAACACCGCACTTGCCAACTCAGTCGCTCCGGTCAACAATGACGAACCGCCGCACAAAATAATACTTCCATTTAAAAAGTTCGGTTTTAAAACTTGCTCTACTTTATTTTTAATAATTAAAAACAATTCCTGTAACCGAGACTGCAAAATTTCCGCAATCCTCATTCGAGATATTTGTACCGGAGCTTTGCCGCCGATTCCCGCAATTAAAACCTCTTCATCCGTATCCACCAAATCCAAGTAACAACACCCGTCTTTTATTTTTATTTTTTCAGCAGTGTCAATGGAAATACCTTCAACAATCGCCAAATCGCTCGTTAAATTATTTCCGCCGACGCCTATCGTAAACGTCATCACCGGCGCACCGTTTTTCATCACAATAACATTAGTCGTCGCTCCACCAATATCAATCAACAGCGAGCCGAGCTCCTGTTCGTCGTTGGTCATTACGGACTTTACCGCACACAAACTTTGACACATCATCACCGTTGCTTTTAAGTTGCTCCGCGCGACAGACTGACTTATCTTTTCAATCGCGGTTGCCGAACTCGTAATAATATGCACATTCGATTCCAACCGCACGCCGATTACATTCGTTGGATCTTTAATGTTCTTTTGACTGTCAACACTGAAACTTTGCGGAATTACGTGAATAAATTTTCTGTCCCGCGGAATTTCCACCGCCTGAGCTGACCGAATCACATTTGCTATGTCCGCACCGTCCACTTCCCGCTCGCGTTTTCCTTTATCGGCAATCGGAACAACACCGGTCGAATTAAAACCTTCGATGTGAACCCCGCCGAGGCTCACCGCACATTCGGTAATTTCAGAACCGGACATGAACTCAGCCGACTCGATTGCCGCTTTAATTCCTTCAACCGTTTTTTCAATATTGACAACATCGCCACGTCGCAAACCTTCCGAATCGGTAACGCCGACACCGGTAACCTGTAACGCTCCGGTTAAAAGGCGCTCTGCAACAACAGACCTAATTTTACTTGATCCGATATCTAAACCGACTAGTGTTTCACTCATCCTCGCCGCCTTTTTTTACCACCGATTGGATATCATTTTCAATAACCGCAATGCCACTTCGTAAATCAATTTCCTGCACACCGGTAAATTTTTTTAACCCCTGCACTACATCTAAAACCAACATTGCGTGTTCAATCACTTCAGCGGTTAACTCATCCCGTATTCGTACCCGGATTCTATCACCAAGCGGAAACAAAATCAATTCATAACCGGCGTATTTTTTTGCCACAACTTTAATTTCGGAAATTTGATTTAAAAGTTTTTTCTCGGTATGTTGCAGCACAAAAATATCATGCAGTAATTTCAATAATTCCGAGTTTAAATACATTCCTTCGCTAAAGCTTTCAAAACTCAATCCGCTTATTACAATTAAATCATCCGGCTTCAATTCTTTTGAAGTAAACACAACGCCGTTTTTATCAATAAAAGCGGGAACGGTTCGGTCTTCAAGCTGCACAAACGTGAGTGCAACCGGTTTACGTTCCGTTATTTTAACGAAAACGGAGTCAGGTAATTTTTTTTCAACGGCGACGCTTTCAACCGAGGAAATACTTGCGATGCGTTTTGCGATTTGCGCACTGTCAATTTGATTCCACTTTAAAGAATTTGTTAATCCGCTCTTTTCTTTTAAAAAGACTTCACTCAGCACCGTATTACCGCTAAAAGTGATTTTTGCAATGGATGACTGCGGTAAAAACAAAAAATAGTAGCACAGGAGCAACACCAGCGCCAATACAATCAATGCAAAAGCAAAGATCAAACCGAATGTCCGAAATTTACTTCGTTGCGTAACGGAAATCTCCGCCGGTGATTCTTCGTGCACTATCGTTTTACCGAACGCCAGATCAGACATGTTCTTTTCCCCCTTTATGCCGTGATACATTAATGATAAATCCGCAAAAGCACATCGTTGCAATCAACGATGAACCGCCGTACGAAAAAAACGGCATCGGAATACCCGTTGCAGGAACAAGCCGCGACACCACAGCCGCATTTAAAATCGACTGAAACACAATACTTGCAGTGGAGCCGAAGGCTAAAAACTTTAAAAAACTATCTTCCGATTTTACGGCAATACGAAAACCTAAAAATGCAAATGCTGAAAGTAAAATAAAATATGAAAGCACACCGATAAAGCCCATTTCTTCCGCCCACACGACAAAAATAAAATCGGAATAAATTTCCGGCACGCTCGAAATTTTTTGTAAACCGTTACCCAAGCCGGTACCTAAAAGCCCGCCGCTTGTAATCGCTTTAATCGCGGCATTGACTTGGTAACTTCCGCCGAGCGGATCGTGCTCCGGATAGAAAAACGCCAGCACTCGGTTCAGTCGATACGCTTTTGATAAAACCATAATAACGGCAATCGGCAAAAAACAAATTAAACCTTTTAAAAACCAACTCAAGCCGACTCCCGCAATAAAAAACATCAGCACGGTTAAAAAAGTCAAAAACATTGCCGTTGAAAAATCCGGCTCCAAATACACGAGAAAAATTAAAGCGCCGCATACCAAAAACGGCGGAAAAATTGAAACAAGCGGTTCGTCAAGCTGCTGTTGTTTTTTATCAAAAAAATTTGCTAAAAAAAGCACAATCGTCAGCTTAATAAATTCCGAAGGTTGAAAAATAAACTTGCCAAACTTTACCCAGCGGGCAGAACCGTTCCGCGCCCAACGTACACCCGGAACGAACGGTAACACTGCAAGAATAAAAGTTCCCAACACAATAAACGGTAAAAGCTTCCGCAGCGTTTCATGCTCCACCAAACTGCAAAAAAATAATGCGATCAAACCTAAAACTAAATTCACCGCCTGTCGCTTCACAAAATAAAGCGGGTCATCAAAAAAACGTGCGCCGTAACTGAGTGATCCGGAATACAAAACCGTAAAGCCCAAGCCTAGCAGTAAAATCACCACCATAATAAAAATAAAGTTATAATTTTCGGTGATGATATTTTTTTCAGGCGTTATATATTGTGCAACTTTCATATCCGTTCCTCCAAACTTGAAACGAATTGTTCAAGCTGTAAACTGCGGGAGCCTTTCAGCAGCACAAAATCATCCGGCACAATTTTTGCTTCCAAGTTTTTTTTCAATTCCGCCGCCGCATTTGTTTTAAAACAGAAAAACTTATCTGCGGTATAATGCGATTTTTCAAACGCAGCTACAAAATCATCGCCGTACAAAAAGCACGTGTCAATATCACTTGCAGCAACTCTATCAATTATTTTTTTATGTGCATCAAGCGAATACTCTCCCAGTTCCATCATCGAACCGAGTACCGCTATTTTTTTTCCTTTTACCGGCAACGTCGCAACAAAATCCAAGGAGGCGGACATACTCTGCGGATTTGCGTTATAAATATCAAATAAATAAGTAACCTTCCCTTTTTTTATTTCCGCCCGCCCGTACAACGCGGTAACCGTTTCAAGCCCCGCCCTCACTTGTGCGGCATCGAGTTTTAAAACTTCCGCAGCCGTTACCGCCAAAGCCGCATTTAAAAGATTGTGCTTACCCACCAAATGAAAATGAGTTTTCTCTCCGCCGTAGACAAACTCAAAACCGTTTTCGCCCAAATCGACAAGCGATAAAAACTTTGCCGCTAAAATTTTTTCAGCGTCAACGACAACAAAGGTGCCTTGCATATCTTTTTTTAAAAGCGAAGTAAATTTACCGTGCGGAATAAAACCGTAACACGACGAATCAAAATATGAAAAGATTTGTTTTTTTTCACGCGCAATATTTTCTTGCGAGCCTAACATTCCTACGTGTGCCATCCCGATGTTGGTGATCAACGCATACTGCGGACGGAACACTTTTGCCAATTCCGCAATTTCGTTTTTACGATTCATTCCCAACTCAAACACCGCAACTTCATCATCGGCTTTAATCGTAAACACGGAAAGCGGCAAACCCGTTTCCGAATTTAAATTGCCCTTTGAAAAAACCGTTTTATATTTTTGACTGAGCATTGCCGCCAAAATTTCTTTTGTCGTTGTTTTGCCGCTCGAACCGGTAACACCGATTCGTATCAACTTCGGAAATTTTTTCAAATAAAATGCAGCACAATCCTGCAATGCTGTGAGGGTGTTTTTTACGGCAATGCAAACGGCGCTGTACCGTTTACATAAATCGCATAACTGTTCGATATGCTCGGCTAAAAATACTTCATCAACAAAAAAACAAACCGATCCGTTTTTCAGCGCCGCTTCACAATACGCATGACCGTCCTGCGCGGCACCGCGGAGCGGAACAAAGAGCGAACCCGCCGTGCAATTTCGGCTGTCAACTGCAACCGAAACGATGCCGCTTCCTGCCGCCCCGTTATAAAGAACGGAACCGGAACTTGCGCTGCACAGCTCGTCATACGTTAAAAGGATGTTTGTTTTTGAATTTTCAGCCTGTACACCCATACCGCACTCAATCCCCTAACCTCACTCGAATTATTTCGGAAGGTTCCGCTTTTCTCATTTGTAAATCTTCCAACGCAATTTTTTCAATCCGCGACGGACTGGTTAAAATTGCAATCGCCGAAATTTTTTTTGCATTTCCGGTAATCAACGCTTCTTCGCGCTCGCGGTAATCCCGCAATTCATTTTGCAAACGGATATACCGACTCGATTGTAAAACCGTCATCAACAAAAGTACCGTGATACCGAACGTCATCACCACTGATAAAAATTTTTTCATATCTT
>ERZ1673752.5059-NODE-5059-length-10332-cov-5.887905_pt1 | contig 10332 bp, 3 predicted proteins | sample MGYA00580195_ERZ1673752 | MGnify/ENA primary metagenome ERZ1673752 (study PRJEB41218, sample SAMN15661744) | gut metagenome | host: Homo sapiens | place: Canada: London | collected 2015-08-20/2019-03-30 | study: EMG produced TPA metagenomics assembly of...
CTCGGTTCTCGAAACGGCGTAAATTCAGCTTATTCGTGAACTGATGTTCACTCATTTGCTGAATTTTAATGAACTTTTAATTTCGGCAAGGAAATATATTGCCTCATTAAATGGTCGAGTTTTGAAAAGCTTGTCAGCCACTGTGCTTTTCAAAACATCGCTTATTTTTATGTGTACTCATCGCACACGGAAATCAGCAACTCTAAAAGTTGATACTTTTTTCGTTGCTGATTTTTAAGGAACGGATAGACAAAAAGGTTATAAAAAAATATGATACAGCAAAGACACCGTACAACCGGTTGCTTGAATCTCCTGATGTGCCGGAGAAAGAAAAAGCGGAACTGCAGCGACGGAAGGCAGCTTTGGATTTATCGGAACTGCTCGCAAAAGTCACGGAACTACAAAAAGCACTTATTGCTACTGCAGTTCCATGGCGAAGCAAAAAGTAATTACGGTTAGTTTTTTTACTTGAGGAACAACAAAATTACGAGCGCAGTTTTTACTTGAGGAAATACGGACGGCGCATTATCCGTACATCATGTACCGGATGGCATCAGCTCGTATCCGGTATGTTGTGGGGCGGTATATGGCGGTAACAGCGAGAAATGAGATGAAGTATCCTAAAAACCGATATATCGGTACCATAAAACAGTATAAAAATCAAGGATCAGTATGAATAAAACAAGTTTATCAGATTTTGCGTTAGCAAAATCAAATCCGTATGGCATCATTTCCCGAAAATTGATTTCCGTGTGTATGAGTTGATATTGCTGTTAAAGTTCAATAAAATATTGCATAATGGGAGAATTAAAAATGAACTATTTTAAATTAGGATGTAACTGGGGTAGCGGCGCTCCCGATTTTTATGATTTGCTGCTCAAACAGTCTGTGGTAATTTGTGGTAATATTGATATGGAAGAAGGAGATTATGTTGCAATATGTAAAGGTTTTAAAGTGTTTGCTGTTGCGGTACTTAAATCTTCTTCTTTTCCCGTTACCGATAGAGCGGATCTTAAAACCGATTTTAATAGGTATAAAATAACATATGCCAAAACGAATAAAATCGCAGCTGCAGTAATATATGAATTAACGGAAGATGAACAGTTTGGATATGAACTCCAACAAGGTATCTGTAAAGTAAATAAAGAAGATATAAAAAATAAAATAAAAAAGTTTATTGATATTAAAGGAGCACATGCGATGAACGATAAAAAAATAAAGCAATACACCAACGTGCTTAAAATGAAGAAAAACATTATTTTGCAGGGAGCACCGGGAACGGGAAAAACATATTGCACTGCGGCGTTAGCGGTTCATTTAATTGAGGGCGGTGAGAGCAAATATACAAACCATGCTGAAATTATGAAAAAGTATGATGAGTACATAGAACAAAAGCAAATTCAATTTACGACATTTCATCAATCAATGGATTATGAAGATTTTGTCGAAGGGATAAAACCGTGTATTGATCAAAACGACGAAGATACAAACAAAAGTATTCTATATGAAATTAAAAATGGAATTTTTAAAGATATGTGTATACAAGCAAGAGAAAATAAAGATGATGCATCGTATCATAATAGCTTTGAAAACGCGTGGCAAAAAATTATCGATAAACTTACTGAAAAAGATTTTATAGAAATTCCTTTACTGAGTGGTAAAAACAAATTCCGTATTGAATTAAATAATTACGGAACCGGTTTAGCAAGCAGAACATATAAGGACGACATTTATGAAAAAGGTAACTGGATCGATAAAAGATCAAAATTTTTCAGTAAAGAACAACTTTACAATGTATATCGCGGTTTACCCGGTGTTCCGGCAGGTGGGCATGACAATTACCGAAAAGCAATTATCGGCTATTGTATAAAAAATTTAGGTTTGAAAGAATATCTCGTATCACAGAATACAGCTAATACAAAGCCGTATGTTCTTATCATTGATGAAATTAACCGCGGTAATGTTTCTAAAATATTCGGTGAATTGATTACCGTACTTGAAGCGGATAAACGATCAGGTGCTGACCATCCGATAACGGTTACGCTGCCTTATTCAAACGAACAATTTTCCGTTCCGCCAAATCTCTACATTATCGGAACGATGAATACAACCGATCGAAGTGTCGGGACGCTTGACTATGCCATCCGCCGACGCTTTGCATTTATTACGCTGACTTCAAGTTATATAAAAAATGTGGAAGGAAAGGTAATCGGCTGTGAAGAGTTAAACGAATACTATGCAGGAAAATCAGGTGAGGTAAAAACTGCTGCCGATATATTATTTGCAAACGTATATACACTTTTATCCGATGAAACATATAAAGTAGATATGGATATTAATGATTTAATGGTAGGTCACAGTTATTTTATGGCGACAAGTTTGGAAGAACTAGAGCTGAAATTGGAATATGAAATAAAACCGCTCATCAGGGAATATGCAAAAGACGGAATTATTTCCATCGATGAAAGTGACTTGGAAAACAAACTAAAAGCATGGACCGTAAAATGAATCCCGTTACTGTTTTCACTTTTCGGGAACATCAGCAATTTAGTGAAGAAGAAAAATCGACATTGCAAAGTTTAGAAATAACACTGCAAGGAAAACCAGAAAACGGCGAGCCTCCGAAGTATCTCGGAATCGATGAGAATAATGCAAGTTACTATATCGGAGCGTCATGGCTTACTGCAGATCATGCTGTTGCAGTCCTTCCGAAAAGAATCGATTCGGACGATGATAAAATAGCAACGGATTTTATTGCGATGTATTTGGAAGTGCTTCAATGTGCACCCACCGCAGCAGAATATTTTTCAAAATGCTACGATATTTATTTTACGCAGCCTCCAATAGAATGCGAGGTATTAAACGAACAATTAACACCACTTTTAATTTTTCATTTCATTTTCTATGTACAGATAATTTTGAAAAAGGGATTAAAGAAACATTATGTAATGCGGGAAGAAAATTTGCAATCAAAGGTACGCGGCAGAATACTGATGCAAAAAAATTTAGAAAAGAATATTTTTACCAAAAGGCTCGATAGAACTTTTTGCAAGTTTCAAGAATACACCGTTGATATCCCTGAGAACCGCTTACTCAAAAAAGCGTTGTTGTTTTCCGCGCGATATTTTAATACATACAGCGGACTTTCATCTCATGAATCATTCAAGACTATTAAAACAACGATGCAGGAAATGATTTCCGCATTTCATTTGGTTTCGGATACAATCGAAATATACGAAATTAAAAACTTGAAAAGAAATAAAATGTTTAAAGAATACTCCGAAGCGATACGGCTTGCAAAAATGGTTTTGCAGCGATTTGATTTTTCCATTGCAAACGCGCAATTGTGCAAAAGAACCGTTCCTCCGTTTTGGATTGATATGTCGCGGCTTTACGAAGTGTATGTGTATACGCAACTTGAAAAAGCCTACCCGGGACAAATAGGATTTCAAGTATCAGGGTATCAAAGCACAGCCCTTGATTTTATTCATAAAAGTGCCGGCGTTATCCTTGATACAAAATATAAAACAAGGTATCAAAATTCAAATAAAGATATGCTTGATGATATAAGGCAACTAAGTGGCTATGCCCGTGATGAAAAAATTTTAGCTAATTTTGATCCTGCAATCAGAGACATAATGCGTCCTTGTGTGATTATTTATCCGGTGATTCAGAGCGGAGAAACAGTTGCCTCTTTTTCAAACGATATATGTGATGTACTCAATGATGAACACAAAATATCGGGATTCAAAAATTTTTATAAAATAAGTGTAGAGCTTCCGAAAAAGACTGATATTTAATTTGTGCCAGTCTTCACGCATTATCCCATCTTTGGGTTTATTCGTTGACCAAAATACAAACAAGACATCATCGACCTTTTGTCACGGACGAGTTTTAAACGATAAAACAGAAACATACGAAATTATAGCATAAAACTCCGTGAGTTTTATGTGCATATCGCTTCTGAACATAGTTGCATAACGTACGGTTAATTTCGGCACGAGTTACCGTGCCTCATTAACCGGTCAAGTTTTGCTTGGTAAACTGAATTGCAAAACTTGCTTATTTATTTGTGTGTTTATCGCACACTGAATTCAGCTTATTCGTGTGCTGAAGCACACTCACCGCTGAATTTATAGGTAGATAAATATCTAAAAATAGACTATAATAAATATCATTTTTTATGAACAAAATAGAATACTTCATGAGCGTACTTAATATGTTACGAATTTATAAATAGGGACTAAAACGCACAATGGGAAACAAATCGGCGATAGACAGTAAGTCAAAATTTATAACGAATGCACAGGGTGAGAATTCTCTTTCCACCAAAGTGAAAGCATTGACAAAAGGAAGTACTCGACTGGATTTTTTAGTCGGGTATTTTTTCTTTTCAGGTTTTTGTGAAATCTGCGACGAGTTAAAAGATAAGTCGCTTCGGATTTTAGTCGGTATGAATGCGGATGTCGATGTGAATAACGGTATCCGCGAATACACAAGTTATGCAGCACAGGAACAAAGCCAAGATTCAAAGCTCGCCGTACGGAATGCCTATTTTGAAAATTTGAAAAATATTATAAACAAAGCTGACCTTATTGACTCTCATAATTTTGAAAAATCCTACCGGGTATTTTTAAAAAAGCTTGAAAACGGAACGCTTGAAGTGCGAAAAACAAAAGAGCCGAACCACGCAAAAATGTATTTATTTTGTATGCCGTCCGAAGCGACAATAACCGGTCTTGATGACAGTAAAGTCATTATCGGATCAAGTAATTTTTCAATTCAAGGATTTAAAGCAAGAAATGAAGTAAACATTTATTTGAAAGACGGTCATGACTTTGAAGACGGCAGTAAAATTTTTAATGAACTGTGGGAAGATTCCATTCCGTTAATCAATGCGGAAAATAAAGGCGCATTTAAAACCGAAGTCTTAAAACACACGTGGCTTGAAACGATTCCGAGTCCATATCTCATGTATGTCCGTACGCTCTATGAATATTTTAAAGTGTCAAGCGATTATATAAAAACGCCGAAAGAAATTACACATGACCGAATGAATCAATTTTTTGATGTATCGTATCAGCTTGATGCAATTCGAGACGGTGTTGCAAAAATAAAAAAACATTCGGGCGTTATTATTGCCGATGTTGTCGGACTCGGTAAGTCGGTGATCGCGGCGGCAATTGCTGCAAACCTCAATGCAAAAACCGTGATTATTACGCCACCCCATTTAAAATCGCAGTGGGAAGACTATGCTTCCGATTTCGGTTTGCGGGCGACGGGAAATATATACACATCGGGAAAAATCAAAGAGGCTGTCGACAAAAATAAAAACAATTCCGATTTAGTGATTATCATCGATGAAGCGCACCGGTACCGAAATGAAAATACGGAAAGCTACGGACTTTTACATCAGCTTTGTGCAGGAAATAAAGTAATACTTCTTTCGGCAACTCCTTTTAATAATAAACCGGAAGATATTTTTTCGCTCATCAAATTATTTCAGATACCGACGCACTCAACAATTCGCACCGTTGAAAATTTATCAAACAAAATGGCGGCACTTATCAATCAGTATAAAAAATTAAAAAAACAAAATCGTGAAGAAAAATTAACGGAAAGCGAATTTGAAAAAGCATCGAATGAATTGGCGGAAAATATTCGTGAAATCTTGGATCCTGTTATCATTCGGAGAACGCGCATTGACCTTGAAAAACTCACGAAGTATAAAGAGGATTTATCGGCACAGCATATTTGTTTTTCAAGCGTAAAACCGCCGCAATCACAAAGTTACGAGCTGGGAAATTTATCAAATCTTTATATCAACACCTTGAATCAGCTCACCGATGGAACAAACGGTTTTAAAGGTGCCCGATATAAGCCGCTTACTTATTTAAAGCCTGATCCGCTTGATACAACAAAAGTAAATAAAAAACTGATAAAAAAATACTCGCAGTATTTTGACGATGTCGAAAGTTTTACGACGGCGCAGCGAAATATGGCTGATTTTATAAAGCAACTGCTCGTCCGCCGATTTGAAAGTTCCAAATACGGTTTTATTAAATCACTGCACAATATTCTCGATTCAATGAATACGCTGCGGCGCTGGTTTTGTGAACTAAAAAAAATCCCTATGGCAAAAAGGGTAAAACTGCCCGACATTGACGAATTAAAAGAAATGCTTGGAGATGAAACGGAGGGACTTTTTGCAGGGACGGATGAAATTTTTCAGTGTACGATGTCAAAAGAAAATGAAAAAGGAATTTGGTACATTGATGCGGAGGATATTTCGGATGACTTTTTAACGGAACTTAATTCCGATATACATTTAATTTCACAATTTTTAAAAGACTGGGAAGCGGCAAAGGAAGATCCGAAATTAAAAGCGATTGAAACAACAATTAAAACTTCATTAAAGCGAGAACCGAATCGAAAGATTATTATCTTTACGGAATTTTCGGATACGGCCGATTATTTATATGAAAATTTTTCGGAAAGTAATGTGCGCGTTATGAAGTATTCTTCGAAGATTGCAACTACGATAAACCGCGATACCATTCGTGCAAACTTTGATGCCGGCTATCCCGCTGCAATGCAAAAAAACGATTTTGATATTCTTGTCGCAACGGATGCAATTTCGGAAGGCTTCAGTTTACATCGTGCGGGAACGATTTACAATTATGACATTCCCTATAATCCGACGCGGGTAATTCAGCGGGTCGGACGAATCAACCGCATTAACAAAAAAGTTTTTGACGAGCTGTATATTTATAATTTTTTTCCGACCGCAACCGGTGAAGAAGTGAGCCACACTGCTGAGATCTCAACTTTTAAGATGAAACTTTTTCAAGCAATTCTCGGAGCCGATACAAAAATTCTCACCGAAGACGAAACGATTGAAGGCTATTTTGGAAAAGAATTTACCGAAGCGGAAAATAATGAGAATCAACTTTCGTGGGATGTTCCGTTTCGAAATGAATTATACCGCATTGAAAACGAAGAAAAGGATGTACTGCAGGCGGCTCTTGATTTACCGCAGCGCTGCCGAATCGCTCGGGAAAATACCGGCTATAAAAATGCAAAAGACAATTTATTGATGCAGGATTTGTTTCATGATATTCCGGAAAAAGGTGTTTTGCTTTTTTCAAGAAAAGGTGATTCATACCGCTTTTGTTTTACCGACGCCGATAAGCACACGAGTATGCTCAATCCTCAGCAGGCACTGACTCTTTTTAAGGCGGCAAAAAATGAGCACGGTGAAAAAGTATCCGATGCATTTTATCCGCTGTATGAAAATGCAAAACGGATGAGCGGACTCGTGCGGACAGCAAAAAAGAAAAATAATGCAAGCAGTGAAGCCCTGAGCATGATAAACTTTTTGAAAACGAAGTTGCATTCCGAAATGGAAAAAGAATATTTGGATGCACTCTGCACTGCGATGAGTTTTGATGCACTTCCTGCATTTTATATAAAAAGAATTGCTAAGATGAATCCGAATACGGTAAGGTTTTCAGAGGTTCACAATTTACTATCCGACAGTTACCTTGATACTATTTTGAAAAAAGAGCGAATGGTAGGCAATGAACCGGAAATTGTTCTTTTGGCTGAGCAATTAAACTAATTTTTAACGGGAGCACTAAAATGAGTTTTGATGTCGAACAAAATTATAGCCGTGAAAATTTCAATAATTTTTTATTTAATTTTTTACCGGATGATTTTGAACCGAAGCAAACAGAGACTTCTTTTGATTTTAAATATATCACAAATGCTTTTAAGCTCGGTTCATCGAATAGTTTAAATCTTGATGTGTTTGAATTTGAAACAAAAAGCAAGCGCGACCCGCGTGTAACTCTAACGCGTGAAGTAGTATCCTGTATGAAAAAATACGGATACAAACAAAATGCGCTCGTCGTTTTTTATTCCAAGCATTCTCCGCAGTGGCGCTTATCGTTAATTACAACCGACTATGAAGCTGAAAACGGAAAAGTAAAACCGGTGTATTCAAATCCAAAACGCTTTTCTTTTATGCTCGGTGAAGGTTGTAAAAAGCATACGCCCGAAACGATGCTTTCAAAAAAAGTAATCAATCTTGCCGATTTAAAATCCCGCTTTGATATTGAAGTGGTGACAAAAGAATTTTACAATGCTTTATTTAACTGGTATGAATGGGCATTGGACTGTGTTACTTTCCCCACCGGCGATACGACAAAAACTAAAAACGGAACTTACCGTGTGCACCGGTCAAAAGAAAAGAATGAACTTAATTTAATTCGATTGATTACACGGTTTATGTTTGTGTGGTTTATCAAACAAAAAGATTTAATTCCTGCATGGATTTTTGATCGGAATGAATTAAACAAGGTGCTTGCTGATTTTGATCCTGAAAGTACTGCGTGCGGAAATTATTATAATGCGATTATTCAAAATTTATTCTTCGCTACGCTCAATAAAAAAATTGAAGAGCGGGCTTTTGCCGATGATACCAAAATAAAATATAATAAACAGTTCGGAGTAAAAAATTACTATCGGGATAATGCTCAAAAATCTTTTTTTCGGGAAACAAACGAGCAAATTATTGAACGGTTTATTTCGGTACCGTTTTTAAACGGCGGTTTGTTTGAATGTCTTGATTCATTGCGTGATGATAAAACGGGAACGAAAAATATTCAAGTTTTTACGGACGGCTTTACGCGGGTGCCTGAATGGATGGCGTTTATTCCGAATCAACTGTTTTGGCACGCTGATGACGGCGTTCATGAAGGACTTATCAATATTCTTAATCGATATAATTTTACCGTTGAGGAAAATACGCCGGCTGATGTGCAGGTAGCACTTGACCCGGAGTTATTGGGAAAAGTTTTTGAAAATCTTTTGGGAACCTATAACCCGGAAACAAAAGACACGGCACGGAAATCTTCCGGCTCGTTTTATACGCCCCGTATCGTTGTACATTTTATGATTGATGAGGCTTTGAAAAATTATTTACAACAAACCGTTAAAAATATAACGGAAAAACAAATCGCGGAATTATTTAACGACGATGAGTTGAATTACCGCGGCAATAATGCGGAAGATATTGTGCATGCAATTAAAACGGTTACCGTTTTGGATCCGGCATGCGGGTCGGGTGCGTTTCCCATGGGAATGTTACAGCGAATGGTGCACCTGATAAAAAAATGTAACGGGTGCAGCGATGATGAGGCGGAAGTCTACCGGCTTAAATTACAGCTTATTGAAAATTGTTTATACGGGGTTGATATTCAGCCGATTGCCGTACAGATTTGTAAACTGAGATTTTTTATCAGTTTAATCTGTGAACAGACAAAGACCGAAAACAAAGCGGAAAACTACGGCTTTAATCCACTCCCGAACCTTGAAACAAAATTTGTTGCCGCAGATTCGTTAATCGGGAAAAACAAAAATTCCGGCTTGTCTTTAATGAGTGCCGGAATTGAGGAAATAAAAAATCAGCTGCAAGCACAGCGACATGCACATTTTACCGCGCAGACTGCGGAAGAAAAAGCTCACTGCCGTCAAAAAGACAAAGAATTGCGAAACCTATTAGCCAATCAACTTGAAGAAGACGGCTGGTGCGATGAAAATGATGCAAAACAGCTTGCAGCGTGGAATCCCTACGACCAAAATGCCGTGAGTCCTTTTTTCGATGCGGAATGGATGTTTAATATAAAAAACGGCTTTGATATTGTGATTGGAAATCCACCGTATATACAGCTACAAGACAACAGCGGTAGATTATCGCAGCTTTATAAACCGATGCAGTTTGAAAGTTTTAAAAGTACCGGAGATATTTATCAGCTGTTCTATGAAAGAGGAATTGGTCTCCTAAAAGAAGGTGGACATCTTGTGTTTATTACTTCAAATAAATGGATGCGCGCCGGTTACGGTGAAACGACGAGGAAGTTTTTTGTCGAGCACACGCAGCCGAAACTGCTTATTGATTTGGCGGGAGAAAAAGTTTTTGTAAATGCAACGGTTGATGTCAATATTTTACTTTTGCAAAAAGGAAGCTATAAAAATCAAACTCTCGCCGCCAAGGGAAATTTAGCATGGCTAGAAAAAAGGAGGGATAAAGATATACTCCACAATACGCTGACCTTCCCGCATGACGGCGAAAGTTGGGTCATCCTTTCAGAGATTGAACAGAGCATTAAGAAAAAGATAGAAGCAATCGGCACGCCGCTTAAAGATTGGAATGTCAATATTTACCGAGGAATATTAACGGGATGTAACGAAGCTTTCATTATTGATAAAGCGACGCGGGATGAGCTGATACAAAAATCTCCTAAAAGCGCTGATATAATACGCCCGATT
>ERZ1673752.5060-NODE-5060-length-10331-cov-4.890132_pt1 | contig 10331 bp, 6 predicted proteins | sample MGYA00580195_ERZ1673752 | MGnify/ENA primary metagenome ERZ1673752 (study PRJEB41218, sample SAMN15661744) | gut metagenome | host: Homo sapiens | place: Canada: London | collected 2015-08-20/2019-03-30 | study: EMG produced TPA metagenomics assembly of...
AATATGAGGCTGGCAGATATGCATATTCATACTACTTTTTCGCCCGACGGAAAGTCATCTATGGAAGAGCAGTGTATAAAAGCCATAGAGATTGGGATTCCAATTATTTGTTTTACGGATCATGTAGATTTCAATTCTTCTGAAATAAATGTGGGAAGAATAATTAATAAAGCTTCTACAAATTTTGATGTGTCAGAATATTTCTATGAAGTGAATAGGCTAAGACGTATTTATAACTCCATTCAGATTTTGATTGGGATTGAATTCTCCGAGCCACATCTATTCCCTACTGAATTCGAGGATTACAGTTCTATGCCTTTTGATTATATTCTAGGAAGCATTCATCATTGCTATGGCTCTGTTTTTCCAGGTGCAAAAAACATAGAGGAATCAAAAGCGATTGATGAATACTATAATCTTATGTTAAAATCAATTCAGACCTGCGAGTTCCAGGCGATGGCACATATAGATTTTCCCAGACGTTATTTTGATAATTGGAACGTCAGTGATACTATCATGGATGAAATATTAAATGCTATGATTAAAAAAGACATTATTCTTGAAGTTAATACGTCTTCCATCATGAATGCTTCTGACGAACCGCTGCCTCGATACAGTATCATTGATCGATATGTTCAGCTTGGAGGACGTAGGGTTGTATTAGGATCCGATGCGCATATTAGTGTTAAACTTGGAAATGCATTTAGTAGTGTTGTTAGAAAACTACCGAATACTTGCGTTATAGGGTATTTTAAGAACAGGGTGTTAAAGAATCCGGAGACGATCTTTCATCTATGATTGGCAAGACATTCAGCACTAAAGAGGCTGTTCGTATGATTCCTGACATTCTGCAAAACGGCGAACAATTCTTTTTCCCTATCTTTTCAAGTGTAGAAGAAATGGGAGAATACGGCGAACACTTCTCAAAAGTACAGAAGCATATCTTAGAGGTCATTCCAATGGCACGAAATAGCGAGAAGAATGTTGCCGGAATTGTGCTGAACGCATTTTCAGAATCGTTTATTTTAGATGCAGAACTTTTCGATATGATTGAGAATATGAAATCAAGATTGGAGTAAAAATAAATGAGCGAACATAAGATTGATGTTATGTGGGACGATACCCCGGTTGATGTATCTACTGAGGTCAACTTTATTTGGTCTATTGCAAATAAGCTGAGAGGTACATATCAGAGCGACAAATACAAGGATGTTATCATTCCAATGGTTATTATTCGCCGCTTTGAGTGTGCTTTGGACAGCACTAAGCAAGCAGTTGTCGATAAGTACAAGGAGAATCCTGCTTATCCTGCTAAGGCTATGTGCAGAGTTTCAGGATTCCAGTTCTTCAATACAAGCGAGTACACTCTTGCGGAGCTTGTGAACGATCCCGACCACCTCGCAGCGAATTTCCGCAACTATATCGAGGGCTTTTCTGCCAATGTGCAGGACATTATCAAAAGCCTTGATTTTGATAAGCAGATTGACAAAATGGACAAGAATAACCGTCTGCTGTCGGTGGTAAAGGCTTTCTCGGAGCTTGACCTTGATCCCAAGACCATTGACAATGTTAAGATGGGCTATATCTTTGAGGACTTGATTCGTAGGTTCTCTGAAAATGCCGAAGCCGGCGATCACTACACGGGCAGAGATATAATCAAGCTCATGGTCAACATTCTGCTTGCAGAGGGCTGTGACGATATTTTCGATGACCACAAGGAGATCACCATACTGGACCAGGCAGCAGGCACGGGCGGTATGCTCTCGACTTCATATAACTTCATTCATCGCTATAACCCGACTGCGAAGGTGCGTCTGTTCGGGCAGGAGATCAACCCTGAGTCCTATGCTATGTGCGTGGCTGAAATGCTTATCAAGGGGCAGAATGCCGAGAATATCCGTATGCAGGACACTATGAAAGCTGACTGTTTCCCTGACAGACAGATGCGTTTCGTAATCGAAAATCCGCCGTTCGGTACGCCGTGGGGTGGTAAGGACGCAGCAGAGGGTGTTGAGCAGGCTGTCAAGGAAGAAAACCAGAAAGGCTTTGACGGTCGCTTTGGTGCAGGACTGCCAGGTTCAGGCGATATGCAGTTGCTTTTCATTCAGTCGGCTGTGAATAAAATGGACAATGCCCTCGGTCGGGCTGCGATCATCGAAAACGGCTCTCCGCTGTTTTCGGGCGGTACATCTTCGGGCGAGAGCCAGATCAGACGGTGGCTGCTTGAAAATGACCTGATAGAAGCAATTATCGCACTTCCCGTTGACCTGTTCTACAACACAGGTATCGCTACATACATTTGGGTGCTGTCGAAGGACAAGCGTGAGGAGCGCCGTGGTAAAATTCAGCTCATTGATGCAGGTTCGATCTTCCACAAGCTGCGCAAAGCTCTTGGAAACAAGAAGAACGAGATCAGTCCCGAAGACCGTTCCGCTATCACGAAGCTGTATGCAGACTTTGCTGAGAACGAGCTTTGCAAGATCTACCCAAACACGGAGTTTATCTATCGTGAGTACACGGTCATGCAGCCGTTGCAGAGAAGCTATGCCGTGACCGAGGAGCGTATCAGGGCAATGCTGTCAAAGGGTTCGCTCTCCTCACTGTACGATCCTGCAAAGGTGGCAGAGCTTGAAAACTCTGAGGAGGAGCTGACGGGCAAAGAATTGAAAAAGCTCGAAAACTACCAAAACAACGCACATGTTTACGAAGCTATCATCGAACTGCTGAGATGCGCCGATGATGATAAGGTATATTTATCCCCTGCGGAGTTCCTGCCCGTTCTGACAAAGATACTCAGCACGGCAACAGCAGACAAGAAGCTCCTTGACAAGATTGCTGACGGACTTTCGATCATGGACAAATCTGCCGAAATTCAGCGTGATAAGAAAGGCAACATTATCTACGATAAAGAGACAAAGGACACGGAGATCGTCAAATTTGAGGAGAGTATCGAGGACTATATGGCTCGTGAGGTTCTTCCCCATGTTCCCGATGCCCAGTGGTTCTTTGAGGAAGATTTGGGCAAGAAAAATCCTGTTGTCAAGACAGGTGCGGAGATACCGTTTACCCGTTATTTCTATAAGTACCAGCAGCCGAAGCCCAGCGAGGAGCTTGAACAGCGGTTCTTGGAGCTTGAAAAGTCTGTGAGTGAGCGTATCGCACGGCTGTTTGGCTAATGAAAGGAGATTATATGTATAAATTCATTGCAGCTCTGAGCTTTATTATCAGAACATTTTATCTGCCTAATCCCTTTGATTCATTAGGCACTACTTTCCCTGTTACTATTGGAGAAAACACATTGACGATGACACCTATTGTCATGAACTATCTTGCAGAGACTGTGCTTCATGCGCTCACTTTTGCACTTGTCGGACTGTACTATTCAAGAAGTGAGCACAATCCTTCAAAGGGCAGTTTCTTATATCTTATGTTCTACTGTGTTCATGTCGGACTCCTCTATTTAATGGGACTGTTCGGGTTTGCTACATGGGCTGTTGCACTTATACTTATTGTGTATGCTATGGCACATATCGGCTTTAACGCTCTTAAAAACAGAGTAAGATATGGGGTGTGAATATGCGTGAAATGAAGGATAGTGGGATTGAGTGGGTTGGTAATATTCCAGCTACTTGGAAATCCATACAAATAAAAAACCTGTTCACCATTCTATCAGGTGCAACTCCTACTCCTGATACAGATAATTGGGATGGCGATGTACTATGGATAACACCAGCTGACTACAAAACAAAGGATAAGTATGTTTCGGGAGGAAAACGGAATATTTCACAGCAAGGTTTTAATACCTGTTCAACAAGTATGATACCAAAAGGAAGCATTATCTTTTCAAAACGTGCACCAATCGGTACTGTTGCGATAAACACCGAAGTTTTATGCACCAATCAAGGTTGTTTATCGTGTGTTTCAAAAGCAGATACTTGTAATGATTATTACTATTATGTAATGAGTGTCGGTACAGAACACTTTGAACTGTTAGGTTCTGGAACAACATTTAAAGAAATCTCTGCAAATAGTTTTTCTAATTGTAAGTTGCCGTGTCCTGATAAGTGTGAACAAGAAAAAATAGCCTCTTTTCTTGATGAAAGATGCTCGGCGTTTAATTGCCTTATCTCCGACATTCAATCCCAAATCGAAGCCCTTGAAGAATACAAGCGTTCCGTCATCACCGAAGCGGTCACAAAGGGGCTTGATCCTGATGTGGAGATGAGGAATAGCGGTGTGCAGTGGATTGGTGAAATACCTACGCACTGGACTTTAATTCGTATTGGTAGTTTATATGGACTTCGTACACAAAAAGTAAGTGATATTGATTATCCGCCCTTATCTGTTACTAAAATGGGCGTATTACCACAATTAGATACAGTTGCCAAAACAAATGCTCACGACGATAGAAAACTCATTGTCAAAGGAGATTTTGTAATAAACAGTCGTTCTGATCGTAGAGGTTCTTGTGGGATTTCAGATTATACTGGCTCTGTATCGCTCATCAATACGGTATTATTCCCGATTACTGAAATGAATCCTCGATATTACAACTGGTATTTCCATACTGTTGGATTTGCTGATGAATTTTATCGTTGGGGACATGGAATAGTAGATGATCTTTGGACAACAGGTTGGCAGGATATGAAAAATATTCTGATTTCTGTACCTCCTCTTGATGAACAACAACGAATTGCCGACTATCTTGACAGTAAGTGTGCAGAGATTGACAACATAATTACCGAAAAGAAACAGCAGATCGAAACAATAGAGGAATACAAGAAGTCGCTGATATTTGAGTATGTGACGGGGAAGAAGGAGGTAGCATAAAACTATGCCGAAGAAAAAAGATCATGGCTATACAAAACAGCATATTGTCCCCAGGGCGTATCTGAATGGTTTTGCTACGCCGGGAAAGGGCAAAGACAAATACATGATCGGCGTTCGGCAAAAAGACCTCAAGCATTATACCACTTCGACGAATAATGTCGGCTACATACAGAACTACTATGACATTGATTTCCTTGATGACAAGAAACAATGGGAACACTACTTTGCTGACGAAATAGAAGCACCCTGCCTGAGAACTATTACAAATCTTATTGCAAAGGTTACGCTTTCTAACTTCGGAAAAATCAATCTCACGGATAGTGATAAAAGCAATCTGAGTAAATTTATAGTTGCTCAATTCCTGAGAGTTCCTGATTTTATAGACTATCAAATTAACAACGCTCAGAGCAACATTTTTCCAAGCTACAAAAGCAAATTTTTAGCTCTATATGGTAATCTGCTAAGTAATGAGCAAAAGAAAGCCGTAAAAAGGGTTAGCTTCACTGATAATCAGGTCAAGCATTTTATCCTTTCATACATCACCAATCCAGATAAAATGGAACAATATTGTCGCATTCTAATAGATAAGCCGTGGGTGGTTTACATAAACAGGTATTATCAGGCTCTCCCGTTTATCACAAGTGATAATCCTGTTGTTATGACGAACCTAAAAACCCGGTCATTTTCAAGAGGCGATAATGGTATAGGCAATGCCAGCACGGTAATCTTCTTCCCGATAAATCCGTACATTGCTATTGGCATTTATCCTTATCAATTCAGAGATTATCTGAAGAAATGGGAAAGCAAGGAATTGATTTGCTCAGATGAAGATATACAGTTTATCATCACCATGAATCAATGTGAACTATCACAATGTCATAATCAAGCATTTATCCCTATTGATCTTTACAACGAAATATATAAGGAGGGAAACTTAAATTGAATAGAATAGAATCCGAAAAAGACTATCAAGCTGAACTGCTCGGCATACTCCGTGACCAAAACGGCTACACGATCAGAAAAGCGACCGACTTTGACCGCCGTTTTGCGATCGACCGTGAAATGCTGTTCGGCTTTCTGAACGATACCCAGCCTGAGACAATGGAGAAGCTCCGCAAGATACATAAGGACAGGCTCGAAGATACCATTGTTTCGTTCATCAATGCGGAGTGTACGAAGAAAAGGGGCAGCCTGCTTGAAGTCCTCCGACACGGTGTTGAGCTGTCGGGGCATAAGCTGGAGCTGATGTTCACAAAGCCTGCAACCACTTTCAATAAAGATCTGATGCGGAAATACGAAATGAACCGCTTTACCGTCATGGAAGAAGTGTGGGCGAATGACAAAGAGCGAATTGATGTCGTTATCTTCCTCAACGGCTTTGCAATTATCTCGATGGAGCTGAAATGCAACTATGCAGGACAGTCAACGGACGATGCGATATATCAGTACCGTATGGAGCGTGATCCGAAGTCCAGACTGTTCTTATTCAAGGCAGGCACACTTGTCAATTTCGCTATGGACTTGCACGAAGTCTATATGACAACGAAGCTCGACGGTGAAAAGACCTTCTTCCTGCCGTTCAATCAGGGCAACGGCGAGGGTGTCAATGCAGGTGCAGGAAATGCACCCTGTGAGGACGATTATCCCGTTCATTATATGTGGGACGATATTCTCACCAAAGACACGATACTTGACCTCATTTCCAAATTCATTTTCATTCAGACCTCGGAGAAAGAGAACGAAAAGACAGGAAAGGTCGAAGTCAAGGAGAGCATTATTTTTCCCCGGTATCATCAGCTCGATGCTGTCCGCAAGCTCCTTGCCGATGTAGAGGAAAACCGCACCTCGCTCAACTATCTTATTCAGCACAGTGCAGGCTCCGGCAAGACCAACACTATCGCTTGGCTTGCGTATCGCCTTGCTACGCTCCATGATGCCGACAACAAGATCATTTTCGACAATGTTATCATAATGACAGATAGAGTAGTTGTTGACCGACAGCTTCAGAAAGCGATCATGGGTATGGAGCATAAGTCGGGGCTTATCCGTGTGATGGACGAAAAGTGCAATTCTGCCGACCTCGCTATCGCCCTCAACGGCAATACGAAGATCATTGCAACAACGATCCAGAAGTTCCCGTATATTGTGGACAGTGTTCAGGGCTTGAAGAATAAACACTTTGCGGTTATTATTGACGAGGCTCATTCATCTACTGCCGGAAAAGATATGGCAGCAGTCACACAGTCCCTCGGTATGGGTGATGAGCTGTATCAGGATATGGAGGACGAGATTGCCGCAGAGCTTGCAAGAAACGGCAAACAGCAGAATGTTTCGATGTTTGCTTTCACGGCTACTCCGAAACCGACTACCTTACAGCTTTTCGGCACGATCAATCCCAACGGACAGCGTGAAGCGTTCCATGTGTATTCGATGAAGCAGGCTATTGAGGAGGGCTTTATCCTCGATGTATTGCAGAATTACACCACCTACAAGACCTTCTATCAGATAAACAAGGAAATTGAAGAAGATCCAAAAATGCAGACTGCAAGTGCGAAACGGCAGATCGCTCGGTTTGTTGAGCTGCACGAAACGAATATTGCCCAGCGTATAGAGGTCATCGTAGAGCATTTCCGCACAACTGTTATGCAGGAACTTGGCGGACAGGCAAAGGCAATGGTCATCACCGCATCAAGACAGGCCGCCGTCAAGTATTGTCAAGCATTTGAGGACTATTGCTCTAAAAAGGGATACAAGGGCATTCGTGCGCTTGTTGCGTTTTCTGGCAAGGTGAAGCTCCCTGATGATGATACAGAATACACAGAGCCGGGTATCAACGGTATTCCTGAAGATAGGCTCACAAAAGAGTTCGATAAAGACGATTATCAAGTGCTTCTTGTGGCGAATAAGTATCAGACAGGATTCGATCAGCCGAAACTCTGTGCAATGTATGTAATGAAGAAGCTCAAGGGCGTAAACGCTGTGCAGACACTTTCACGCCTGAACAGAATCTGCCCTCCGTTTGAGAAAAAGACATTTATTCTTGACTTTGTGAACACCTATGAGGATATAATCGGTGCATTTGCTCCATATTATACAACGACGCTTCTTTCCAACTCGGTAACGCCTACAGCTATCTATGATCTTGAAGCTCAGATTGATGCTTATGCAATCATTGATCCCGAAGATGTGGATAAGGTAAATGAGATACTATACAAAGAAAAAGTACTTGCTCCAGATAAGAAGAAAGTCAACTTCTGCCTTGACAAGTCTCAGAAGTTAATCGAGCATTACAGCATAGAACGCCAGAAAGAGATCGTTGTTGATCTCCGACACTTCGTCCGTTTCTATGAGTTCATGATTCAGGTATCGAGCTTCGAGGATATAGAGCTTCACAAGAAGTATAACTATATTATTCTCCTGCTTTCTCATATCAATATCAAGCATTCAGGACCAGGCTTCAATCTTGACGGCAAGATCAGAGCTACGCAGTTTGTTCAAAAGAAGCAGGACGAACATACAAAATCCGATATTGTCGCAAAGCCTGTTGTCAAGCTGCCGTCCGCCGAAAACTTCGGATTAACGCCTGCAAAGGAAGAAAGACTCTCAGAAATCATTGCAGCGATAAATGCTCGGACTGGAAAAGCCTATGACAGCGATGTTGCTGTAAAAGCTATGCTCCAGATCAGAGACATTCTCATGAAGTCGGATAAGCTGAAAGCAAGTGCAAAGAACAATACTGTAAAGGACTTTGAGTTCTCTTACTTCGATGATATTGACGATGCCTTGATCGAGGGCTTAGAGCAAAATCAGGATTTCTTCTCCCTGCTGTTGAACGATGAGGAAATCAAGCGTGAAGTTCTTGGAATTTTCACAGAAGAAATCTATAATTCCTTAAAGAAGGCAGCAGAAGAATAATAGGAGGTGTAACGATGGACAATGGAAAATTAAGAATAGATAATATCTTCAACGGCAAAACTTTCTTTTCTATTCCTGATTATCAGCGCAGCTATGCTTGGGAAGAAAAGCAGTTGAGGGATTTCTTCGAGGACTATATGAATAACTATAATTCTCAGGAATACTATTATGGCACAATTCTTCTTCAAATGACGAAAAAAGATAAAAAAGAGTTTTGTGACATTGTTGATGGTCAACAGCGTTTTACAACTTTGATTATCTTTATGAAATGCTTGATTTCAAGGTTATCGTCGATAGAATATGACGAAACCGCTATGCTGTACAAGCATTTCATAAAGAACGGGGATCTCTGCATATTAAAACTGCAAGCAGATGATAACGACTTCTTTTCGACTGTGATCCTTGATGATAAAAAGGCAAGTGAAACCAAAACCCCTGCGCAAAAACGACTTTTGTATGCTAAGGCTTTTTTTGAAGATAAGATCAAGTGTTGTTCAGACGAACAGATTGAGGAACTGCTTGATAGAGTATGCTCAACTAACGTTTTGATTTATCTGATTCAGGATAGTATCGAAGCTGCTATGATTTTTGAAACAACAAATGATCGTGGCAAGAGCCTCACTAACCTGGAAAAAACAAAGAGCTTTCTTATGTATAAGGCTTCGTTATGCCTTGATGAACCGGAGCAAATACTCGGTAAAATACAGTCAAGGTTTAGTGAAGTTTATCGTGACTTCGAGAGCATGATTTCTCTTAATATAGGAGTTGATGAAAACTCCGTCTTGCAGTACAACTATATCGCTTATGAAAAATGGAAAACTGACAGTAGTATCAAAGAATATACAAGATATATGGAGTATTTCAAGAACACTGTCGAAGAATTGGCTCGAAACAGCAATGGCGCTAAAGAAGATAAACCGTTATTATCTGACTACATAGAAAACTATACTTACAATGTACAGCAGAGCTTCTCAGCTTACAAATCAATGTATGAAGGTCGTTACCTTGAATTCATGGATATAATAGCTCTTGACAGAACTGCTTCGTTCATGCCGCTTTTGATTAAGTGTTACAGATACGATGAAACTAATGATAAATCCAAATTTAGGATTATATGCAGACTGTGTGAAATTTTCAGTTTCAGAGTATATGTTATCTATGATAAGATGGCAAACAAATTGCAAAGTAAGTGGTACAGCCTTGCCAGAGACTTTGATGGCAACTTCAAAAATGCTTCTGATGAAATAATAGCCATGATCAAGGACGTTGAGAGTGATGATGCTTTTATTCAGGCACTTACTGCTCCCGATTTTTGCACCAAGTACAGCAGCCCCGAAAAAAACTACTTCTACTGGAAATATGAAAACTATCTTAGACGTACTGAGCAGCCAGTTGCTACCCCAATGACACACGAGGATTTACGTCAGAAAGAAAACAAGAAGCTCGTCATGACAATCGAACATATTGTTGCGCAAAGCAATTCAGGCGAAAAATCTAAGGTTATTACTGATGCGCTTAAAATAGATGTTGGTTCTGTTGAAGTGTTTGATGAAAAGTACCTCAATAGCATTGGAAATCTAACACTT
>ERZ1673752.5063-NODE-5063-length-10318-cov-2.935594_pt1 | contig 10318 bp, 8 predicted proteins | sample MGYA00580195_ERZ1673752 | MGnify/ENA primary metagenome ERZ1673752 (study PRJEB41218, sample SAMN15661744) | gut metagenome | host: Homo sapiens | place: Canada: London | collected 2015-08-20/2019-03-30 | study: EMG produced TPA metagenomics assembly of...
AGTTGTTGTGAGAAATGAATTTTTAAAGGAGCATCCGGACTTAGTAAAAGAATTTTTAAGACAACATGAGGAAGCGACAGATGAAATTAATCAAAATGTAGACAAAGCAGCGGAGATTATCAACAATGAGATTAATGCAGCAACAGGAAAATCACTAAGTGCGGACATTTTAAAGACAGCATTTCAGAAACTTACGATTTCAACAGATGTAAATAAAGATGCAGTTGATGATTTTGCAGCAATTTCACTTGATCAGAAATTTATTGATCAGAAACCGACCGATGATTTTATCTCCGTTGAGGAGACAAACACATCTGCACAATGATGGATAGGACAATGTTTTGAAGAATGGCATTTTAAAGGAGACAGAGCATGGCATTATTATTAAAAAATGTAGGAAAAACCTTTGAAAATACAGGGCAGGCTACTTTAAAAAATATAAATCTTGAAATAAAACCGGGAGAGTTCCTCTGTGTAGTTGGGAAAAGCGGATGCGGCAAAAGCACGCTGCTGAATCTGATTGCAGGCCTGGAAAAACCGACAGAAGGAAAAATTCTTTTAAATGGAAAAGAAGTGAAAGCACCCGGTTCGGAACGGACAGTGATGTTTCAGGAACACGCTCTGTTTCCATGGCTGAATGTAATTCAAAATATAAAGTTTGGAATGGAGATAAACGGAGTTCCAAAGAAGGAGCAGGATTACCGCGCGGAAAAGTATTTGAAAATGATGCAGCTTGAAGACTATAAAAATTATGCGATACATCAGCTCTCCGGAGGTATGCGCCAGAGAGTAGCACTAGCAAGAGCATTTACAATGGATTCAGAAATTTTACTGATGGATGAACCCTTTTCCGCGCTTGATAAACAAACATCAAACCATTTAAGACAGGAACTACAGGATATATGGATGAAAACACATAAAACAATATTTTTTATTACACACAGTGTAGAAGAAGCGGTTTATCTTGGAGACAGAGTTGTAGTAATGTCAGGAGAAGACGGCGGAATCAAAAATATTGTATCGATAGAGTTAGATAGACCAAGGCATATCTATAATGAGGACTTCATTGCCTATCGACATAAAATATTAGAAGAGATACAGGGAGGGGATTACTGATGAAAAAAATATGGAAATCCAATATAACAGGAGAAATACTGTTCCTTCTTGGTGTTATTCTTTTATGGCAGATTTTATATATGATCGGTGTTGACGGACTTGGAATATGGAAAGCCTATGCGATGCCCTCACCAAGTGGTGTGTGGAATTCATTTACGGAAATGATAAAACAGGGAACCTTGCTATCGGCAATTGGGAACAGTTTACTACGCGGGGCAATAGGATATATTCTTTCCCTTATGATCGGAGGGGTTATTGGAGTATTTATGAATCATTTTTCATTTTTACATAAAAATTTAAGACCTCTGATTATGGGAATACAAACACTGCCAAGTATTTGCTGGGTACCATTTTCTATCTTGTGGTTTGGATTAACACAGACAGCAATCATCTTTGTGGTAATTATGGGGTCCGCATTCAGTATGGCAATCGCAGTAGACAATGCGATATTAAATGTCCCTCCAATCTATAAAAAAGCAGCGCTTACAATGGGGGCAGATCAAAAACAAATTTATTGGAAAGTTATATTTCCCGCAAGCCTTCCGGAATTAATATCGGGTATGAAACAAGGCTGGTCATTTGCATGGCGCGCATTAATGAGTGGAGAAGTAATGACGACATCCATCGGACTTGGCCAGACATTAATGACAGGGAGAAATCTTGCAGACATCAATCAGGTTATGCTCGTCATGGTAGTTATTGTGGTAGTTGGAATCGTGATTGATCAGGTAATCTTTCATAATCTGGAAAAAAGAATATTAAGAAAAAGAGGATTGACAATTTAGCAAAATACAGAAACGAAAAAAGGACAAGGATTGTAGCAGTGATTCTTGTCCTTTTTTCGTTTCGTTTATTTGCAACCCATTTCCTGTTCTGTTATACTAGAAAATAACTTTAGGACAGTCATAACATAATGTATGAAATGGAGATTATTTATAGAATGAAAAAATTAGTAATTGCAGAGAAACCGTCTGTCGGACGGGATATTGCCCGCGTGCTTGGCTGTAAGCAGCAGGGGAAGAAATATATTGAAGGTAATGAATATATTGTTACCTGGGGACTGGGGCATCTGGTGACGCTGGCAGACCCGGAAGGCTATGATAAGAAGTTAAAGACATGGAGAATGGAAGATCTTCCAATGATGCCAGAACGTTTTAAGCTGGTAGTTATTCCACAGACAAGAGGGCAGTTTCAGGCAGTGAAGTCTTTGATTGAGCGAAAGGATGTTGGAGAAATTATTATCGCAACGGATGCCGGACGAGAGGGTGAACTGGTTGCGAGATGGATTCTTGCGAAGGCAGGGAATAAAAAGCCGTTGAAAAGATTATGGATTTCTTCAGTGACAGATAAAGCGATTCGTGAAGGATTTGCACATCTTAAGAATGCGAAAGAGTATGAGAATCTTTATCATGCTGCAACGGCGAGAGCGGAGTCGGACTGGCTGGTGGGAATGAATGCGACGCGAGCGTTGACTTGTAAGTATAATGTACAGCTTTCCTGTGGAAGGGTGCAGACACCGACTTTGGCAATGATTGCAGCAAGGGAGGAAGAAATCAGACATTTTACACCGAAGCCGTATTATGGTTTACAGCTTATTGGTAAGGGAATTACATTTACCTGGAAAGATAAAAAGTCCGGAAGTGCGGCAACATTTTCCAGAGAAAAAAATGAAGAAGTTTACAAAAAGATGTTAGGGAAGACAGCAGAGGTTACTGAAGTAAAAAAGACGAAAAAGACTTCACAGCCGGAGGGGCTTTATGACCTGACCGATCTTTCAAGAGATGCGAATCAGCGCTTTGGTTTTTCTGCCAAACAGACGTTGAATATTATGCAGAGCCTTTATGAACATCATAAGGTGCTGACTTATCCAAGAACAGATTCGAGATATTTGACAACGGATGTGGCAGAGACTCTGCGGGAACGTGTGGAGGCGATTGCAGTTGGTCCATATAGAAGCTTTACTAATACAGTGCTAAAGGGAAAGATTACTCCAAAGAAATCTTTTGTTAATAATCAAAAAGTATCTGATCATCATGCGATCATTCCAACAGAACAGCCGGTTATCCTGGCACAGCTTTCAGTAGATGAGCGAAAGATTTTCGATCTTGTTGTTCGGAGATTCCTTGCAGTTTTATATCCTCCTTATGAGTATGAACAGACGAAGATTACCATACAATGTGAAGGGGAAACATTTTTTGCTGAAGGAAATGTTCCGTTAAACAGAGGATACAAAGAAGTAACTGTGCCGGAAGGAGATGAGAATGGAAAGGTATTTCCATCTATAAAAGAAGGCGAAGTGATCAGGGAATTTACTTTGAAAAAAACCGAAGGAAAGACAAAACCGCCGGCGAGATTTACAGAAGGAACGTTATTGAAAGCGATGGAAAATCCGGTAAAATATATGCAGCAAAAGGATGCAAAAGCAGCAAAAACGTTACAGGAAACCGGTGGACTTGGAACGGTTGCAACAAGGGCAGATATTATTGATAAGCTGTTTGGCAGCTATCTTATTGAAAAGAAGGAGAATGAAATATTTATTACAGGTAAAGCAAAACAGCTGTTGTCTCTTGTGCCGGAAGATTTAAAGAAGCCAGAACTTACCGCTGAGTGGGAATCGAGGTTATCGGCGATTGCAAAAGGTAAGGCAAGTGATAGAAAGTTCATGAAAGAAATTGAAACATACACAAAAGAACTGATGAAACAGATCCAGAATGGAACAGGAACTTTCCGTCATGATAATCTGACGAATAAAGTCTGTCCGGAGTGTGGAAAGCGCCTTCTTTTAGTAAATGGTAAACAGGGTAAGCTCTATGTCTGTCAGGATAGAGAGTGTGGATACAAGGAGCGGATTTCCCGAATGACCAATGCTCGTTGCCCGGTTTGTCATAAAAAGATGGAACTGATCGGAGCAAAAGAGAATCAGAAGTTTGTATGTTCTTGTGGGCATAAAGAATCGATGCAGGCATTTGAAAACCGTCGAAAGAAAGAAGGAGCCGGTGTTTCTAAAAAAGATGTGGCAAATTATATGAAAAAAATGAAGAAAGAAGAAAAACAGCCACTGAATAATGCACTTGCAGATGCGCTGGCAAACCTGAAGTTATAGGATACAGCCAGTACGGAAGTGAGTAAATAAAAATGAGGATTTAATTTATGAGTATAAAAAGAGTGATTTTAACTTCTTTATTTTGTGTAGCAATGTTATTTGCAGCAGGAAAAAAAGCAGAGGCAGCTTTTCCTTATGATATGGAGCAAAAGCCAGTAATGGCAGCTTCTATAAAGAGCGAAAAAGTATCTGTTTATGAAGATGTATCACTGAAAAAGTTGTTAAAGGAAGTGAACGGCAGCAAGTTAAACATAGAGGCATACAGAGTCAGTGGAAAAAGTATTTACGGAAAGTATACAAGTGGAAAGGAATCTGGTTTCGGCTGGTTTTCCCTTGATACTTTTGTAGTCGATCCTGATTATAAAAATGTGTATGCAACAGTACGAGACGGGATGTACATTTATACGAGTCGAAGTTTTTCAAAGGTACAGACAACGATTAAAAAGTATAGTGGGATTATCGTCATCAGTAAAAAAGATGGGGACCGTCAGGTGATTTGCGATAAAAAAGATCATTATGAGATCGGATGGATGACCGCAGGGGCATTTTCTAATACATTGCTTTATGACGGCAGAGAAAAACAGACAGTAGCAGATGGTATCTATGAATTTGGATGTGGATATCAGGATGATAAAAACGGTGGAGCAAAAGATCAGACAGCAATGGAAGGCTTTCAGAAGTACACATTTAAGATAATGCATATTACACAGAATAAATATTATATTCAAAATACAGAAGATGGAAAGTATTTATCTGTGGTATTTCAGAGTGTTTCAAGGGAAAATGCAGCGAAGGGGAAAACAGGGAGTTATAAACTTTGTTGGACAGAAAAACCCGAAGAAGTACGAGGACAGTTTGAATTGCAGCGATTAAATGGAGCCTATACGCTTCAGAATGTGTCGAGTAAGCGTTTCCTTGCGGAAGAAAAAGATTCTGCAGATTCTGTGAGCTTGACACTTTTCACAGGAAGAAGTGATATAGGGAGTCACTGGCGGATTCATGCGACACAAAAGATGAGTAATACAAAGAAGCCATTTGTCATTACCCAATATGATCCGGAGTGGTGTGCGACACCATATGGCGGAGGTGGATGTATGGGAACTGCAGGCTGTGGAATTCTTGCAACAGTAAATGCTGTTTACGCATTGAACGGTCAGTATATGGATGTAATGGAGCTTGCCAATTATGCAGTGAAGAAAAATTACCGTATTGTCGGAAGCGGAACAGATGATGGTATTTTTAAGGCAGCAGCAAAGAAATACGGAAAAAAATATGGATTTGCCTGGGATGGCGGAAGTGGAAGCATCGACGTTTTAAAGAAAAAGCTTAAGGCAGGAGATACGGCAATCGTTCATGTACAGGGACATTATGTTTGTATTTCTGATTATAATAAAAAAACAAAGAAATATCTTTTACTGGATTCCAATTATCTGCCAAAACGTGCAACTTCCGCTTTTGGTGATTGGATTAAAGTAGACAGACTTTTATCCGGGGCATTAGAATCCCAGTATTTTTATTTCTTTAAACTTAGTGAAAAGTAATGATGAAGTAGCAGCGATGTAGTGGAGCAGGTATTCGAGATATGATTTTGAGAACGAAGTCTGTAGAGTGAAAATACGAAAAGCAGGGAAATGAATATGAAGAATAAAGAAGATTTAAAAAAGGAACTGATCAAAATCGATCATAAAAGTTACGGAATGTATAAAACGCTTGGAGGTAGTTACAGTTACGGAAATTATATTTTGCATATAGATCATGTACAGGGAGATCCCTTTGCTTCTCCTTCCAGACTTCGTTTTGAAGTGAAGAAGGAAACGCATGGATTTCCGGAAGAGTATTATGAAGAAAAACATCGCAGACTGGCATTAGAAGATCAGGTGCTGCGCCGGTTTTTAAGACAGCTTCGTCAATTAGATAAAGGATCTATGGGTTCTGGTAAGAGCGGAAGAATTACGACCTGTCCGGCAAATCAGACGGTGCAGGAAAGAATCGCGGTTGTTTTTTCTAAGGATAGAATGGAACTTCATTTTGAAATGGGATTTCCGGCGAGAGGAAGAACAATTATGGCAAAAGAGATGCAAAAACTTGTTTTTGATATTTTGCCGGAACTGGCAGAAAGCTGTTTGTTTTATCGTAAATGGGATACAAAGAGTAAGAGCTTTTTGGAAAAAGCTGTTTTCCTTGCAGACGATCAAAAGGAATTACGCCGGCAGCTAAAAGAAAAAGGACTGACAGGTTTTGTGGCAAACGGTGCAATATTACCAAGAGAAAGTGGCATTTCCGATCGTCCAATGCGGGATGCAGTGCCATTTATTTCACCGGAATCCTTACAGATTGAAATAGAGCTTCCGCATAAAGGAAAGATAATCGGAATGGGGATTCCTGAAGGAATTACTGTTATCGTAGGTGGCGGTTATCATGGAAAGTCTACATTATTAAAAGCGTTAGAACAGGGAGTATATAATCATATTGCAGGAGATGGGAGAGAATATGTCGTAGCAGATGCTACAGGAATGAAAATCCGGGCAGAAGACGGCAGAAGTATTTTGCATACAGATATTTCTCTGTTTATTAATCATCTTCCGGCTGGACAGGACACCGTAGATTTTTCTTCGGAAAATGCAAGCGGAAGTACTTCTCAGGCAGCCAATCTGATAGAAGCCATGGAAGCTGGAGCAGAATTGCTGCTTTTAGATGAAGACACCTCTGCAACGAATTTTATGATTCGGGATAAAGTGATGGCAAAGTTAGTTTCTGATGAAAAAGAACCGATTACAATCTTACTTCGTCACATACGTGGAATTTATAAAACGATGGGAATTTCTTTTATCATCGTTGTAGGAAGTTCCGGAGATTATTTATCCGTAGCAGACCTTGTGCTTCAGCTAGATCATTATAAAGTAAAAGATGTTACAAAAGAAGCAAAAGAAATCTGCGAACAATGCCAGATCGCAGGGCAGTATACAGAAAAAGAAGTTTGTATGCCGGAATTTTCCCGTAAATTAAAACCGGTAAAATCCGCTAGAAGAAAGTTAAAATCAATGGGAACAGATACGGTGCTGATCGACAGGGAATCTATTGATGTGCGTTATTTAGAACAGCTTTCAGAAAGTGGACAGACAACAGCACTTGCCTATATGATGGGATGGATACTAGATCATGTAACAAAAGAGGAAGATATTCAGGAATTCATAGAAAATATGTATAAGCTTATCGAGAGAAAAGGAATGGCAGCAGTAATTCCTGCAAACTATTCTGCCGGACATCCCGTTCTTCCAAGAAAGCAGGAATTGTATGCCTGTCTTAGCAGATACAGAAGTGCCAAAATCGTAAAAGAATATATGTAGATTTTGTGAAAATGATTGAGAATAGAGTGAGATTAATGTAAAGTAGAATAAAGTAGGTGACGGGTAAACTGACAATAAAAAAGGAGAATTTATAATTTATGATAAAGAGAAAGATATTTATTGCGACGGTATTGTTAGCATCTATGTGTATGGTGGGTGGATGTGCTACCTCAAAGTCCGGAGAAAAGGCTGCGGAAGCGACAACAGAAGCAGCTTTGGCAACAGAGCAGACAACACCGGTAGAACTGAACGCTTCTGAATATGTGAAGCTTGGGCAATATGAAGGACTTACGATTAAAGGTTCATCAACTAAGGTCACAGAACAGGAGATAGAAGATAAGATTGATGAACTGGCTGACGAATATACAGATTACAAGGAGATTACCAGTCGTGATACTGTTCAGAAAGAAGATTATCTGAATATCGATTATGCAACAACGATTGATGGTAAGGAGAATGAAGATTATTCTGACAGCAGTATTGACATTCATTTAGGGGAAGGAAACCTGAATGTAGATGATGATGTCGATATAGACGAGAAGCTTGTAGGAAGTAAGGTTGGACAGGAAGTAGAGGTTGAATTTACATTTCCGGAAAGCTATGAAGATACTTCTGTAGCGGGAAAGAAGTGTCAGATGACAGTGACGATTAATGCAATAGAAAAAGAAGTTGTTCCAGAAATCACAGACTCCTTCATTAAAAAGAATACAGACTGTTCTACATTAAAAGAATATAAACAACAGGTCAGAAAAGATCTTATTTCCGATAAGAAGACAGAAGCACAGCAGAATAATGAAGATGCGCTCTGGACAAAGATTATGGAGAATGTAACGCAGATTAAAGAGTTCCCGGGAGATGCAGTTAAGCAGGAAGTGAAAAATGTTAAAATAGAGAATAAAGAAATGGCAGAGTACTTTGGCATGAGCGTAAGTGACTTTATTGAACAGTATAACGATATGTCAATCGAAGAATATGCCAAAGATTCGCTTAAGAGACAGTGCGTGCAGGACTTGTTAGTAGAAGCAAAGAATGTAACGGTAACAGATGAAGAATTGAATAAAGAGATACAGTATTATATTGACGAATTAGGCTACAAGGATAAAAAAGATGTTTTAGATACAATGCCGGAAGAAGAAATCCGTTCAGAATTACTGTATACCAATCTGATGACAGCGTTATTAAAAGATACAAAGATTCAGAAAGCAGAATAAAATTAGAAATCGTACAAAGCCAGACAGGACTTTGTACGATTTTTTTGTTGTCTGCTAATATAGCAAAAAAATATAGGCTATATTACTAAAAATTACGCTAGGTAAAAATGAAAATATGTGCTAAAATAACAGGGTGTTATTGTTTAAAGTGAAAATATTTGCATTAGAAAGGGTGATATCATGGGAAAAAAGAAGATTTATTTTGGTACAAATACTAAAATGTATAAGACGATCAAAGATACTGTGGAATTTGTTTCCCGTCTGCAGGAGCTGACGAAGGATATCAGCAGAGAAGATATGCAGCTTTTTGTTATCCCTTCTTACACGACATTGAGAGATGCGAATGAAACAAAGGATAAAGATCTTCTGATGGTTGGAGCACAGAATGTGGGCTGGGAGGAACAAGGTCAGTTCACAGGAGAGATTTCGCCGCTGATGCTTCAGGAAGTAGGAACAGATTTGGTAATGATCGGACATTCTGAGAGAAGACATGTCCTTGGAGAAACCGATGAGGAAGAGAACAAGAAGGTTTTATGTGCTCTGAATCATAATTTTACAACACTGTTATGCGTGGGAGAAACCGGAGAACAGAAAGATTACGGTATTTCAGAAGAGATTATCCGTATTCAGTTAAAGAAGGGGCTTTACGGAGTGACGATGGAACAGACAAAGAAGCTTTGGATTGCTTATGAGCCGGTTTGGGCGATTGGAGTGAATGGAAAGCCTGCAACGAAGGAGTATGCAGAACAGATTCATATCGTTATCCGGGAAACATTAGTTGAACTCTTTGGAGAAGAGGCAGGTAATGAGATTCCGGTATTATATGGTGGAAGCGTAAATCCGGAGAATGCAGTGGGACTGAGCAAGATGGAACATATTGATGGTTTATTTATCGGACGTTCCGCATGGCAGGCTGATAATTTTAACAAAATTATCAGAGATGTAATTGAATAAATTGTGAATTTTTCAAAAACATATTGAAATTTAAAGGATAATGAACTAGAATAGTTATAGAAATTGCAACATGGAGATGGCTTTGTTTATGTTGCGATTCCACTTTTGTTATAAAGGCTGATTATAACAAGAGAGCGAGATGAAGGAGAAATATATGGCTAAGTTTGGAGTAGTACTCGTTTCACACAGTGAATATATTGCAAAGGGTTTAAAAGAACTTGTAGATGAGATGAATGACGGTTCCGTACAGGTTGTTGCAGCAGGTGGTGCAGATGGTGGAAGAATCGGCACTAGCGCGATTAAGATTCAGCAGGCAATCGAATCTGTTGAAGATTGTGGACACATTTTAATCTATGCAGATTTAGGAAGTTCTATTTTGAGTGCTGAGACAGCGATGGATTTAATTGATGAGGATCTGGCAGAGAAGGTACAGATTGTAGATGCACCGATCGTTGAAGGAGCTTTAGCCGGTGTTGTTCAGGGAACGATCAGCGATGATGTGGCAGACGTTATTAAGGCATCAGAAGATGCACGTAATGTACATAAAAACTAATTAAGTTTGGGAGGTAATTTGCAATGGCGAAGAT
>ERZ1673752.5070-NODE-5070-length-10293-cov-40.278863_pt1 | contig 10293 bp, 9 predicted proteins | sample MGYA00580195_ERZ1673752 | MGnify/ENA primary metagenome ERZ1673752 (study PRJEB41218, sample SAMN15661744) | gut metagenome | host: Homo sapiens | place: Canada: London | collected 2015-08-20/2019-03-30 | study: EMG produced TPA metagenomics assembly of...
AGGGAGCCCCTTTGGGAAAAGTGGCTCTCCCTCGCTTCGGTGACGATCCGAGGCTTGGCGCACCGGCTCCCGCTTGCGAGAGAGAGTGTGCGTGACCTGCCCTCCCCGTCGGTCTCATGATGTGGCCGCGCAAGGGAGACCCTATGGTCGGGCCGGACTAACGCATCGAGCCCCCATCCGTGGGGATGTGAGAAAGAGTGATAGAGTATGAGAGTATGGGATATAAAGAAGTAATGGCCCTCCGCCAAGAGGGCGATCTGGAGAGCGCTGTGAAGCTTGCCCGGGAGGACTACAAGGAGTCTCCCAATCAGTGGTCCTCGTCGGCACTCTTCTGGGTGCTGAAGGATGTCGCCACCGGTGCCATTGAGGGTGGTGAGATAGATACCGCCGCTGAGGTGGTGTCGGAGATGGAGACGCTCATCGAGGGCATGGGGGCTACCGCACCGATGGCGGAGGAGTCCCTCGCCTCGCTGCGCCAGAGTGTCGTGCCACACTTCGGGGAGCTGAATGGACTGCTGACTGGCTATCAGACGGAGAAAAACCCCTACCACAGGCGAGATCAGGTCAGGCAGACCTTTGACAAAGTACTCAGCTGGCACAACTCCAAGGAGGGGCTTCACAAGGCACTCCATCCTCGGGTTGCCCAGGTGGTGAGCGACTTCTTTGAGTCGCGTAATAAGTTTATCACGATCGAGGAGGTACGCCAAGCACTGCGGATCTATCTCAGCCTTGAGATAGAGCGTCCGTCGGCACTCAACTCCCGTATCCTCGACCAGGTATTGCGCGTGAAGAGCCTCTTCCGGGAGCGCCTCGACTTTATCGACTTCCTCACCAAGTGGGATCCTGCCAAGTCTCTCCGTCCGGAGGACTGGCAGCGCAGCAGTGGCAAGGGGCGTAAGGATCGCGGACCGGAGACGCCCTTCCTCGTAGACCGCGCTCTCACGGTAGCTATCGAGGAGCTGTTGGACCGGCGCGAGACTAAGGTGCCGGAGATGATCTACGAGCTCTTCACGGGACTGGAGAGCCTCTACCCGGACGACCGTCTCGTCAAGCTGACTCAGGCGAGGCTGCACCTCCTCGAGGGAGAGCGGGCGACCGCACTCGATGAGTATCAGCGGGTACTTATGATCTACTCCGAGCCCCGCATCTGGGGCGAGCTCGCCTCCCTCCTATCTGATGACCCAGCTCTGGAGGCAGCAGCCCTCGCCAAGGCGCTGAAGGAGGAGACGGACGACTACGAGCCCTACCTCCTCACCGTGCGGCTCCACTACGCCAAGCTGCTGATCGACCGAGGCGACTACGACAAAGCCCTCCGGGAGCTGCGGATCATCGCACAGATCGCCGGAGAGAGGGGACGGAAGCTGCCGCAGAGCTACGAGAAGATGCTGGAGATGATTCCCGAGGGGACCGTGGAGGATAAGGAGAATAAGGCACACTACATCCTCGATGCCCGACCGGCAGAGGCGTATGTGTACCGCTCTCTCGCTGCCACTCCGATGATCGTGATGGACGTGATCGCCCTGCGCCTCAAGGAGCCGATGCGGCAGGTGGTGCCGATGCTGAAGCTCAGCAGTCCCGAGGGACGGGTGCTGCTCACCAACCCCACAGAGATGGGTCTGCCGGAGGGGGACCTGAGAGGGAAGCTCTTCGACGTGAAGTTTATCGAGCCGGAGGACAGCCACGCCATCGTGGTACATATGGAGCCGTCGGAGGCTGACCCTCGCGATCTCTTCCCCCTCAGGGTCGCCTACATCACCGGATACAGCCAGGGGATGCACGCCTTCCACCTCATCGACTCAGAGAGCAAGCATCACTATCTGCCGGGAGAGGAGGAGGACTTCATGATCGGGGACTTCGTCAATTTTATCCTCCTCTACGACACGATCCGCAAGCCGACACCGAAGCGTCCCGCCCAGCAGAGGGCACTCCTGCTCGCACCGCATCGCATCGACCCGGAGGAGGCGCTGACGGACTTCCCCCTCGTCCCCGCACGGGTGATCTCCACGGACGAGTCCCGAGTGACGATAGAGACGGACGAGGGGATCACGGGGACTTTCTCCCAGAGCTTGGCGCCCATCGAGCTGTCGGAGGGCGATCTCTGCACGCTCCGAGGCTTTGTCTTCCGCAAGCGCGACCGCTTCACCGGTGAGCAGCGCTCCTACTTTGTCACCCTGTCGGTGGAGCCTATGCCGACGGATCAACTCTGAAGTGCGCCTGATGGAGAGTATCCCCTTCATAGCGTGGTGTCTCGAGCACCTCAACTACTTCACCATCACACTGCTGATGGCGATAGAGAGCTCCTTCATCCCCTTCCCGAGTGAGATCGTGATCCCACCCGCAGCCTATCTGGCGGCGAGTACGGGGGAGATGAGCGTGGTGGGGATCTTCTTCTTCGGCACCCTCGGTGCACTCATCGGGGCGTCGGTGAATTACTTCCTCGCTCGCTGGCTCGGGCGCCCGGTCGTCTATGCTTTTGCCGGGAGCCGCATGGGGGCATTCTTCCTCCTCAGCACGGAGGGGGTGCGCCACGCGGAGGAGTACTTCGTCCGGCATGGTAAGGTGGCGACCTTCACCGGTCGGCTGATCCCGGGGATCCGGCAGCTGATCTCGCTACCGGCAGGGCTGTCGCAGATGCCGCTGGCACCCTTTTACCTCTACACCGCACTTGCGGCAGGGCTCTGGAATATTGTCCTGATCGCTATCGGGTGGTATCTCGAGCACGTCGTGCCGATGGATCAGCTCAGCCCTATGGTCTCCCGCTACAGCACGGAGATCGGGCGTATCATCATCGCTGTGGTGGTGATCGTACTCGGGGTGATGATGTACCGGGCACACCGGCGTAAGTCCCTTGAGGAAAGCCTCGAGGACCAGGAGAAGAGCAAGTGAGCCATGGCTGAGGAGAGACCATTTATCGTGCCTGAGAGCGATGAGCCGGTGGCGGCCAAGGGAGTCCGCTGGGCTCGGTGGGACAGGCTGTCCAACCTCTTTGTCGGCGACAAGGGGATCTGGATCGTGACCTTTGCCCTGATGCTGATCAGCATCATCGTTGTCTTCTCCGCCGTGAGCCAGGAGGCGTTTCGGGCAGAGAATAGCGGGCAAAACTTCTTTGGGCAGATCCTGAAGCACCTGATCCTGGTGGTCTGCGCCCTCGGCATCATCGTCCTCGGGTCGCACGTCCCGAGCTCCTACTACCTGCGATCATCAACGATAGCTTTCATCTTCTCCCTCATCTTGCTGATGCTGGTGCCCTTCATCGGTATAGAGATCAATGGCGGGAAGCGGTGGCTAAAGATCTTTTTCCTCACCTTCCAGCCCTCGGAGCTGACGCGACTGACGCTGATCAACTTCACCGCCAGCCTCCTCCGCGGGAGCGATGACACACACTCGTCACCGCGGGTCTTCTGGACCATCATCATCGCCACCGGGATCACCTGTCTCCTGATCTTTATGGAGAATATCTCGACGGCGGTCTTCCTCGCCCTGATCGTCTACCTGATGATGTGGGTCGGCGGGGCGCATCGGAAGAGTATGCGCTGGCTCACCGTCGGTGCCGCCTCTGTCATCGCTCTGGTGGTGCTGGTCGTGATGGTGGCACCCAAGGGGTCGGTGATCGACATCGGTCGTACCTCGACCGGGTACAGCCGCCTCACAGGATTCTTTGAGAAGTGGGGAAAGCCGATCAATGAGGAGACCTATGATGACATCATGGGCAGCGATTACCAAGTGGTGGCGGCCCAGAAGGCGATCGCCAATAGCAACGTCATCGGCAAGGGTCCGGGGCAGAGCGAGCTGCGGCAGTTCCTTCCACAGGCCTTCTCTGACTACGTGTATAATGTGGTGGTGGAGGAGTACGGCATCTTTGGCTCTGCGGGGCTGCTGATCCTCTACCTCGTCTTCTTCTTCCGCTGCGGGATGCTCGCCAGCCGCTCCCGAAGCATGTATCGGACCCTCGTCCTGATGGGCGTGGGGATACTCGTCACCACACAGGCGATGATGAATATGGCGGTGGCGGCCAACCTGCTGCCGGTGACGGGACAGACGCTGCCCTTTATCTCCAAGGGTGGCTCCTCGTACATCATCACGGCGATCTACTTCGCCATCGTGCAGAGCATCGCACACGACATCAATAAGCGACGACTTTACCAGGATGCCGCAGTATCGGGACATCCCGACCGGATCATCGACCTGGAGGAGGTGCCGGAGCTGGAGGAGGAGATACAGCTCACTGACGAACTAACCAAGCACCAGAAGGAGCGGCTCCGCGAGGAGTCCAAGTCCGGAGGGGCAGAATAGTCTTGCTTTTATGGATAAAGAAACAGCATCTACAGAATTGTATCGGGTCATCATCAGTGGCGGTGGCACCGGTGGGCATATCTTCCCGGCGCTCTCCATAGCGGATGAGATCCGCCGCCGCTTCCCGAAGTGCGACATCCAGTTTGTCGGTGCGGAGGGGCGCGCAGAGGCGAAGCGGGTGCCGGCTGCAGGATACCCGATCCACCTCCTGCCGGTCCGCGGTCTCTCCAGCGGAGGAGGGCTCAAGAGACTTTTCTCGCTGATCCCCTTCACCACCCAGCTCTACAAGAGCACGAAGCAGGCGCAGGACTTTGTCCACCACTTTGACCCTCAGGTCGTCGTCGGTGTGGGCGGGTACGCCAGTGCGCCGACGCTGATCGCTGCCAACCACTTCGGTATACCGGTGGTGGTGCAGGAGCAAAATTCTTATGCCGGCAAGGCCAATAAGCTGGTGGCAAAAAAAGCGAAGTGCGTCTGCACCGCCTATCCCCATATGCGCCGTTTCTTCCCCGACACCCCCGAGATCGTCCTGACGGGCAATCCGATCCGCCACAGCCTGCTGGAGACGGAGCGGAAGAGTCGGGCAGCGTATGCCACCTTTGACCTCTCGACCGACAAGAGGACCCTCCTGATCCTCGGTGGGAGCCTCGGTGCCGGGACGATCAATAAGAGCATCCTCGAGTCGATCGCTCAGCTCGCCTACCGGGAGGACCTGCAGGTGATCTGGCAGTGTGGTGAGAGCCACTACGGTGGGCTGGAGCGCCAGGTGAGAGACTTTGACTCAATCCACCTGATGCCCTTCATCAGCGAGATGGACCACGCCTACGCCGTCGCTGACCTCGTCATCTCGCGCGCCGGCGCCGGCACGATCTCTGAGCTGACCGCCCTCGGCCTGCCGGCGATACTTGTCCCGTCACCCAACGTCGCCGAGGACCACCAGACGCACAATGCGCAGTCCCTCGTCGACCGCGGCGCTGCGCTGATGGTGCCTGACAGCAAGGCGGGGACCGACCTTGTCCCGACGGCACTCGATATGCTGAGCCATCCGGAGCAGTGCGAGCGTATGGCGACGGCTGCCAAGGAGCTCGGGCTACCCGATGCCACACAACGAATTGTCGATGAGATCCAGCGCTATGCCCGACCCTAATCCCTCATCAAGAGCCATCTTCTTCATCGGCATCGGGGGCATCGGTATGAGTGCCCTCGCCGAGTATTTCCTCTACTACGGCTACACCGTAGGGGGGTACGACCACGTGCGGAAGCCGGTCTCCGATCGCTTGGAGGCGCTCGGGGCGGAGATCCTCTACGATGACGATCCGACGCTGCTGCCTGAGCCGTTCCGCGCGGATCAGCCAGGCCTGACAGTCGTCTACACGCCCGCTATCCATGAGGACAATGGACTGCGGACCTACTACCGGGAGCACGGCGTACCACAGATCAAGCGGGCCGAGCTCCTCGGGCAGGTGACCCGGAGGCATAAGGCCCTCTGCGTCGCCGGGTCGCACGGCAAGACCACCACCTCCTCCCTACTCGCCCACCTGATGAGACGCTCCCACCTGGGGGTCAATGCCTTTATCGGTGGTCTGATGCTCAATTACGACTCAAATAATCTCCTTCTCGATGAGGAGAGTGACTACGTGGTGGTGGAGGCGGACGAGTTTGACCGCTCCTTCCACCGCCTGACCCCCTATGCGGCGATCGTCACTGCGACGGAGGCGGACCACCTCGACATCTACGGCACTGCGGCAGAGTATGTGGCAGCCTTTGGCACCTTTGTCGGGCTACTGCGCCCCGGTGGCTTCGTGATCGCTGAGGAGGAGGCAGAGATCCACCCGGAGTCGCTTCCCGAGGGGACCCGACTCTATCGCTATGGCACCTCGGAGCAGTGCGACTACTACTACGACCGAGTGAGCTACGAGGGGGAGCACCTCTTTTTTGACCTCCACACACCTGACGGAGTTCTCCGCCATCTCGAGCTGGGCACACCGATACGGATCAATGTCCTCAACGCTACCGCTGCCATCGCTATGGCGCTCCGCGTAGGTCTGACGGAGGAGGAGATCCGCCCCGCCCTTGCCGACTATCGCGGGATCCACCGCCGCTTTGAGCGGACCCGTATAGGGACTGATGGTCCCGTGGTGATCGACGAGTATGCGCACCATCCGGGTGAGGTCCGTCGCTCACTCCTCTCGATACGAGAGCTCTACCCCGGGAAGCGCATCACGCTCGTCTTCCAGCCCCACCTATACAGCCGCACGAGGGACTTCATGGAGGACTTTGGCAAGGCGCTCTCCACGGTGGACGATGTCATCCTGGCTCCGATCTATCCCGCTCGCGAGGAGCCGATCCCCGGTGTCACCTCGGAGGCACTCCTTGAGCGGATCACCTCCCCGCACAAGAGGGTAGTACCCCTCGAGGCACTGCCGGAGGAGCTGGGGCACCACTCCTTTGACGTGCTGGTGATGATGGGAGCGGGGGACATAGAGTTTGAGATCCCAAAGGTGATCGACCACCTCAGGAGATCAGAGCAGTAAGCCACACGCCTATGATACGCCGTACAAGGAAAGAGAAAGTCCGCTGGATCCTCGGCTGCACGCTGATGGCACTATTGGTGGTGCTGCTCGGCTGCTCTTTTGTCATTGCGCGGCGCCACGTATCCTATGCGATCCACCCATCCCGCACGGTGATACGCATCGTCGACACGGGGAAAGGGCGATTCCTCAGGGAGCGAGAGGTGGCGGCGGTACTCCCGATCGACCTCAAGGACAGCATCTCACGCGGTGTGGACCCCGACCGCATTGAGAGAGATCTGGTGGACGCCTCCACCTATATCCGCAGCGCCACCGCCTTCATCTCCCCCTCGACAAAGCGGCTCCACGTCATCGTCCACGAGCGCACGCCGATCATCCGCTACTTCCGCAACGGCACCTCCTGGTACCTTGATGATGAGGGGATCTCCGTCCCTCAGAGACAAGGGTCCGCTGCCTACGTCCCCCTTGCTGAGGGCGCGATGACCGACGGCACGATCCACTACGTCCTCTACCCGCTGGCACAATACCTCTACGACCACAGCGAGTGGAGTCACTTCTTCAGCTACATCGAGATCATCTCCGAGAGCAAGATCCACCTCTACCCGAGAGTCGGCACCGTGGTCTTTGAGCTCCACGGGCTGGAGACGCTCGAGCAGGACCTCGCCAAGATACCCATCTACTACAAGGATATAGAGCCACAAGTGGGGACCAATAAGTACGCCCTCGTCAAGCTCTCCTATGACAATCAGATCGTATGCGTGAAGAGAGAGAAGTAGTCCCTCCCCACGATCGGGCGGTGACCGAGCAGGAGATTGAGGCCAACGAGCGGGAGAAAACGCGAGCCTACGCCTTCTCCTCACTCGTCAATTTTCTCCTGCCACCGATCAAGCTCTTCGCCGGTATTACCGGTCACTCTGCGGCACTGATTGCCGATGCGATCAATTCGCTCCTCGACATCTGTGCCAATATCATCACCTACATCTTCCTCCACATCTCAGCGAAGCCTAAGGAGGATGACGAGCACATCTACGGCCACGGCAAGTACGAGATCGTCGGCTCGCTCCTGATCGCCCTGTCGATGCTGGTGACAGGAGTGCTGATCGTCTTTGGCTCCTGTCGCACCCTTTATGCCTTCTTCCGCGAGGGAGTGCTCCCCAAGGAGCCAGAGGTGATCGCCCTGTGGGTGGCCGTCGGCACGGTCGTGATGAAGCTCATCACCTACTACTACACTGAGCGGAAGGCAAAGGAGACCCACTCCGATGCCCTCCACGCTCAGGCGATGGACCACATCTCAGACGTCTTCTCCGCCTCGGCCGTGGTGATAGGCGTGCTGGGCGCTCGGCTGATCCCGGGCGAGGGGACACTCTTTGAGCCACTCGCAGCCATCATCGTCGGCGGACTCATCATCCGCTCCGGCATAGGCGTCTACCGCCCTGCCATCCTCAAGCTCACCGACAGCACCGTCGACGCTGAGACGGTGGAGGAGATCCGAAGGGTCGTCAGCACCGTCCCGGGTGCCTCCTCGCCCCACCACATCATGGCGCGTATGATCGGGTCTGAGACACTCTCCATAGAGCTGGACATACGAGCCGACGGACTCCTCACCCTCTACGAGGCACACGACATCGCAAGCGAGACTGAGCAGGTGCTCACAGACCACTTCGGTGCACGGACACACGTGGTAGTCCACATGGAGCCCTCCCACCCCTACCGCCACACGAGGGACTTCATGCAGCGCCGACCGGAGCTCTGCGATCCCGACTCGGGCGAGCCACTCCCGGATAGATGACAAAAAAGGATCCCCTCCACCTACCCGCACGACTGCAGCCCACCCGTCTCGAGGCGGGCATTGACGAGGTGGGTCGTGGCTGCCTTGCCGGACCTGTGGTGGCCGCCGCTGTGATCCTCACCGAGGACTTTGACCTCCCCGGACTGACTGACTCCAAGCAGCTCACAGCCCATCGCCGCGAGGACTACGACCTCACCATCAGGGAAAAGGCGATCGCTGTCTCCGTAGGCAGCGCCACCGTTGAGGAGATCGACCGGCTGAATATCCTCGGGGCCACCTTCCTCGCCATGGAGCGAGCCATCGAGGGGCTGGAGCCCCACCCGGGGTACCTCCTCATCGATGGCAACCGCTTCCGTAGCCACCTCGAGATCCCCTACGAGACGATCGTAGGGGGTGACGGCAGGGTCGCCTCGATAGCAGCCGCCTCCATTGTGGCAAAGGTCTACCGTGACCATCTGATGGCTCACCTCGCCGAGGAGTACCCCCAGTACCACTGGGAGCGAAACGCCGGCTACGGCACAGCCGCCCACCTCGCCGCCATCCGATCGCACGGGCTCACACCGCACCACCGCCGCTCCTTTGCCCCCTGCCGCCCCACACTCTTCGACAGCTGATCCCCTCCCCCAGAGAGGAGATCAGCAGAGCTATCGCACAAAGGTCCTGCAACCCTTGACCTATTTTAGGTAAAAGATGAGATCATACGCTCTCACTACCATATGTAGGCCCCTCTGACTTGGCAGATAGAATCGCCATAAATAGTGGAGAAGGCACCTTGTGGGAGTAGGATTGATAACCCACAAGAGAGTTGTCGGACAATTACTCTTCGTCGTCCTCCTCACTATCCATGTCAAGGGTGTCGCTATAGTCGGAGAGGGCTGTGTCAAGCATATCCGAGGCTTCCTCCATGGCGCCTGCCGCCTTATTTAGGGCATCAGATAAGGTCTTGTACCCCATTTTCTGATAGGTCAGCAGTTGGAGTTTAAGACTTAGCTTGCCAATCTGCTTCTGCTCTTCCGGGGTGTAGTTGTACTTTTTCATCTTATCAAAGATGGCACCCGTTTGTTCTGCGACCTTGGACCAGTCCTCATCGGTAAAGGTGTCTCCCCTCTTATCCACTTTTTCCACTAATGCCTCAAGATCGTGGATGGGGTCTTCCTTCGTGGCACAGCTTGTGAGGGCTGCAAGAAAGAGAGAAAGCACAAAGAAAATAGTTAGGGTCTTTCTATTCATAACAAATGCTGCTGTGATGATGGTAATAAAATGTGGCGTATAGGTCAAAATGGGCGTGTAGGTCAAAATTGATAGGAAGGACGGTGCGGACACACACGTTAGGAGTCAAAAAAGAAATTGATGTAAAGCATAAATCACACACTCACAGCAAGAGTCAGCACTCTTTAGACGTGTGTAACTACGCGACATCCATTCTATCAGTATTAACACAACTATATACATGGTTAAGCACTCTAGCTCACCAACCATTATGACCTATACTATAAGTCAATATAAGAGCGCGCAATACCTATCAGACAAGCCCTCCTAAATGTAGTACGAGATAGGCAGACTGTCTGGCAGGGTCAAAGGAACGTCACGGAAGAGCATAAAGAGAGAGGAGAGACCGGACAGTTGAGTGTCTGATCTCTCCTCTCAAAAAGACGGCGGCTACCTACTCTCCCTGCGTAC
>ERZ1673752.5071-NODE-5071-length-10291-cov-4.771102_pt1 | contig 10291 bp, 9 predicted proteins | sample MGYA00580195_ERZ1673752 | MGnify/ENA primary metagenome ERZ1673752 (study PRJEB41218, sample SAMN15661744) | gut metagenome | host: Homo sapiens | place: Canada: London | collected 2015-08-20/2019-03-30 | study: EMG produced TPA metagenomics assembly of...
GAAGGGAAGAATATACGGATTTTGTTGTAAAATGGAAGAAAAGAGATCTATAATTAAGAAAAATAAGGAAAAGAGGTACGTGTATGAAACTGACATTTTTAGGAACAGGAGCAGGGGAAACATATCCGGGATACTGGTGTGAATGTCCTCATTGTACTTATGCAAGAAAACACAGAGGAAAAAACCTGAGAACAAACAGCAGCATGGTGATTGACGAAGAGCTGCTGATCGATATCGGACCATCGTGTTTTGATAATGCAGCCCGGTTCGGAGTGAATTTATCAAAGCTTAAGACACTTCTGGTCACACATCCTCATGAAGATCATCTGTATCCGCAGCATCTGCACTGGAGAAATACAGACGAAAGCTTGCTGCCGCTTACTTATGTCGAAAAAATGAGACATGGAGGTCCACGGTTTACCGATATCCCGCAGCTGAATATTTACGGGAATTCTTTCGTGATGGAAACACTCAGAAAAAGTCTGGATGACATGGAAGAACTGAAAATAAATCTGCATGAGATCAGAGAGGGAAAGGAAGAGAAAACGGATGGGTACAGAATCTTGCCGGTTCGCGGAAATCATGGGTCGCAACGGGGATTTTCCCACAGTTATATCATTCAGAAAGATGGAAAAACGTTATTGTATGCGCTGGATTCCGGAAGTTATGACGAGGATCAGTTTGCATTGATACAGGAACATCAGTACGATGCAGTTATTATGGAAGGAACTACAGGACTGAATGAACAGTATGGCGGACATATGTGTCTGATGAACAATATCCGGATAAGGGACCGATTGAAGGAAAATAAGTGCCTGCGTGAGAATAGTAGATTTCTTTTGACGCATCTGTCCCCACACTGGTGTCCGCCGCATGACTGGTACGAATCGATTGTGGCGTCAGAAGGACTGGAACTGGCTTATGACGGTTTACAGATCGAGGTCTGAAAGGAAATAAGAGGTTCTGCATAAAAACAATGTGAATTTTTTGTCAAATATAGTGAATTGACCGGTAGTCAGTGTAATGTTACAATGAAGGAAACCGGGAAACTGTTCTCGGTTTCCCGGTTTCCTTTTTCGCTGAACCGTAAATGAGAACAGGACAGGAGAGAGAAATGAGAGAAAAAATCATTGATACAGCAATTGAAGAATTTACCAGGAATGGTTTGAAATTTACGATGAATGATGTAGCGAAAGCGTTGGGGATCAGTAAAAAAACCATCTATACGGTGTTCGAGAGTAAACAGGATGTGCTGATGGCGATTGCAGACCGATATGCCCGTGATTTTACGGATATGCGGCAGGAGATCGAGGCGGATACCGAACTGGATACACTGGAAAAGCTGGAACGGCTGTTTTGCGCAATTCCGACCAAGTATTATAACATCGGACTTAGCAGGATCTTCGAACTGGCACAGAAGTATCCAAAGCAGTATAAGTACCTGATGGAAGCAGTCAGTCAGGGGTGGGCACTTGCCGAGCAGTATCTGGAGAAAGGGATCCGGGAAGGAAAGATCCGGGAGGATATCTCGAAACCGGTCGTTATGGCGATGATCCGGGGAACGGTAACCTGCTTTCTGGAGAGCGATATTCTCTACAAGAACGGACTGACCTACGAACAGGGAAAAGAAGAGATGGTACAGATTATCATGAAAGGGATAAGAGAAGCGTGAAAGAGGTAAGAGTCCTTGAGATCAAGGAGAGCGTATTTGCAGACAATGACCGGCAGGCAGATAACCTCCGCCGGGAGTTAAAAGAACAGGGAGTATTTCTGATGAACCTGATGTCTTCACCGGGATCCGGAAAGACTACAACACTGAAAGGAACGATCGAGCAGTTAAAGGATCGGTTCAGGATCGGTGTGATGGAAGCGGATATTGATTCCGATGTGGATGCAAAGGCGATTGCAGAAACAGGTGTCAAATCGATCCAGCTGCATACCGGGGGTATGTGCCATCTGGATGCGGAGATGACCCGGCAGGGCGTGGAGGGTCTTGGCGTGGACGATGTGGATCTGGCGATCCTGGAAAATGTGGGCAATCTGGTCTGTCCGGCAGAATTTGATACGGGTGCATCGAAAAATGTGATGATCCTTTCCGTACCGGAGGGGCATGACAAACCGCTCAAATATCCGCTGATGTTTCAGATCTGTGATGCGGTGCTGATCAACAAGATCGATGTACTGCCTTATTTTGATTTTGATATGGAACGGGTGAAAGAGTATATCCATCAGAGAAATCCACAGGCGGAGGTATTTCCAATCAGTGCGAAGACAGGGGAAGGCATGGATGCGTGGACCGAGTGGCTGGCTGCGCAGGTAAATGCATGGAAAACCGGTGTCTGAGATGATATGACAGTGACAAAAGGGAAGTGTCGGCTATTCAAACTCAGCGATATCGGACGGTCTGTCCGAAAGGAGATAAGAAGCCGGCGCTGTGTAGGAGGATGAAAATGAAGAAAGAACTGGATAAAGAGCTGTATCCGGATTATGTTTATCCGGAATTCACCCCGGATCCGAACGAACCGTTCCGGGAGCCGATCGCGAAACTGGGCAAAAAGATCACAGACCGGATTCCGCAGAAACTGGGATTGAAAAAGATTACCAGAAACGATCCGGAGTACTGGGGACTTGCCGGCGTGCTTACCGATGAGGAAGCAGAACTGGCAGTAAAACTTGGTGTGAGAAAACCGAAGACACTGGCGGAGATCGTGAAACTCTCCGGTCTGGAAGAGAAAAAATGTGAAGCGCTGCTGGAAGAAATGTCAAGAAAAGGTCTTCTGGAATACAACTGGGAGAATCCGAGGCACGAAAAACAGTATGTGTTACCGATGTATGTACCGGGATGTGCAGAATTTTTCAACATGAACGCAAACATCCTGGACTCTAACCCGGAGATGGGAACTTTCTTTGAACATATGTCCCGTCTGCCGCTGGAGAAGATCACACCGTTCGTGCCGGAAGGCGGTGCCGGTATCGGTATGCATGTTATCCCGGTGGAAAAAGCAATCGAGATGGAAAATGAATCCGTAGATCTGGAACATATTTCCCACTGGCTGAACAAATATGAGGGAAAATACGCGGCAAGCCCGTGTTCCTGCCGTCGTTCCCGCCTGACCCACGGAGAGGGCTGCGCGGACGATCCGGAAGGCTGGTGTATCGCCGTCGGAGATATGGCAGATTATGTAGTGGAAACACAGAAAGACGGACGTTATATCGACAAAGCGGAAGCACTGGAGATTCTGAAGGCAGCAGAGGACAACGGATTCGTGCACCAGATCACAAACATCGACGGTGTTAACAAAATCTTTGCAATCTGTAACTGTAACGTGAATGTCTGTTATGCACTGCGTACCTCCCAGCTCTTTAACACCCCGAATATGTCCCGTTCCGCTTATGTGGCGAAAGTAGAAAAAGCCAACTGTGTAGCCTGCGGAAAATGCGTGGAATTCTGTCCGGCAGGGGCGGTAAAACTGGGTCAGAAGCTGTGTGACAAAGAGGGATGCGAAGTGCAATATCCGCGGATTCCTCTTCCGTCTGAGCAGCCGTGGGGTGAACATATGTGGTCCCATAATTACCGCGATGTCAACCGGATCAACTGCTACGATACCGGTACTGCACCATGTAAAACTGCCTGTCCGGCACATATCGCTGTACAGGGGTATCTGAAACTGGCAAAAGAGGGACGTTACGATGACGCACTGGCGTTGATCAAAAAAGATAATCCGTTACCGGCAGTCTGCGGACATGTATGTAACCGTCGTTGTGAGGATGCCTGTACCAGAGGAACCATCGATGCGGCGGTAGCGATCGATGAGGTAAAACGTTTCCTTGCAGAACGTGATCTGAATGCAGAGACAAGATATATCCCGAAAAAGACGATTCCGTCCCTGAAGGGTGGATTTGACGAGAAGATCGCGATCATCGGTGCCGGTCCGGCGGGACTTTCCTGTGCATATTATCTGGCACTGACCGGATACAAACCGACTATTTTCGAGAAAAATGAGGAACCGGGCGGTATGCTTCGTTACGGAATTCCTTCCTATAAATTAGAGAAAGACCTTCTGGCAGCAGAGATCGATGTGATCCGGGAACTTGGCGTGGAGATCCGCTGTGGTGTGGAGATCGGAAAAGACATCACGATCGAAGAACTGCGCGAACAGGGATACAAAGGTTTCTACGTGGCGATCGGATGCCAGCGTGGAAGAAAACCGGGTATCACAGGAGAAAATGCAAAAGGTACTTATGCAGCCGTTGATTTCTTGCGGGAAGCGGGAGCGAAAGAAAGCTTTGCGCTTGAGGGTGATGTTGTGGTTGTCGGCGGTGGTAATGTAGCTATCGATGCGGCGAGAATCAGCAGCCGTTGTGTGGATGCGAAGATCTCCATGTTCTGTCTGGAACAGCGGGAAAATATGCCGGCAAGTAAGGAAGAGATTGCGGAAGCACTGGAAGAAGGTATCGAGCTGAACTGCGGCTGGGGACCGAAAGAAGTGCTGGAAGAAGACGGAAAAGTGGCCGGTGTGGTATTTAAAAAATGTATCCGTGTACTGGATGAACAGGGAAGATTTTCACCGGAATACGATGAAGAGCAGACTGTGACCATACCGTGTAAGCATGTGATCTTTTCCGTAGGACAGGCGATCGAATGGGGTAATATGCTGGATAACCTGGATCTGAAGAGACGGCCGAACGGCGGTGCACTGGCAGATAAACTGACCTATCAGACCTCTGAGCCGGATATCTTCGTCGGCGGTGATGTGTATACAGGACCGAAATTTGCCATCGATGCGATCGCAGCAGGACGGGAGGGTGCGATTTCCCTTCATCGTTATGTACATGAAAACTGTACCCTGACCATAGGAAGAAACCGTCGTGATTTTGTGGAGCTGGATAAAAACAATATTTCCGTGGACAGTTACGATACATCCAAACGCCAGATTCCGGCGAAAGCAGATGAAAAAGCGCAGGCAGCGACCTTCCGCGACCTGTCTCACAGCCTGACGGAAGAACAGGTAAAAGCAGAGACTTCCCGTTGTCTGTCCTGTGGAGCTTCTGTGGTGGATCCGAATAAATGTATCGGCTGTGGAGTATGTACCACAAAATGTGTCTTTGATGCGATCCATCTGCACAGAGAACTTCCGGGAGCGTCTGTGATGCGGGCATCTGAGGATAAATTGAAGTATATTCTTCCGAATATGGTGAAACAGTCCATCAAAGTGAAGTTTGCGAAGAAGAAATAGGAGAATGCAGATATGCATGAACTTGGCGTGACATTTCATATCATGGATCATCTGGAAAAGGTGGCAAAGGAGAATGAAGTGGAAAAAATACGGAAAGTAGTGCTGGAACTTGGGGAGGTCTCGACGGTGATCGAATCCTACCTGCAGAACTGCTGGACGTGGGCGGCGAAGAAACGGCCGCTGTTTGAGGAAGCAGAACTTATTGTGGAGACACTTCCTGCAATTACATACTGTGAGGAATGTGAGAAGACCTATTCGACCATAGGATATGGAAAGATCTGTCCGCACTGTGGCAGTGAACACACGTATCTTTTGCAGGGAAGTGAATTCAACATTAAGGAAATAGAAGTGGAATAAAGATTCCGCGTAAGAAAAAGGAGAGTGAGTGTATGTTTTTTCAGATTTATGGAGAAACAGCAGGATGGCAGCTGCTTGGCTGGCTGTTAGTCTTTGCAGGACTGGTAATCATGAATGAGATCGCAAGGCGGTCGAAATGGGGAGGAATCGCATGTTTCCTGGTGCTCCCGGCGGTATTGTCTGTGTACTTTATTGCCATCTATATCGGTGCGGCATCCGGTGCGGAATGGGCGCTGAACAATGATACTTACGTACATATGAACAGCTGGTTCCATTATGCGAAACTGTATGCGGCAACCGCAGGCTGTATCGGATTTATGATCCTGAAGTACCACTGGGGAAAACTGGGAAAAGCACACTGGTTCAAAGCATTTCCGTTTGTTATTGTAGCAATCAATATCCTGATCGCAGTGGCATCTGATTTTGAATCCGCGATTCGCGCAGGTTCTCTGGCAGGCGGCTGGTGGATGTCATCTGAAGGCGTATGGCTGTACGGCGGCTGGTGGAATGTACTGAACGGTCTGGCAGGGCTTTTCAATATTGTTTGTATGACCGGCTGGTGGGGTATCTACTCTTCCAAAAACAAGCAGGATATGCTGTGGCCGGATATGATCTGGGTATACGTTCTGGCTTATGATATCTGGAACTTCCAGTATACCTACCTGAACCTGCCGACCCATTCCTGGTACTGTGGTCTGGCACTGCTTCTGGCACCGACCTTTGCTGCAGCATTGTGGAATAAAGGCGGCTGGATCCAGAACCGTGCAAACACCCTGGCACTGTGGTGCATGTTTGCGCAGGTGTTCCCACTGTTTCAGGATGCGAGTCGCTTTACAACCGTAACCTCTGTCTATGGAGAAGGCGGTATCGCAGCAGCGATGGGAAGCACCATGCCGACCGTTGCCAGTCCGACGGCACAGGGACTGATCTCGGTAGTATCCTTTGCTGTGAACGTGTTCGTATTTGCTTATATATTAAAGAGAGCAAAAGCACAAAAGAAGAACCCATGGAAAGAAGAGATCTTCGTGGATACGAAAGATTATCAGGAGGCTATGGCGAGAGCAAAATAAAGAAAACATATAGAAAAGATCCCGTACAGGTGAGGATAAAACTGTACGGGATCTTTTTGGCTATAGGAAAAACCTATAGCCAATCCTAAAAAATTCCTATAACTACATTTATTGACATAAAAACGTATAAGTGATATTATCTCTACAACGAATACAACATACTAATTCGATAGGAATAATAGGTAATACAAAAACAGGCACAGGAGAGAGAAAAGGACGACAAGCTATGTATATTGAATTAAAAAATATCAATAAATCCTTCGGTGATTTTCAGGCATCGAAAGATGTGAACTTTGCAATCGAAAAAGGAAAACTGGTTGGTCTTCTCGGACCGTCAGGAAGTGGAAAGACAACGATCCTCCGAATGCTTGCCGGGCTGGAGCATCAGGATTCCGGAGATATCTGTATCAACGGAAATGTGGTAAACGATCTTCCTTCGAGCCAGAGAGGAATTGGATTCGTATTTCAGAATTACGCATTATTTCCTTATCTTACGGTATATGACAACATCGCTTATGGGTTAAAGATCCAGAAGAAAGATAAGAAATTTATCAAACAGAGAGTAACCGAGCTGCTGGATCTGGTAGGGCTTCCGGGGCTGGAAAAGAGATATCCGGATCAGCTCTCCGGTGGTCAGAGACAGCGAATCGCACTTGCAAGAGCACTGGCACCGAATCCGGAAGTACTGCTTCTGGATGAACCGTTTGCAGCAATCGATGCGAAAGTTCGACAGGAACTTCGTACCTGGTTAAGAGAGACGATCGATAAGATCGGAATTACCAGTATTTTCGTAACACATGATCAGGACGAGGCGATCGAGGTGGCGGATGAGATCATCATCACCAACGAGGGCCGCGTAGAACAGATGGGAGATCCGGTGGAGATTTACCTGCATCCGAAGACACCGTTTGTGGCACAGTTTATCGGAAAATCTTCGATCATTGAAGAATACGGAAAGTTAAAAGGATTTGATTCCATCGGACCGGATACGAGGGCAATCATCCGACCGGAATTTGTAGAGATTAAAAGCCCGAAAGATGTGACGGAACAGAGTTCTATCTACGAACAGGCTGCCGTAGAACAGAGTATCTTCCGTGGCAATTACTTCGAGGTACTGTTAAATATCAAGGGTATCATTATAAGAACCAATTCCCCACTGGTCAACGGACCGTTAAAGAGCGGCGACAAAGTATGGGTAGTCATCAATCAGATGTATGTCTTTGATGATAAGACGACAACGACACTGACAAATAAGGGACTGGATGTATCCAGTATGTACTATATCTAGGAAGGAGGCAGAAAGCCATGGCGTCACAGACAGCAAATACAAAAAAGACAGGCAGTTGGGATCTGCCTTTGAAGGTTATCAAAACAGGAATCGTCTCCTGGCTGATCGTTTTTCTGTTCTGGGGACTGGGATCCTTACAGTATGATGAGATCTTCCTCCCAAGTCCGGCAGAGACCTGGACAGCGATCAAGGAACTGGTAAGCAACGGCACATTGTGGGCGGACATTGCAGCATCAGTAAACCGTGTACTGAAAGGCTGGGGACTGGCGGTAGTTATTGCCGTACCGGTCGGACTGGTGGTCGGACATTTCAAACCGATCCGCTGGATCGTGGAACCGATCTTAAGTCTGTTTCGTTTTATCCCGGCCATCGCATTGACATCCCTGTTTCTGATGTGGTTTGGGGTGGATGATACTTCCAAAGTAGCACTGATTCTGTATGCAGCATTTTTCCAGGTGCTGGTCAATACGATCGCAGGAGTGGTTGCTACCGATCATTCTCTGATGGAGGCGGCATCCTGTATGGGCGCCAGCCGACTGAGAGTGTTTTTCACCGTGGTACTGCCTTCCGCAGTTCCGAATATCTTCACCGGTATCCGGCTGGGACTCAGTAGCAGTATCATCTGTGTGATCGCGGCAGAGATGCTGGTTGGTAACGACGGTCTTGGATATCTGATCCAGAGTTCCAAGATGTACTACAAAACAGCCTGGGCATTCGCAGGAATCGTTACTCTGGCATTGATCGGATTCGTTGCGGACCGTCTGCTTCAGCTTTTTGGTTGTACATTCTTAAAGCACTTCGGAGTGAGAAAAGCGTAGGAATCCGGAAGAGAAAAATATCTGCGAGATTGCGATATGAGGAGAAAGCAGTTTCGCGGAAACCATAAAACAGCTTTAGAAAGAGGAGGAAACATTATTATGAAAAAAAGAATCATCAGTTTGGCAGCCGCAGCAGTTTTTGTCATTGGAACACTTGCCGGATGCGGAAATAGCAGCACACAGACAACAGACAAAACAGCATCCTCCGATGCATCTTCATCCGGTGGAGATCTGGTGACCGTGAGAGATGCAGTGATGACCGGTCAGCTTGATCAGTATGCGACAGAAATTGGTCTCTGGCAGGGGATTTTTGAAAAATACGGCATTGACTTACAGACGACAGAGTTTGTAGCCGGTATCAATACCATCGATGCGGTAGTCAACGGAACCGCAGACATCGGAATGATGGCAGATTATGCAGCAGTCAATCGTCTGGGAAATACCCTGGATGCCACAAACCTGCAGATCTTTTCTCAGATCTCCGGTGGTCAGTCGGCCCTGTCCGGTGGTCTGTATGTAGATCCGAAATACGCAGATGATCCGAAGAGCCTGGATGGTTCCGCAGGATTCATGTACCAGGAAGGAACGGTAACATACTATTATGCAAGTAAGTGCATCGAATATTTGGGTCTGGATGAGAGCAAACAGAACCTGATCAACACCGATTCTTCTCAGACCAGACTGGCGCTGATCCAGAAAGGCGGTGCATCCGCTGTGTATGCCAACGGTTCCGAAGCAAAGTATATCGAAGAAGCCGGCTGGGTACAGGTGGCAACTTCCCAGGAAATCGGTATTCAGACCGGATCCTACTTCCTGTCAACCGACAAATATATTTCAGAAAATACAGACACTCTTGCAAAGTTCCTGCAGGCTGTCGATGAAAGTACGCAGTATATCAACGATCATCTGGATGAATCTGCAGAATACCTGGCAGACAAACTTGGTCTGAAAGCAGAAGACTTTAAAGAAAACTGGAAAAACTACAGCTTTGAGCCTGGATTTTCCGAGGAAGCAACGACACATCTGGAAGACATCGAAAAATGGGGATTTGAACACGGAAGTTTCCCGAAAGATTACAATGTCCGCGATTTTATCAACACCGATGTGGCCAAAATCGCATTTCCGGATAATGTGACCATCGAATAAGAGACAAAGGAGAACCGCAGTTATGATACAGGAACTGAACGTAAATAATTTTGACCAGGAAATCAATAAAGACAAACCGGTGGTTGTAGAGTTCTACACCACCGCATGCAGCCACTGTAAGAAGCTGGCGGGTGCATTAAATAAACTTTCCGAAGAAAAAGGAGACGATGTATTCTTCGGAAAATGCAACATTGATCAGGAAGCACTGTTACAGAGCAGATTTGATATCTCGGCAGTACCGACATTGTTGTTTATCAAAAACGGAGAGATCAAAAACAGACTGGTGGGTGAGGTTCATCCGCTGATCATTCAGGAAGAGAGTAAAAAACTGGCATAGAGAAAAAACAGATCACAGGAGGTAAAAGAATATGGGTT
>ERZ1673752.5072-NODE-5072-length-10290-cov-6.338251_pt1 | contig 10290 bp, 9 predicted proteins | sample MGYA00580195_ERZ1673752 | MGnify/ENA primary metagenome ERZ1673752 (study PRJEB41218, sample SAMN15661744) | gut metagenome | host: Homo sapiens | place: Canada: London | collected 2015-08-20/2019-03-30 | study: EMG produced TPA metagenomics assembly of...
GTCATCGTTGTACGATTCCTTTGTACAAATAAAAAAAGAAGTACACCATATTCCGTTTGAATTTTCGAGTGCTTGCGACCGCGTTTATTTCAACAACAGCACGGATTCGCTTTTGCTGCTAAAAGAAAAAAAACATTTGTACTTTTGGGATTTTCAAGCTGTGGAAAAAAATGCTGCGAACGCGAGTATTCCGTATCTTTTGTTGCCGCCGCATATTTCCGCAATAAAAGTTTTTTGGAACGGAAAGAAACCCATTGTTTGGTTTGAAATCACAGACGGAACAGACAAAAAGGTTTCCGCATGGAAAGTGGAAAACAATGCATTCGTTCCTTTTAAAACGGTAGCCGATGAATCCGTGTTGAGTATCAGTACGGACGCCCGGTTTGCGCTTATCAAAAAAAATAAATCCTACTCGGTAAAAAATTTACTGACGGACAAAACGGTGATTGCTATTCGTGCGGATACTATTGTTTCAAGTATTTGGTTAACCGACGATGTTCTGATCATCGGTACCGATTCCGAACTGACCAAAATTGACGTAGCCGCCGGTAAAACGGAAATGCTTTTGATTTCGCAAGTTGCGGATTTCAGCTGGTCAAAGGACGAGAAAAAAATTTTAGCAAAGTCAAAAAGCAGCAATGCAATTTTGGAAAACGCCGCAGCGTTATATTGGTATCCGCTGCGCAATTCGGCTGAAACGACGCTCCAGCCGAAAAAATCGCACAACAAAAATTACCGTGTTTACATTGATCGTGCAAACCGAATTTTTTCCAACATGATTTATTTTCGGTCAGTACGTGGTTTGAGAACGGAGCCGCTCGTAAAAAACTTTTCAAGCGATTCGGGTTTTGAACCGCGGCATGCGCAAACCGCATCGAAAAAAGTTGCGCTTATTTTTGATGTGATGGAAAACACGGGCGGTTTAGCGGATGTGCTTTTTACCTTGCAAAAAAACAACACGCCGGCGACATTTTTTTTAACCAGCGAAGTGATTGAACATGCTCCGGCAGAGATTGCAGAAATCGTACGTACCGGTCAGCAGTGTGCGTCTCTTTTTTTAGCACCGCTCAATGTAAGCGACAGCAAATACACTATCACCGATGAGTTTATTACCCGCGGATTAGCACGAACCGAAGACGTTTTTTTCACTGCGACGAAAGCGGAACTTTCCCTTTTTTGGCACACGCCGTACTATGTTTCGTCGCAAGCGGTTATCGCTGCGGCAAAAAACGCCGGCTACGAATTTGTGCTGCCGACTTTGATCCTGCCGGATTGGATCGATACCGACGATGAACATGCACTGCCCTGCATTAACAACAATTCTTATGCGCTGGTTAACTACATCATGGAGAACATATCGGACAACGCGATTATTCCGATACAGCTCGGCTCGGTAAAAAACCGTAGCGACTATTTGTATGACAGGTTGGATTTACTTTTGGACTTGCTCGCTACCTACGGCTATGAAGTAGTTCCGCTACATACGATACCGCGATAAAAAAAAACGCCGTATCATTTTTATTATTGTCGACCGGTATGGACAATTTTCAAAAGCTCCGATAAAATATAACCCATAAAAAGAAGGCAGCACCCGCCTGCCGAATTGGAGTTAATGATGAGTAAAAATTATCCTTTGAATGTACCGACACCGCACCATTTTACTTTTGCAGTTCGCGATCTTCCGAATGTTACCGTTGAACAGCGCGAACGTGCGTTGAAAGCAACCCACTATAATGAGTTTGCGTTTCCTTCGGGGATGCTGACCGTTGATATGCTTTCCGATTCCGGAACCACCGCGATGACGAACCAGCAATGGGCGGCACTTTTCCTCGGTGATGAAGCCTACGGGCGCAACACCGGTTACTATGTTTTGCTGGACACTTTCCGCGATATTTTTGAACGCGGCGGTGAACAACACTGGAAAAAAATTCTCGACCTCGTCCGTACCGATTGCCGCGACGTTGAAAAAATGATGAAAGAAGTATACCTCGCCGAGTACGAGGGGGGATTATTCAACGGAGGTGCGGCTCAAATGGAACGTCCGAATACGTTTATCATTCAACAGGGGCGGGCAGCCGAATCGGTTTTAATGGAAATTGTCCGCAACGTATTGACGAAGCGCCATCCCGGAAAAGTGTTTACGATTCCTTCAAACGGACATTTTGACACCACCGAGGGAAATATAAAACAAATGGGCTCCATTCCTCGGAACCTCTACAACAAAAAACTTTTGTATGAAATCCCCGAGGGAGGAAGCTACAAAAAAAATCCTTTCAAAGGAAATATGGATATTGAAAAACTGGAAACTTTAATCAAAGCGGTAGGTCCCGAAAATATTCCGCTTATTTTTACCTGCATTACAAATAATCCGATTTGCGGACAACCGGTTTCGATGGGTAATATCCGCGAAATTAACCGCATCGCGCATACATATAATATTCCGCTCGTGTTTGATGCGGCGCGCTGGGCGGAAAACTGTTACTTTATTAAAATGAACGAAGAAGGTTACGCCGATAAATCAATCGCGGAAATCGCAACGGAACTGTTTTCATACTGCGATGTATTTTGTATGTCCGCAAAAAAAGACGGACACGCAAACATGGGTGGCATGCTCGCATTCCGTGACCGCGGCTTATTTTGGAAAAACTTTTCGGAGTTCAACGAAGACGGCAGTGTTAAAACCGACATCGGCGTTTTACTCAAAGTGAAACAAATTTCCTGCTACGGCAACGATTCGTACGGCGGTATGTCGGGACGCGACATCATGGCGCTTGCAGTCGGTTTGTACGAAAGCTGCAACTTTAATTACTTGGACGAACGAGTCAAGCAAGCCGAATACCTCGCGCATGGTTTTTACCGCGCCGGCGTAAAAGGCGTCGTGCTGCCGGCGGGCGGGCACGCGGTCTACATTAACATGGACGAATTTTTTGACGGCAAGCGCGATCACACCACCTTCGCCGGTCAAGGCTTTTCGCTCGAACTGATTCGTCGGTACGGAATCCGTGTTGCGGAGCTCGGGGACTTTTCGATGGAGTACGATCTTAAAACGCCGGAACAACAAGCGGAGCTTGCGAACGTTGTCCGCTTTGCGATTGACCGCAGCCGCTTGACGCAAGAGCATTTGGACTACGTGATTGCGGCGGTCAAGGCGCTCTACGAAGACCGCGAAAGTATCCCGAACATGCGCATCGTATGGGGACACAATCTCCCGATGCGGCACTTCCACGCATTTTTGGAGCCGTACCCGAATCGATAAGATACGGAATCTTTTTTTCACAACAAGGCGTATCTGATACAAACCGAAATCGCCTTTTTCCCAACGGACGCCCCCGCTTTTCCAAAATTACTGCGGTAACCGCCAAAGATGCGGGGGCGAAGCGCATCGGTAAAAAAGTTCTTTCCCGCACACCGCAAGTTTTATACCGAAATTTCACCGAAGCGTACCGAGCGGAGAAGAACGGCACAATTTTTTTTGAAAAAATTGTGCCCGACGATAAAGCGGGGGCGGATAAAACTCATCGCAAAAAAAAGCCGGGTGCCGCATTCACGGCACCCGATTTTGTTTTATGCAAAAAAGCTTTCGGTGAATAAAACTTGTCCTTTAAAAAAACTTTTGCATCAAATCCAAGATGTACAGTTCGCAATATTTTTGCAAAGCATTTTTATCCGGAATTTGCAAAAGCGACGGAGTGCTAGCCACGCGGTTAGCAAGTTCGGAAATCCGCTCCGGCGTGAGGGTGTTGACGTTGAGTGTTCGCTGGATACCGCGAACATAATCGCGGATGAGGGAGTTTACATCTTCGGTTAAATTATCCCGCAGCGTCGGATTTAGATTTTGATTCCAGTTACTTAAATATTTTTCCATCACCGACTCGTAGGTTTCTCCTTCCGGTATCAATTCCGCTTTCAAGTCACGGGCGCGTTCCGTGATGGTCGGTTTTCGTTCAGTCGGTTTGTTTTCACTTTTTTGGTTTTTATTTTCCGTTTTGGCGGATTCTTTTTTTTCCTGCTTTTTTCGCTTAAAGAAAGAGATAATCGTATACAAAATCGGGATGCCGTACCAAAACGGTAACAATATTTGCGCGTCTTTTACCGTTTCTTCACGATCAATCAACAAAAGTTTTGAATACGGGGCGAGTCTCCCTTGCGGAAAAATTCGGGAATATTCAATCGCCTGCGTTTCAATTATTTTTTTATCGTTTGCAACCGATGATAAAAACTTTGACGTTAAAAGCGAGTATAAATTATTTGCAAAGTTTTTAGTAATTGCTCTTAAAAAATCATCAAATGCTTTGTCCTCTTTCATCGCATTTGTTTTATTAAAATTCAGCAAATCATCTTTCATGGTGTGTACCGCTTCTTCCTGAATTTTTTTTCGGCTTTGGTTGATGAGATAAATAATGAGAGGAATTACTTTTGCCGTCATGACAAAAAATGTTTCGCCTGTTTCATTTTTGAACATCAATAAATCGGGTAAACTGTATTCGCCTACTTCAGTCGTTGCGGTGTTGATATAGTTTTGTAAATCGGCTTGTTCGTACTGCCCTAAAAGCGGAATTCCGCGGGAGTCTTTGAAGTTGGCGATTCCTAAAAGCGTAAAATAATACGGCGGCTGCTGCAAACACAAGCGTAAATTTTTCAGGGCAGTTTCGCTTTGTAGTTTTTTTTGATTTTTCGTCCGATAATACGTACTCATAAATTCAATAATGCGGATGCCCTGCAAAAGGGAGAGTTCATCCGCCAGTTTTTCACTTTTTTTGTCGAACTCCTGAATAATAAACGTACAGATTTGTCCCCACAATAAATAAATTTCACTTGCCTGCTTTATTGTATTGAGGGCTTCCGACGGATGTTGCATAATATTCGACAAAAATGTTTTAATCGTAAAATTTTTTCCGCTGTTTGCCGTTATCAATCGCTTGTAAATATAATCGCCGCTTTCATCCTTCTGTAAGTATTCACGCAATTTAAGCAGTGAATACATCATAATAGTGTCATTCGACATTGAAGAAGGAAACACTAAAAGAGGAAGCGATGCTCCGAAATTGAGTTCATAAATAAATTCGCGGGTATTACTCGACGGTTTTAATTCTGCGAATTCGTCGTCCAGCGCAAGTTTTTTTAAAAATTTATCGGTTATGTCTTTCGGTAAATCCTGCCGTGTCGGAAACGGAATTGCCGGTTTTTCAGAAATCGCATGGTAGATTTTATTTATTTTTTCAACGTAATAATGGGCAACAATAATAGTCGCATTTCCGTTTGCGTGAGGAATATATTCAATTTCACCGTTGTTTTTCATTTCACGAAGGAGTGATGCCATTTCCTCCGTGCCGATATTGGTATAATCCGCCAATTCGGGTTCCCGATCGCAAAATTTTGCGGAATAACGTTGTACAAAAAGGCAAAAATCAATCAGCTCGAATTGGGCTGTATTTTGGTTTAGTGCAAATGCTTTTAATAAAAACGCAATATCTTTTTTTTCACTCATCTTTCTTACCGCTTTTATTATCGGTTACGGTGGGCGGTGAGTTTAGCCGGATTTAAATTCGCAGTAAAGGGTGCTTTTTTGAATATGCGACTTGACTTTTTTTTGCGATTATACTATAATACCAAAATACTTTTGTGCCTGTTTCCCGTACAAAGGTTGAATTTTTGTGAGGATAGAATTATGTATGCACTTATTGATTACAAAGGTAAACAATACAAAGTTGCTGAAGGCGACGAAATTATTGTAGACCGTTTAAATGAAGATGTCGGTACAAAATTAGAAATTGATTCAGTGCTTTTGCTGAAAAACGATGCAACAGTGAGTGTCGGAACACCGTATGTTTCCGGTGCAAAAGTCACGGCAACGGTTTCGGAAAACTTTCGTGGTCGAAAAATTTTGGTATACAAATACAACAGCAAAAAAGACTACCACAAAATGCGGGGACACCGACAGCATTATACGAAAATTAAAATTGACGGTATTCACGCGTAAATTGTGGTTAAAATCGTTTTAACGCTCGGTGAAGCGGACGAGCTTTGTGAGCTTACGGCGGCAGGTCATGCGGAAGCGGGATTTTTCGGTTCCGACCCCGTTTGTGCTGCCGTCAGTTTCTTGGTGCGGACGGTCGCACTTTATTTGGACGGGGCGTGTAGCGTTAAAGCGGAAAACAGGGGAAGTTTTTCCCTTTCGGTGCATTCCGGCAGCGTTTCCGCATTGCGGAATGATTTGCGCTTTCTCGCCCGATTGGTAAAAGTCGGCGTTGAATCTCTTACTGCGGAATACCCGAACAATGTTATCTTGGAAATAAAACAAAAAAAAGATAAAATAACTTTCTAAAAACTATAAAAACAGGAGAATATTATGGCTCGAAAAAGAGGCGGAAGCGGCGCTAAAAACGGACGCGATTCAAACCCGAAATCAATGGGAGTAAAAAAATTTGCCGGTGAAACGATTACCGCCGGAACGATTATCGTGCGTCAGCGCGGAACAAAAATCTATCCGGGAAATAATGTCCGCTGCGGAAAAGATTATACCCTTTTTGCAGTTGCAGACGGCGTTTTGAAATTTGACGAAAGACGCGGCAGACGATATGCATCGGTTATTGCAGCGGAAGCTTAAAAGCCGACGATAAGCGAAAATTGCTTGCGGTTTTAGAGATCGAAGCAAGTATTTTTTTATTCTATGATACATTTTGCAGATGAAGCGACAATAACGGTGAGCTCCGGTAAAGGAGGTAACGGTTGTGTCGCTTTTCGACGTGAAAAATACGTTCCGAACGGTGGTCCCGCCGGCGGCGACGGTGGACGCGGCGGTGATGTTGTTTTTCAAATTAAACAGGATCTACGGACACTCGTTCATTTACGCTATAAAAAAACGTTCAAAGCAAAAAACGGACAGGACGGTCAGGGTCGGCAAAAACACGGGAGTGACGGTGAAAACTGCACGATTTTTTTGCCGCCGGGTTGCATTATTAAAGATGCGAAAACCGGTAAACTGATTCATGACTTTGGTGATGCCGACGAAGGCACCTTTGTTTTTCTCGAGGGCGGAAACGGCGGCTGGGGCAACTGTCACTTTAAAAGCTCGGTAAACCAAGCCCCGCGAACGGCGCTTCCGGGACAGGCAGGCGAAACCCGAACGCTTTTAGTTGAGCTGAGCATTATTGCGGATATCGGCTTTGTCGGTTTTCCGAACGCCGGTAAATCTTCGCTTTTGGACTACTACACAAATGCCCGCCCGAAAATTGCTCCCTATCCTTTTACCACCAAAATTCCGAACCTCGGTGTGTTGCGAGTGAACAATGAACGCGATGTTATTTTAGCGGATATTCCCGGTATTTTGGAAGGAGCCAGTACCGGATACGGACTCGGCACAAAATTTCTCAAGCATATTGAACGCACTTACGGACTGGTTTTTTTAGTTGACCTTTCAGCAGATAACTATAAAACTGCGTATACGATTCTCAAACAGGAACTGGCAAATTATTCTGAAACACTCAAAAATCGCCCGCGCATTCTGGTCGGCTCAAAGCTGGATATGCCGGGAGCTACTGAACGTTTACAGGAGTTGAAAACGGATTTTCCCGAGATGAACGTACTCGGCATTTCAGTGTTTAACCGTTGGGGCTTGGATGAATTGAAAAAGGCAATGGTGGCGCTGATTGAAACCGAAGAGCAAAAACGCAAAAGCAAAACCGAAAAAATAACTGCGGAGGAACTGTCGAATAAAATCGGATTAGTTAATATTTTTGAGCCGGAACAAAATTTTATGGAACAGGAATTGGACGACAGTTACTTTGATGAGCGTTTTTCGCAAAATACGGAAAAAGATCATTTCGGTGCAACCGTTAGTTTGAGTAAAAAACGCAAGCCGAAAAAATAGCCGGTTATGAAAATCGCGATATTGGGAGGCTCTTTTAATCCGGTACATAACGGACATTTAAGTCTTGCAGAAAACGTGTACCTCGAATTGGGTTTTGACCGCATTATTTTTTTTCCGGCGTATATTTCACCGTTTAAGCAAAATGCGCAAACGGTTTCCGCACCGCACCGACTCGCCATGCTTGAAGCGGCAACGCAGGATAATCCGCATTTTGCCGTGGACGACTTTGAACTGAAACGCAAGGAAATTTCATATACGATTGACACGGTGCGGTATTGCTATGAACGCTATTTGATTGACGGAAAACTCGGTTTGATTATCGGGGCGGATTTGCTGGAAAATTTTTACGCGTGGAAAGATGCCGAAACACTCCTTGCATTAACCGATTTAATTGTCGGAAATCGTCCCGCAAAAACTATGGTTGAAAACGGCAAAAAAATTACCGTAAAAACTACAAAAAAGACATCAGAAGCTATGCCGCAGCAAAAATCCGTTCCGCCTTTTATCCAATTGCAAAACGAAACGCTCCAAATTTCTTCGACCTACATCCGCACGGCTATTGCGCAAAATAAAGCGTGGCGGTATCTTGTACAAAATTCGACATATCGCTATATTAGAGAAAACGGACTGTACAAAAATGAATAGAAAATTAAAAAAACAGCTGAACGAAATTGAACTCTACCTTCAAAAAAATCTTTCTAAGGAGCGGCTCGCTCATTCGTACCATGTTGCGCGATATGCACAACAGTTGGCGAAAACGTACGGAAAACGAAAAAAAACGGTTCAACTTGCGTATTTTTCGGGACTCGCACACGATATTTGCAAAGAGCTTTCCGATAAAGAACAGCGGGAGATTTTTCATAAAACAGGCGAAAAACTCACCAAAATAGAAAAGCAGCGCATCAATTTGCTGCACGGTGCAACCGGCGCTTACGTTTTGGAAAAAAAGTTCGACGTTAAAAACAGTCAGGTCCTGGAAGCCGTCAAGTACCACACGTTCGGGGCGAAAAAACTGCGGACGCTCGGAAAACTCATTTTTGTTGCCGATAAAATCGAACCGAGCCGCGGCACCGAAACGGCGGAACATTTCCGAAAAATCGCCGGGCGCGTGAGTTTTAACGAACTGGTTTTTCAGGTTTTGAGTAGTAACATCGAGTATGTCGAAAAAAAGGGCGGCATCGTTTCTCCGCATTCGCACAAAATGCAAAAAAAGCTTGCACGGAAACTACATCATCATTAATCATCGGCGATAGTTTATTTTTCGGAGCGAAATGATACTGCACTTTGGAGTGCGGGAAAAAAGTCGAAGCGTAAAAAAACACCACACCCCGCGCTTGAACGGTTATTGCAGTAGTTTTCGGAAAGCGGGGTGTGTCCATTGCGTTTTTCGCTCTTTGCCGAAAAAGGCAATCTTGTTTTCGGTGTAAAAAAATTTTGCACAATGACTTGACAAAAAATCGTTTTCCCTGCAAAATTTCAGCACGTTACATTTTGGAGGATGTATGATTTTTAGTATTATATCGATGCTGCTGTTGGCAGCCTTTGTTGTGGTCGCGGTTGTCCACTTGGTACGCTGCTACCAACGGAATTTAGGTTTATCAGACATTACGAAATTTTTGCTAATGCCGCTTTTAGCCGCTTTTTATCTCGCGGCTTCGTTCGCTGCCGGTTTCACTTTGATGACCGTTTTGGTTTTAGCCGCTCTGGTGCTGTTTTGGATCGGCGATATGCTGCTCATTTATGATTGGGAACGGGCGAGCTTTTTCTTTGGTATGTTTACTTTTATGCTCGCTCAAATCGCGCTCATTGTTGTTTCGATGATATTCTTCAGTCGTGTTTCATTTCCGATTATCGCAGGACTTATTTTGATTCCGGTGTTTATCGTTATTTTTACCGTCAAGGTTATTTTTCTCCGAAAGCCTTTTGCGTTTATCGGCTTACAAGCAGTGGCGACTATGTACTTACTCAGTACGACGGTGCTTTCATACCTTTTGGTTATGCTCGCGATTGCAAACCCGAGCGTATTAACCGTGTTGATGGCAATAGGCGGCGTCGGTTTTATGATGTCCGATTATCATGTAATTCAGGAATATTACATCGGCGGAAATAATCTTTCGCGCTTTTTGATTATGCTCGGTTACCTCATCGGAACGGCGTTCATCGTGATCGGCACTGCCGGATTGCAACTGCAAGCGCTTTAGGAAACGCTGATTAAAGGCTTGACGCCGTTTACCGGCAAACTTTGCAACGCAAAGTTTTTTGCAGAAGCAAAGTATCTCCATCATTGTTTCTCAATATTCAGTATAGTATAAGTGGCTCTGAACATTTGCGAAACAACGATTTTAAAGGTGGGCACTGAAAACTGGTCTTTTAAAAACATCAGTTTTTAGAGACTTTCCTTAGTCTATTGCGAGTTTTGA
>ERZ1673752.5074-NODE-5074-length-10289-cov-19.573285_pt1 | contig 10289 bp, 3 predicted proteins | sample MGYA00580195_ERZ1673752 | MGnify/ENA primary metagenome ERZ1673752 (study PRJEB41218, sample SAMN15661744) | gut metagenome | host: Homo sapiens | place: Canada: London | collected 2015-08-20/2019-03-30 | study: EMG produced TPA metagenomics assembly of...
CTTGAGGTTGTCCCACGGCTGCGAGTTGGAGATCATGTACCAGCGCGTGGCGTCCGGACCGTAGGTCGAGAGCACCTCGAACGGATCGACGGCGTTGCCCAGCCGTTTCGACATCTTGTTGCCGTTCTTGTCGAGCACCAGACCGTTCGAGATGATGTTTTTGAAAGCCACCGAGTCGAAGAGCATCGTGGCGATGGCGTGCAGCGTGAAGAACCAGCCGCGCGTCTGATCGACGCCCTCGGCGATGAAGTCGGCGGGGTAGATCTCGCCGAAGTCGGCCTCGTGTTCGAACGGATAGTGCACCTGCGCGTAGGGCATGGCGCCCGAGTCGAACCATACGTCGATGAGGTCCGGTTCGCGGCGCATCGGCTCGCCCTTCGACGACGTGAGCACGATCGAATCCACATAGGGACGGTGCAGGTCGATGTTCTTCGTCGAATAGTTCTCCTCCGACATGTCGCCGACGCGGAAATTTCGGTAGGGGTTCTCGGTCATCAGCCCTGCCGCCACGGATTTTTCGATTTCGGCGACGAGCTCCCCGACCGAACCGATGCACTTCACCTCCGAACGGTCCTCCGTGGCCCAGATCGGCAGCGGCGTGCCCCAGAACCGCGAGCGCGAGAGGTTCCAGTCGTTGAGATTCTCGAGCCACTTGCCGAAGCGTCCCGTGCCGGTCGATTCGGGCTTCCAGCGGATCGTGCGGTTCAGCTCGATCATCCGCTCCTTGAGCGCCGTGGTGCGGATGAACCACGAGTCGAGCGGGTAGTAGAGCACCGGTTTGTCCGTGCGCCAGCAGTGGGGGTAGTTGTGGACGTGCTTCTCGATCCTGAACGCCTGTCCCGCGGCCTTCATCTTCATGCAGATATAGATGTCGAGCGTCTCTGCCGCGGCGGCGGCCTTCTCGTCGTACCGGCCCTCCACGGTGAACTGCGGGTCGTAGGCGTTCTTCACCCAGCGGCCTTCGTACTCCCTGTAGGCTTCGACGTCCACGCACTCGCGGACGAAGCGCTCGTCCAGCTCTTCGAGCCGGTAGAACCGGCCCTGGAGGTCCACCATCGGGCGCGTCTCGCCCTTTTTGTTTATCATGAAGAGCGACGGAATGCCCGCAGCACGCGCCACGAAGGCGTCGTCGGCGCCGAATGTCGGGGCGATATGCACGATACCCGTACCGTCCTCCACGGTGACGTAGTCGCCCAGAATGACGCGGAACGCCTTCTGCGAGGCGTCGTGCCACATTCCCTCGGCGTCCGTCTCGACGGGCTTGACCCACGGCAGCAACTGTTCGTACTCCATGCCTTCCAGCTCGGGACCCTTGTATTCGCCCGCGATTTCGAACGGAACGAGCTTGTCGCCCGGCTTGTATGCGTCGAGCGCGAGCCCTTCGGCCTTCTTGTTGAAATGGGCGTAGAGCAGCGCCTTGGCCAGCACGACGGTCATCTTCTCGCCCGTGTAGGCGTTCCACGTGCGCACGGCCACGTAATCGAATTTCGGACCCACGCAGAGGGCCGTGTTCGACGGCAGGGTCCACGGCGTGGTGGTCCAGGCGAGGAAGTAGGGCGTGCCCCAGCCCTCCATTCCGGGCTTGGGGTGCTTGATGCGGAACTGTCCCACCACGGTGGTGTCCTTCACGTCGCGGTAGCAGCCCGGCTGGTTCAGCTCGTGGGTCGAGAGTCCCGTGCCGGCGGCCGGCGAATAGGGCTGGATGGTGTAGCCCTTGTAGAGCAGCCCCTTGTCGAAGAGCTGCTTGAGCAGCCACCACAGCGTCTCGATGTACTTGTTGTCGTAGGTGATGTAGGGATCGTCCATATTGACCCAGTAGCCCATCTTGCGCGTGAGCTGCTCCCACATGCCCGTGAACTCCATCACCGCCTTGCGGCAGGCGCGGTTGTACTCCTCGATCGAGATCGTCTTGCCGATATCCTCCTTCGTGATGCCGAGCTTCTTCTCCACGCCCAGCTCCACGGGCAACCCGTGGGTGTCCCAGCCCGCCTTGCGGTGCACCAGGTAGCCCTGCTGGGTCTTGTAGCGACAGAAGACGTCCTTGATCGTGCGGGCCATGACGTGATGGATGCCCGGCTGGCCGTTGGCCGAAGGGGGACCCTCGTAGAATACGAACGTCGGACGGCCCTCGCGGGTCGAGATGCTTTTGTGGAATGTGTCGCGGGCGTCCCACTCGCTCAGGACATCGGTGGCCAGACCGGCCAGGTCGAGCCCTTTGTACTCCTTGAACTTCATATCGGTAAGCTGTTTCTTCGCTAATTTTCTGACAACTCGCAAAGATATAAAAAAGATTTGAAAAGCCCGCAATCTTCCCGCGATTCCCCGTGACGGGGCCGCAGCCGGAGCTTTCCGGGGATGCCTGCGGCGGATGCGCGCGCCCTTCCGGGGCCGCTGTCCGGCTTCGGGGGACGACGGACGGAACCGGGGCCGTCGTCCGGTCTTTGCCGGTTTTGTCCGGCTTTCGCTCTTCGGTGCGGGACGGGCGGGCGCCGTCAGTCGAACGACTGCATTTCGATCAGTTTGGCGTAGATGCCGCCGCGGGCCATCAGCTCGTTGTGCGTGCCCTGTTCGGCGATGCGCCCGTGATCCACGACGATGATCTTGTCGGCGTTGTGGATCGTCGAGAGGCGGTGCGCGATGACCACCGACGTCCGCCCTTCGAGCAGCTTGTTGAGGGCCTCCTGCACGAGCTTCTCGCTTTCGGTGTCGAGCGCCGAGGTGGCCTCGTCGAGGATCAGGATGTCGGGATTTTTCAGCACCGCCCGGGCGATCGAGAGGCGCTGGCGCTGGCCTCCGGAGAGCTTCACGCCCCGGTCGCCGATGTTCGTCGAGTAGCCTTCGGCGCATTCGCGGATGAACTGGTCGGCGTTGGCGATCCGTGCCGCCTCGACGATCTCCTCGTGCGTGGCGCCGGGCTTTCCCATGGCGATGTTGCTCTCGATCGTGTCGTTGAACAGAACGGTGTCCTGCGCCACGACGCTCATGTGGGCGCGCAGGCTCTCCTGCGTGTAGTCGCGCAGCGGGATGCCGTCGATGGCGATTTCGCCCGACGCAGGGTCGTAGAAGCGGGGCAGCAGCTCGCTCAGGGTCGATTTTCCGCCGCCCGACGGACCGACGAGCGCCACGGTCTCCCCGCGGCGGATTTCGAACGAGATGCCGTCGATCACCTCGCGCTGCCCGTCGTAGGAGAAGTGCACGTCGCGGAACTCGATCTTCTCCCGCAGCCCCTTCAGCTCCCGGGCGCCGGGTCTGTCCTCGATTTCGGGCCGGGTGTCGATCACCGAGAAGATGCGCTCTCCGGCGGCGATTCCCTGGTTGATGTTGGCGAACTGGTCGATGAAGGTGCGCACGGGGCGCGTGATCTGGGAGAAGATGGCCACGAAGGCGATGAATCCGCCCGGGTCGAGCGATCCCTTCGTGACGAGCGACCCGCCGAAGACGAGGATCACGCCCACGGCCGTGATGCCCAGGAATTCGCTCATCGGGGAGGCGAGCTGCTGACGGCGCGCCATCGAGAGCGTCAGGCGCGCCAGGTCGGCGCTGATCTCGAAGAATTTCCGCTTGACGTACCGCGTGGCGTTGTAGCTCTTGATGACCTTGATGCCGGCGAGCGATTCCTCGAGCGTCGAGACCATTTCGCCCATGCGGTGCTGGTTGGTGCGCGCCGGGTGGCGGAGCCGCTTGACGATCGAGCCGATGATGAGCGCCACGACCGGCAGGAAGAGGATCGAGAAGATCGACAGTTCCCACGAGATGGCCACCATCATGACGATGTACCCCACGATGAGGAACGGCTCGCGGAACGAGACTTGCAGCGTGTTGGTGATGCAGAACTGCACGACGCCTATGTCCGAGGTGATCTTCGAGATGATGTCGCCCTTGCGCTGCTCGCTGAAATAGCCGACGTTCATGTCCATCACGCGCGAAAACATTTCGTTGCGCATCCGCTGGAGCGTCCGGGCGCGCATGGTCTCGATCGTCCACGAGCCCAGGTAGCGGAACAGATTGCTCAGGAAGCTGATGACGACGGCCACGACGGCCAGCAGCAGCAGTACGTTGCGCGGGTCGTAGGCATCGAACAGGTGCGAATAGGCGTAGTTGAACAGCACGTTCAGGTAGTCGCCGTCGAGGCGCAGGGGCGGCAGCTTTTCGACGTACTCGGGCGTGAATCCGTCGTCGAACATCGTGTTCAGGATCGGAATGATGAGACCGAATGTCAGGGTGTTGAACAGGGCGTAGAGCAGCGAGAAGATTCCGTAGGGAATGGCGTATCGTTTGATCGGCCGGGCGAATCCCAGCAGCCGCATGTAGGTTTTGAACATTCGGAGCGTCGGATTTGTGGTTGCGCAATAATCGGCGCAAAGATAGGAAAATAAACTCGAAAACCGAGAAAAAGGCGAAATTTCGGCGAATTGTGCCGCCGGGACGGACATCCTCCGCTCCGGCCGGATGCGCAGGCCCCGTCCGCAAGTTCCCGTCCGCAGGCCCCGTCCGCCGGTTCCGTTCACAGCTCCCTGTCCGCGGTTCCCGTCCGGGACTCTTCCTGCCGGCGGCTCCTTTCCTTCCGGTCAGCGGCCTTCGGCCTCGTAGCCCGTGTCCTCGATCCGGTGCGCGGCGTCGTTGGCCGCGGCGACGGCCAGGAAGTCGCAGCGGTTGTTCTCCACCGTCTCGGCATGCCCCTTGACCCAGACGAAACGGACGTGGTGACGCCGGTATGCCCGCAGGAACCGCCGCCAGAGGTCGGGATTCTTCTTTCCCGCGAATCCCTTCTTCTCCCAGCCGAAGACCCACCCCTTCGTAACGGCGTCCACGACGTACTTCGAATCGGAGTAGATCACCACTTCCGATCCGTCGAACCGGAGCGCCTCGAGCGCCGCGCAGACGCCCGTGAGCTCCATGCGGTTGTTGGTCGTCAGGCGGTAACCCTGCGACAGCTCCTTGCGGTGCGGTCCTGCGAGGAGCACCGCGCCGTAGCCTCCCGGCCCGGGGTTTCCGAGGGCCGAGCCGTCCGTATAGATCGTGATCGCTGGCAAATTCTCTCGTGCTGTGCGTATGCCGTCCGCTCGCCGGTTTCCGGGACGTTCGGCGGTTTGTGTCTTGTGTCGCGGCATGCCGCCGCGTCCGCTGCGGGGGCCCGTTCCGAAGCGCCCGTCCCGAAACGGGTGCTTCGGGACGGACCGTTTTTTCAGGCGAGCGCCTCCAGTTGTTCGCGGATCGCCGCGATCTTCGCCTCGGCGTCGGCCTGCTTGGCGCGTTCGTTGGCGACGACCTTCTCGGGCGCCGACTGCACGAAACGCTCGTTCGAGAGCTTCTTCATCACCGATGCGAGGAATCCCTCGTAGTATTCGAGGTCGCGGCGCAGCTTCGCGCGTTCGGCCTCAGTGTCGATCCGGCCCTCCATCGGGACGAAGTACTGCGTCGTCTTGACGAGGAACGCCGCGGCCGCGGGATCCTTCTCCGCGACGGTTTCGATGGCCGAAAGGTTGGCCAGTTTCCGCATGACGGGGGCGTATTCCGCCGGGTAGTTTCCGTCGGCGATGACGTGCAGCGCGAGCGCCTCCTTCTGCGGCAGGTTCTTCTGGTTGCGGATGTTGCGCACCGCCGACACGATCTCCTTCGCCAGCTCGAAGCGGGCGAGCGTCTCCGGCCGTTCGGCGCACGGCTCCGGCATCGGTGCCACGCAGATCGACTCCCCTTCGGCGCGCGGGGCGAGCGCCTGCCAGATCTCCTCCGTGACGAACGGCATGAAGGGGTGCAGCAGGCGCATCAGCGCATCGAAGTATCCCTTCGTGGCCTCCATCGTCCGCGGGTCGGTCGGCTGCCCGTAGGCGGGCTTCACCGTTTCGAGGTACAGGCCGCTGAAGTCGTCCCAGAAGAGGCGGTACGCCTCCTTGAAGGCCTCCGAGATGCGGTAGGACCGGAAATCCTCGGCGATCTGGCGCAGCGAGCGGCCCATCGCCTGGTCGAACCACTCCACGGCCAGGCGGTCGTTCTCGCTCTGCGCCGCGGCGGCGTCCGTCGTCCAGCCGTTCACCAGCCGGTAGGCGTTCCATATCTTGTTGCCGAAGTTGCGGCCCTGCTCGCAGAGCGCCTCGTCGAACATCACGTCGTTGCCCGCCGACGAGGAGATGAGCATGGCCATGCGCACGCCGTCGGCGCCGTACCGGGCGATCAGGTCCAGCGGATCGGGCGAATTGCCCAGTTGCTTGGACATCTTGCGGCCGATCTTGTCGCGCACGATGCCCGTGAAATAGACGTTTTCGAAGGGCTTCTCCTGCCGGTATTCGTAGCCGGCCATGATCATCCGCGCCACCCAGAAGAAGATGATGTCCGGGCCGGTCACCAGGTCGTCGGTGGGGTAGTAGTAGCGGATTTCCCTGTTGCCGGGGTTGCGGATGCCGTCGAACACGGAGATCGGCCAGAGCCACGACGAGAACCACGTGTCGAGCACGTCCTCGTCCTGCCGGAGATCGGCCGCTTTCAGCGAGGCGTCGCCCGTTTTCGCGCGGGCCTTCTCCAGCGCCTCCTCGGCCGTCGGGGCCACCACGAAGCCGCCCTTCGGAAGGTAATAGGCCGGGATGCGCTGTCCCCACCACAACTGGCGCGAGATGCACCAGTCCTTGATGTTCTCCATCCAGTGGCGGTAGGTATTCTTGTATTTCTCGGGCACGAAGCGGATCGCGTCCTCCATGACGGCTTTCGTCGCCGGACCGGCCAGCTCGCCCATCGAGAGGAACCACTGCATCGAGAGTTTCGGTTCGATGGCCACGCCCGTGCGCTCCGAGTAGCCCACGTTGTTGGTGTACTCCTCGGTCTTTTCGAGCAGCCCCGCTCCGGCGAGGTCCTTCTCGATCTGCCTGCGCACGTCGAAGCGGTCCTGACCCGCGTACATGCCCACCTTGTCGTTGATCGTGCCGTCGTCGTTGAATATGTCGATGGTCTCCAGGCCGTACTTCTCGCCCAGCATGTAGTCGTTCACGTCGTGCGCCGGGGTCACCTTCAGCGCGCCCGTGCCGAACTCGATGTCCACGTATTCGTCGCGGATCACCGGGATCGAACGGCCCACCAGCGGCACGACGACGCGTGCGTCGGCCGGCAGCCATGCGTAGCGCGGGTCGCCGGGATTGACGCACAGGGCCGTGTCGCCCAGGATCGTTTCGGGGCGTGTCGTGGCGACGACGATCGTCCGGTCCGTGCCCTCGACCTTGTAGCGCAGGTAGTAGAGCTTGCCGTGCGACTCCTTGAAGACGACCTCCTCGTCCGACAGGGCGGTCTGCGCCGCGGGGTCCCAGTTCACCATCCGCACGCCGCGGTAGATCTTCCCCTTGTCGTAGAGGTCGCAGAAGACGCGGATGACGCTCTCGGTGCGCGTCTCGTCCATCGTGAAGCACGTGCGCTCCCAGTCGCACGAGGCGCCCAGCCTGCGCAGTTGCTTGAGGATCACGCCGCCGTACTTCTCCTTCCACTCCCAGGCGTAGCGGAGGAACTCCTCGCGCGTGAGCTGCGACTTCTCGATGCCCCGTTCGCGGAGCATCGCCACGACCTTGGCCTCCGTGGCGATCGACGCGTGGTCCATGCCGGGGACCCAGCAGGCGTTCCTGCCCGACATGCGGGCGCGGCGCACCAGCACGTCCTGCAACGTGTTGTTGAGCATGTGCCCCATGTGGAGCATGCCCGTCACGTTGGGGGGCGGAATGACGATCGTATAGGGTTCGCGCTGATCGGGTTCCGAGTGGAACAGGCGGTGTCCGGTCCAGTAGTCGTACCATTTGCTCTCGATCTCGCGGGGCGAATATTTGTCTGCGATTTGCATAGTGCAACAGGGTTTTGCTTGAGTTTTCAGGATGGCAAAGTTATTAACAATCTGCCAAACTTAAAATAAAATCCGTGAAAAATCGTTACTTTTGCACCATTATATCAAAGTAAACTATGAGTAAAAAAGATAAAATCGAAACCATCGAGGCGGACGACGCGAACCTCGTGCCCGAATTGCTGGACGGAAAACACCGCGTGATCCCGATCGTGACGGGCGGCGACGAGACCGTCGAGCAGGTCGAGGTTCCGGAGATCATCCCCATTCTGACGCTGCGCTCGTCGGTGCTCTTCCCCGGCGCGATCACTCCGATCACGGTCGGGCGCGACAAGAGCATCTCGCTCGTGCGCGCCGTGAATGCCGAAGGCGGCATCCTGGGCGCCGTGCTGCAGCGCGAGAGCGAAGTCGAAGACCCCTCGCCGGACGACATGTACAAGGTCGGAACGGCGGCGCGCATCATCAAGATACTCGAAATGCCCAACGGCAACCTGACGGTGATCCTGAACGGGCTGGAAAAGATCGAGATCACGGAGTACGTCACAACGGAGCCTTACTTCAAGGCCCGCGTCGTGGCGCTGCGCGATTCGACGCCCGATCTGAAGAGCATCGAGTTCGAGGCCCTCGTGGACTCGATCCGCGACGTGGCGCTGGGGATCATCAACGTCTCGCCGACGATGCCCAAGGAGGCGGCCTTCGCCATCAAGAACATCGACTCCAAACGCGGCATCATCAACTTCATCTGTTCGAACATGGAGCTGACCGACGAGGACCGCCAGTCGCTGCTGGAGGCTCCCGGCCTGCTGGCCCGCGCCCGCAAGCTGCTCGAGATACTGATCCGCGAACAGCAGCTCGCCGAGCTGAAGAACCAGATTCAGGAGCGCGTCAAGCAGGAGATCGACAAGCAGCAGCGCGACTACTACCTCCAGCAGCAGATGCGCACGATCCAGGACGAGCTGGGCGACGGCGCCGACGCCGACATCGAGAAGATGCGCGAGGAGGCCAAGAAGAAGAACTGGCCCAAGGAGGTGGGCGAGACCTTCGAGAAGGAGTTGCAGAAGGTCGAGCGGCTGAATCCCGCCGTGGCCGAGTATTCGGTGCAGATGACCTACCTCCAACTGCTGCTGGAGCTGCCGTGGAACGACGTGACGCAGGACAACCTCGACCTGAAGTGCGCCCGCGAACAGCTGGACCGCGACCACTTCGGGCTGGACGAGGTGAAGGAGCGCCTGCTGGAGCATCTGGCCGTCATCAAGCTCAAGGGCGACCTGAAATCCCCCATCCTCTGCCTCTACGGCCCTCCGGGCGTGGGCAAGACCTCGCTCGGAAAGTCCGTGGCCGCGGCGCTGGGCCGCAAGTTCGGCCGCATCTCGCTGGGCGGTCTGCACGACGAGTCGGAGATACGCGGACACCGCCGCACCTACATCGGCGCCATGCCGGGCCGCATCATCCAGACCATCAAGCGCTGCGGGTCGTCCAATCCGGTCATTATCCTCGACGAGGTGGACAAGGTGACGGTCTCGAACCACGGCGATCCGTCGAGCGCGCTCCTGGAGGTGCTCGACCCGGAGCAGAACACCACCTTCCACGACAACTACATCGACATGGAGTACGACCTGTCGAAGGTGCTCTTCATCGCCACGGCCAACAACGTGGGCAACATCGCCCCGGCGCTGCGCGACCGCATGGAGATGATAAACATCCCGGGTTACCTGCTCGAGGAGAAGGTGCGCATCGCCCTGGACCACCTGCTGCCCAAGCAGCGCGAGGCCCACGGCATCAAGGAGGGCGAGCTCGTGATGACTCCCGCTGTGGTCGAGCACGTCATCGCCTCCTACACGCGCGAGGCCGGCGTGCGCTCGCTCGACAAGCTGCTGGCGAAGATCGCCCGCGCCCGCGCCAAGCAGATCGCCTTCGACGAGGCGTTCGCCCCCGAGATCGGGGAGAAGGACGTGGAGCGGATTCTCGGCATGCCCAAGTTCCTCCGCGAACAGTACGAGGTGGGCGGCATGACGGGCGTCGTGACGGGCCTGGCCTGGACCGAGGTGGGCGGCGACATCCTCTATATCGAGTCGGTGCTGACGCCCGGCAAGGGCAAGGTGAGCCTCACGGGCAACCTGGGCGCCGTGATGAAGGAGTCGGCGACGATCGCCCACGAGTGGGTGATGGCCCACCACGAGGAGCTGGGCATCGATCCCGAGGCGTTCGAGAAGAACGACATCAACATCCACGTCCCCGAGGGAGCGATTCCGAAGGACGGCCCCTCGGCCGGCATCACGATGGTCACGTCGATCGTTTCGACCTACACGGGCCGCAAGGTGAAGGAGCGGATCGCCATGACGGGCGAGACGACCCTCCGCGGACGGGTGATGCCCGTGGGCGGGGTGAAGGAGAAGATTCTCGCGGCCAAGCGCGCCGGCATCACCGAGCTGATCCTCTCGGAGGAGAACCGCAAGGACATCGCCGAGATCAAGCCCGA
>ERZ1673752.5084-NODE-5084-length-10270-cov-4.666373_pt1 | contig 10270 bp, 8 predicted proteins | sample MGYA00580195_ERZ1673752 | MGnify/ENA primary metagenome ERZ1673752 (study PRJEB41218, sample SAMN15661744) | gut metagenome | host: Homo sapiens | place: Canada: London | collected 2015-08-20/2019-03-30 | study: EMG produced TPA metagenomics assembly of...
AAAGATGAGTGGGAGAACATTTGCAAGTACAAGCTGAATTATTGTTACAAGTCCTGATACTACAAGGAATTTAACAAACTGCCATACCGTCTTGATAAATGAACCCTTTTCCTCAGCAGCATTGTCAATGCCGCCAAGACTGATTTTTTTCTTTTCGTCTGCCATAATTTTACTCCTTTAAATATGTATAAAAATTTAAGACGATAACATTATATCAATAATTTACCGTTATTGCAATGCTTTTTTTACGAAAATAACAAACCGAGCATTGCTGTGCCTGATATTGCGTGAATAATTGCAATAACTGCCCATACAACAAGTGCAATCAAACCTACTGCAATAGCAAGAATAAGTACAACAAGCAAAATGAGAATTAAAAGGACGAGCGGGCCTTTTTTGCTCTTTTTAACAGGGTCTTTAAATTCTTTTTCATCAAATATTTCTTTAGGCGCAGGGTTTTCATCATCATAAATAGGGTAGAGCGGAAGTGTAGCTTCTGCGTCGCAATAACCCGGATTCCAAAGAAGCGGTTCAACAAGACCTCTTACGCTTGTAGCACCCTTTAAGAATTTGCCTATGCTTAAGTGAATTGTGTTAAGGAATGAATCAATTATATTGAGAATACCGCAGATGAGCTTATACTCTTTTGTGTCAGGGGTATAAGGCGAATCACCGCAGTAAAGATTTTGGACAAGCTCAAGGATAAAATCAACCACCTTATTATCCGCAATGTCTGCTATATCTGCCTTTTTAAGTCCGCTTTCTTTTTTGCAAAGTCGCCAAATCTTTTTAAATGTAAGCTTGTTGAGCCATTTGCCGATAGGTTTAATTATCCAAGCAAACTTTTTAATCTTTTCGCCCGGAATTGAAAATGCGTCGGTCATTTCTGAAAGGCGGTTAATATCATTACCCATTGCCCATACAATTTCACCAATCATTCCGAAGAAAAAGCCTTTCATATATTCATCAAAAGGTTTTCCGTCGGTATCAAGGCCCGGTACATCTTTAATCATTATTGTTTCAACATCAACCTTTTTATTTTTAGGGTCTAATGTTACATTTCTCATTGTAGGCGGGCAGCCAATCATTGCGCCGCAGGCAATGTCATAAAAGGTATTGCCCTTATCTGTAACAACATAGCTGATGTCATGAATATGTGTATGGCCGGTAAGCATACAGGAAAGGCCTGCGTCTGCAAATATCTGCCTTGTTGTTTCGTGATTTCTTTGCATATCACCTTTGCCGATGATAGCGTAAAACGGAGAAGGTGCAATCATCGGGTGGTGAGTCATTGCAATAACAAATTGGTCGTTTTTCTTTGCATCTTCAAGCTGTTCCATAATCCAGTTCATACAATCATCGGAAAAGCCTGAACCTCTTTCGCCCTCAGGTTTGTAGTTAGTATCATCGTTAAGAGCAAAAAGGCGATAGCCCGGTGCAAGCTGAACAACATAGCTCATTGAATCAGGATGTGTTGAAATTGCTTCATTTGGGCCGAATTCATAATACATATCCCATAAGTCGTGCCTGTCTTCCACTGCCGGAACTTCAATTTTATTGTCCCCGTCATATCCGTCTGCAACACCTCTGTCCCTAAAATCATGTGTAGCTGTGATTACATAAACTCTTTTACCTCTTTTTTTGAGGTCACGCAGCATTTCTATAAATTCTTTGTGTGATTCAATTTCGCCGTCGCGGGTTGTGTCACCTGCAATAACCACAATATCGGTTGAATTATCCTTGCAAAGCATATCAAAGCCTGCTTTGATTACAAGGTCGCTGTCCTTAATAACCTTTTGTGATTTTGATTCTGCTTTTTCATAAGCCTTGCCTGATGTGCCGCCTTTTCTTGAATAATAATGAGTATCTGTTATAAATTGAATTTTAAGCGGCTCATTATTACTACCGTAAATTTTATTTGCCATTTTTGACCCCTTATTTTTCTTTTATTTCAAGCACTCCGCCTTTTACATCTTTTTTGAATGTAAATTCAAGAGAACCTTTGTTTCTTTCATTAAAGCTGATTTCTTTTCCGTCAAGGTATGCTGTGTACTGCGCCCTGTCAGAAAGAGTGACAACCATTGTGTATTTATCGCAGTTTCCAAAATATTTAAACTTTATTTCGGCACTTGTGTCGGTAGTTTTTTGGTAATCAGTCCAAACATCAAAGCCGGTTGTAACGGTTTGCGGCTTGAAGTATGCGTTAGCCCAAATGCATATTGGTGCCGAAAGTCCGCCGAAGTTGTGGAACCAACCGCCGCGCCTTGTTGCAATTCCGAAACATTCGTATGTATTATATGTGAAGTCAGTTTCTTCTTTCCACATATCAAGCGCAAGCTTTGCAATGTCAAACGCAAAGTCTGCTTCGCCGTTATCAAGCATTGTTTTCCAAATAAACCACTGGTGGCTCATCCAAACATTTCCGTTCCAATATCCGTCGTCAAAATAGTATGACGCACTCATATCAACAGCAGAAATGCCTGCATTAGACCACATTTCTTTAGGATTTTTAATATGCTCAATAATTCTTTGCTTTCTTTCGCCTTCAACTGCACCGGCAACAATAGGATAAACACCGTCCATACCTTTGTTGAAGTTTTCGCCGTCTGCCGTTCTCATAATGCCTTTAACATTACCGTTTTCGTCATATTCGGTATATCCGAAATATCCTGTTTCTTCATCCCAGGCAAGCTCATTTAATGCTTTGGTTGAATATTCAATATCTTTATCATAAACTTTGATGTCATCATATCTTCCAAGTGAATCGGCAACCATTTTCATTATTTTACCTGCACGGATAATCTGCGCGGTAGAAAGGCAAGGGCAAGTGTATTTCTGTGACTTTCTATTCATCATTTCAACCTGTGCAGGATAATCATCCATACCGCAGTGTGAATACCAATAATCATAAGTGGTAAGAAGTCCGTTATTAAACTTTGCTACTGTTGAAGCGTGAGTTCTTCCTCTTAAAAATTCATAGTAAAGCTTGGCTTTGTCGTACATAAACGCAAGGCTTTCTTTATCATTTGTACGCTTTAAAAGTTCAAGATACTCAACAAATTGAGTAGGCACAAGCGAACCGTGAAGCAAGAAGCAAAAGTCTTTGTTTGTATCATCGCAAAGATACATATCAAGTGCGTATTGGCAAAGTTTTGGCGAAAATTCAAGAAGCCCCATTCCGATAAAACCGCTGTCCCAAGTGTAAAAGCTGTCCCATCTCTTACCGGGTGTGTGATGAATTACATTTTCACCGTGGCGGTAAACAGGGTATACAACATTTGTTAAAAGTGTTGATTTTAAAATTTCGGTAGAAAGGGTGTACTTTTTGCCTGCTTCGTTGAAGTTTGCAGGTTCGCTGCCTTTCTTTGCATTTTCGTAAATAGCTTCGTATTCTTCGTTTGAAAGCGGTTTAGGCTCGTTTTGTGACAGCATGACATATTCAATATGTGATGTGTTAGGCTCAATAAAGATTGATTTAATCAGTGTGTTGTGGAAAAATCCGTCGTCACTGTGTTTCCTTTTAAATGAACCTGAAAATGTTTCACTTAAATCATCATATGTATGGTCACCGTTTGAAAGCCTGTTGATAAGAGCGTCTTCAAGCGAGCCTGAATCAAGCTGTCTTTCCCTTGTGTTTTTATTTCCTGTTAAAATATAAAAAGGCTTTTCAAGGCAGTCATATGTAAGTTTTGTGATATGCCCGTTATCAAGCACCTTGGTTTCAATTTCAGGCATATAAGGCTGTGCCTTTGTTTCACATTTGATTTTTTCAATGTCGTTTTCGTTCACTACACACAAAAAGTCAAGTTCAATTCCGGCTTTGCCGAGGCTTTCAAGTGTGAATTCCTGCATATACGGAATAGCGGTAACAGTAAGCGCATCGCTGTGTGCAAAAGTTACTGTTGTACCGTTCATGTCAAATTGTGCATCACCGTCTGTTACGGTTTTGTATCTTACTGCAATTACAGGATTTTTAATATTACTTTCATTAAATTTATATGATACTTTATCGCCTTTTACGCAGCCGAAAGGTTCAAGATTTAAAAAGTGAACATGGTAGTTTTCACATCTGTCGCCAAGTCCTTTGCCAAGATAAAAATCTTTATCGGCGAACATACCCTTGTACATTCCGTCAGGATTTTCTTCATCCCAAGGCCTTGCTACTGCATATGAGTAATCAACATAATCATTGGCACTTTTTAAAATTGTACCGTCAGGTACGCTGACTTCACAGTAGGTTGGGTTTGGAAATTCAAGAGCGGCAAATATATTCAAAATGCAGTTTTGTGAAAGAGATGTGTTATTGAAAATCTCACATCTCATAAGGTATGCATCTTCATAAGCCTTTGAAAACGAAATATCGGCATAAACCTGGTCTTTCCACATAAGTTCATATCTGTATGAATAGAAAGTGTAATCGTTTTTACAGCTCCATAAATGATAATTTGACGGTACCGTGACATTAGGTACAGGTGTTGAACTGTTCCAAAGTGTAGGTTGAACCGAAAAATCATACCTTGCACCTTTATCTGCAAGTTCATTAACTATTTTTGAAATGCCCATATATTTTTTTGAGTACGGACCCCAAACGGGCATTTTGATTTTGTTATCTGTCATTGAAGAACTCCTTTCATAAAACAAAATATTCCACATTGTATTATTAACTATTTAATGTATTTTGTCAATACATTAAAATACATTAAATAAGCAATTTGTGAAATAAGTTGACAAAGTTGTTTTGCAATGATAATATCTATTGTACCCGGTACTATTTTTGAATTTTAAAGTACTGATTTTTACGACTGAAAGGCTATGGTAATTAAAATGATTGAAAATCTTGTTGAAATGCATAGTCATATTTTACCGGGTATTGATGACGGCTCGCCTGATGTTGAAACCAGCTTAAAAATGATTGATATGCTTAAAAAGCAGGGCGCAAAGGCAATTGTTTTAACACCGCATTATTATTCGGATTCCATAAGTTATGATGATTTTGTGGCAAGGCGTAACGATGCTTATAATTTGCTGAAATCATCTTTGCCACTCGAAAGTCCCAAACTTATTTTATCGGCAGAGGTGTATATTTCCAAATATCTTTTTAGCAATTCAAGTCTTGATGAAATTAAAATAGGAAATTCTGATTATGCACTGATTGAACATCCTTTTTCCTGTGATTTTTCGCAAGAAATTTATGATAGACTGCTTAATTTAAATTATGATTACGGCATTAAGCCTGTTTTGGCTCATATTGAGCGTTATCCTGCATTTATGGATGATGCCGATTTGCTTGATGAATATATTGATATGGGATGTTTGGCACAGGTTAATATCAGCTCGTTTGTTGATTCACCGCGGCATATCAGAAAAAAACTTTTCAAATTTCTTGAGGCAGGAAGGATTCACCTTATTGGTTCTGATTGCCATAATTTGACTTCGCGCAAGCCTGATTTTGAAAGCGGTATTCACGAAATTGAAAAAAAGTGTGGCTTTGATATAATAAATCAGCTTCAAAATAATGCAAATATGTTGATCAAAGGGGCAACCAAATAGTTGTCCCTTTTTGTATATAAAAAATCTAAAAAAAGACTTTATTATTGCTATAATTTATGATATTATATACATTGGTGATTTAGGTGAAGCTGTCAAAAAATGATGATATAAAATTGAATATTGACTCCCTCACCTCAGAGGGCAGCGGAATCGGGCGTTATGACGGATTTGCTGTTTTCGTAAGGGGTGTTGTTCCGGGTGATGAAATAACAGCCCATATTATTAAATGCTCTAAAAACTATGCAATTGCAATTGTTAAGGATATTATTAAACCTTCGAAATACAGAATTGAAAGCGATTGCCCGGTTTCAGATAAATGCGGCGGCTGCTCGTTTAGAAATGTAAGCTATGATGAAGAGCTGAAATATAAAAAAACGAGGGTTAATGATGCTTTAGAGCGAATAGGTAAGCTTGATATTGAAGTTGAGGAAATAATAGGTGCCGATTGTACACAAAATTATCGCAATAAAGCGCAGTATCCCGTTTCAATATGTGATGGTGAACTTTTTGCCGGTTTTTATGCTTATAAAAGCCATAGAATTATATGTTGTGATGATTGCAAGCTTCAGCCGATTGAGTTTAAAGCAGGGCTTGACGCATTTAGGCTTTGGGCAGAAAAAGCCGATATTACATCGTATGATGAAAATACAGGCAAAGGTCTGCTTCGCCATATATATTTCAGGAAAGGTTTTGCAACAGGCGATATTATGGCTTGTGCTGTTATAAATTCAGGTAAACTGCCGCAAAGTGAACTTCTTGTTTCGCTTTTAAAAGAAAAGGTTGCAGGTTTAAAATCTGTTGTAATCAATATTAACCGTGAAAAGTCAAATGTTATTTTAGGTAAGGAAAGTAAAACCCTTTGGGGTGATGATTATATTAGCGATGAACTTCTCGGTAAAAAATTTGTTATCAGCCCGAATTCTTTTTACCAAGTTAACCATGCCCAGTGTGAAAAGCTTTATTCAAAGGCTCGTGATTATGCAAATCTCGGCGGGGACGAAGTTCTGCTTGATCTTTACTGCGGTGTCGGCACAATCGGTTTGACTATGGCAGACAGTGTTAAACAGTTGGTTGGAATTGAAATTATTCCGCAGGCAATAGAAAATGCGAAAATCAATGCCAAGCTTAATAATATAGATAATGCAAAGTTTATTTGTGCAGACGCACCAAAAGGTGCTGAAATTTTAAAATCCGAGGGCATTAAGCCTGATGTGATTATTCTTGACCCACCGCGAAAGGGTTGTGCACCGTCACTTTTTGATACTGTTTGCCAAATGAATCCTAAAAGGATAGTTTATGTATCATGTGATAGCTCAACTCTTGCAAGGGATTTAAAAATACTTGAAGAAAAGGGATATAAAACCAAGAAAGTATCTGCTGTTGATATGTTTCCGCGTACGCCGCATATTGAAGCAGTTGCATTGATAGAAAAAATATAAAGGTGATATTTATGAAACTTAAAAACGGAATTGTAACAAATTCAATAGACGGTGAAAGCTTTGCTATTGCTACCGGTGAGGCTTCAAAAAGCTTTAACGGTCTTATTAAAAATAATCCTACTGCTGCTTATATTTTTGAGCTTCTTAAAACAGAGCAGACAGAAGAAAGCATAGTTAAAGCTATGATGGATAAATATGAAGTTGACGAAGCCACCGTAAAAGCTGATGTTAACGAACTTTTAAATCTTCTCAAATCGAAGAATCTTATTGAGGAATAATTATGGAATTTACATCAATTGAAAGCGAATATCTTGTGGCACTCCTTAAATGTGCGTTAAAGTCGCAAAATGTGCCTGATATTCCTGCCGGCCTTAATTGGAATGAACTTGTTAATATATCAAAAAAACAGCAGGTTTATTCCACAATTGCCCCGATTATAAATAAAATCAATATTCCGCCCGAGCAGGCGCAGGAATTGATTTTCTATTCTCAAAACGAGCTTGTGCGTATGATTGCAATGAAAAATGAGCTTGAACAGATAGAAAAAGAATTAAACGGTGCAGGCATTAAATATATGCTTTTAAAAGGCGGAGTGATTAAAAATTATTATCCGCTTCAAAAAATGAGGCAGATGAGCGATTATGATATTCTTTATGATGTCAGCAAAAGAAATGAGCTTATCTCGATTATGAAAAATCGCGGATTTAATCTTACTTCAAGCAGTGAAAATTCAGACGATTTTTTCAAAAAGCCGTATTATACTTTTGAATGGCACAGAGAACTGTTTTTTGAAGAACATGATTTTAATCCTGATTTTTCGGATGTTTGGGATAATGCTTCTAAAGATGATAAAAAAGAATTTGAATATCATATGAGTTCAAATGACCTTTATTTGCATACAATTGCGCATATGTATAAACATTATATTTTAGGCGGTTTCGGAATCAGATTTTTTGCTGATGTTTATGTTTTGCTAACAAAGCTTAAAGATGAACTTGATAAATCTTATATTGATTAAAATCTTGAAAAAATGGGACTTGTTGATTTTGAATTTGATGTGAGAAGTATTTGCTTTGCACTTTTTGATGATAAAGAAATCACAAACTCGCAGGTTTTGTTTCTTAATGAATCTCTTTCATTTGGCATATATGGCAGTGGGGGAGTTACCGGCGCCAAACTTTATTATGATGAATATAGGTCAAAGCACGGTGATGCTTCCGTTTCTAAATATTACAGGTCTAAAATTTTTCCGTCAAAGGCATATATGAAAAGGACATACCCTGTTTTAACCAAAAAGCCGTATTTGCTTTTTGCGTACTATATAATTCGTCTTTTTGATAAATTTTTCCATAGCAGAAAAAGAATAAAAAGCGATATAAAAATGTTAAAAGAAACTGTTAAAGAAGAAAACAAACAGTAATGAAAGGATAAAATCTCTTGTCAGTAAGTAAGGACCATATTAGAAATTTTTCAATAATTGCCCATATTGACCATGGCAAATCCACCCTTGCAGATAGGCTGTTGGAGCTTACAAGTTCAGTAGCAAAGCGTGATATGCAGGAGCAGATACTTGATGATATGGATTTGGAGCGTGAACGCGGCATCACAATTAAGGCACACGCCGTAAAGCTTGATTATACAGCGAAAAACGGTGAGCTTTATGAATTTAACCTTATAGACACTCCGGGCCATGTTGACTTTAATTATGAAGTTTCGCGTTCACTTGCAGCTTGCGAGGGTGCAATTTTAATAGTTGACGCTTCCCAGGGTGTTGAAGCGCAAACCCTTGCAAATACTTATCTTGCACTTGACCACGACCTTGATATTTTACCTGTTATAAACAAAATTGATTTACCTGCCGCCGAACCTGAAAGAGTGGCACAGGAAGTTGAAGATGTTATTGGTATTCCTTGTATGGATGCACCGAGGGTAAGTGCTAAAACAGGCCAAAATGTTGAAGAAGTACTTGAATATATAGTTAATGAAATTAAACCGCCGCAGGGTGATGATAATAAGCCGCTTAAAGCTTTGATTTTTGATTCAGTTTACGATTCATATCGCGGTGTAATAGTTTATGTCAGAATTATGGACGGTAAAATCAAAGCCGGGGATACTATGCGTATGATGGCAACCGGTGCTGAATTTACAGTAGTCGAAGTCGGCTATATGCGTGCAACCTCACTTGAAAAGGCAGATGAACTTTGCGCCGGTGAAGTAGGTTATATTACAGCTTCTATTAAAACAGTAGGTGACGCACGAGTTGGTGATACGGTTACACTTGCAACTAACCCTGCGCCCGAAGCCTTGCCGGGCTATCGCAAGGTTAATCCAATGGTTTTCTGCGGTGTGTATCCGGCAGACGGCGCAGATTATGAAAATTTGCGTGATGCACTTGAAAAATTGCAGCTTAATGATGCGTCGCTTTCATATGAGCCGGAAACATCGGGTGCTCTCGGTTTCGGTTTCAGGTGCGGATTTTTAGGCCTACTTCACCTTGAAATTATTCAGGAAAGGTTAGAAAGGGAATATAATCTTGACCTTATTACAACTGTACCGAGTGTTGTATATAAAATTCATATGACCGACGGTTCAATGGTAGAAATTGATAACCCGACTAATTATCCTGACCCGGCATATATTGATTATTGCGAAGAACCTTTTGCAAATGCATATATTTATGTTCCGAGTGATTATGTCGGCACGGTTATGGATATGTGCCAGGATAGGCGCGGTATTTTTAAAGATATGAAATATATTACAACTGACCGTGTTGATATTCACTATGAAATGCCGCTTAACGAAATTATATATGATTTCTTTGATGACCTTAAGTCAAGAACAAGGGGCTATGCGTCATTTGATTATGAACTTTCAGATTACAGAAAGAGTGATTTGTGCAAGGTCGATGTTCTTTTGAACGGGGATATTATCGACGCACTTTCGTTTATTATTCATAGGGAAAAAGCGTATGCCCGTGCAAGAAGAATTGCCGAACAGCTTAAAAAGCATATTCCACGCCATTTGTTTGAGATTCCAATTCAAGTTGCAATCGGCGGAAAGGTTATTGCAAGAGAAACTGTTAAAGCACTTCGCAAAGATGTACTTGCCAAGTGCTATGGCGGCGATGTAACGCGTAAGAAAAAACTTCTTGAAAAGCAAAAAGAAGGTAAAAAGCGTATGCGCCAGTTTGGTCAGGTTGAAGTGCCACAGGAAGCATTCCTTGCAGTGCTTAAGCTTTCAAGCGATGAAGAATAAAAAAATCCCTATGCAGATTAAATCTG
>ERZ1673752.5090-NODE-5090-length-10257-cov-7.370222_pt1 | contig 10257 bp, 6 predicted proteins | sample MGYA00580195_ERZ1673752 | MGnify/ENA primary metagenome ERZ1673752 (study PRJEB41218, sample SAMN15661744) | gut metagenome | host: Homo sapiens | place: Canada: London | collected 2015-08-20/2019-03-30 | study: EMG produced TPA metagenomics assembly of...
CTCTGCCCCACCCCCACCGTCTCTATGAACACAATGTCAAAACCAGCCGCCTCGCATAGCACAATGGTCTCCCGCGTCTTACGCGCCACCCCGCCCAGCGACCCCGCCGAGGGGGAAGGACGTATAAATGCGTTTGGGTCAACGCTTAGCTTCTCCATACGCGTCTTATCGCCCAGGATGCTCCCTTTGGTTACAGCGCTGCTGGGGTCAATGGCAAGCACCGCCAATCTATGCCCCTGCCCCGTGAGAATGCACCCTAGTTCTTCAATCACAGTGCTTTTACCCGCGCCGGGCACGCCCGTTACCCCTATCCGATAGGATTTTCCAGAATGCGGAAGGCAACGGGCTATAATCTCCTGGCTCAAGGCGTAATGCTCCGGCCGCAGACTCTCCACCAGCGTAATCGCCTGGCTGAGCACCGTGCGATTGCCCGACAAGATACCGTCCACGTACTCGTCTACCGTCAACTGCTTGCGCCGCGTGGCACGTATACGAGCCAAGGCTGCCTCATTGATCATCGGTGGCTTCCTCACCCCTGCATTTACCGACAATGCGCTTTTATCTCCGCCTAACTTCTTCTCCTCTCTGTTCTCCATAAGCCACCTTTCCTCTATTCATTTTTTCCTGTATACCAAATCGCAGCCAAAGCTCCAATTCCCTTTCACCTTGCAAATATACCATTTTTCCTCCATCTTTTCATCCGCAAAAAAAATGGGGCGACACCCTAAAGGCATCGCCCCTGATTGCGCAAACTCTTATAACCTCTTACTTCTTCGGGTACTTCGCCATCAGCGCATCCAGCTTCTTTTGCATGTCCGGCTCGCTGCGGTACTTAAAATAGAGCGAATGCAGTATATCCACTGCCCCTTCATACCCCGGCTGCACCTCCAGCGCCTTCTCTGCAGCTGGTATCGCCTTCCTAAATTTCTCCTCCGCCTGCTTCATGTACTCATCGTACAACTTACTATCGTCTATAGCCTTCTTCTGCAAAGCAACGCCCTCGTTGTAGTACATCACAGCGATATTGTACATGGGATCCACGTAGTCGGGCGCCATCTCGCTCGACTTTTGGTATGCTGCCAACGCTCCAGCCTCATCTTCCATATTCTGCAGCACAACGCCCTTAACGAAGTACAGCTGCGCATTGTTGGGGTCATTGGCTATGGCACCCTCCAAATAGGGCAACGCCTCCTTAGGATCTTTACCCTGCGATATGTAGTAATCCACCAACGAAAGCATCAGGCACTTCTGTCCCGGATACTTAGAAAGGTTCGCCTGCAGCATCGCTTTGCCCTCTTCAACCTTCCCAGCCTCCTTGGCCACTCCGTAGTACGTACATATCAGTTCCCCGTTGTTTGTATATCCGCTCTCTATCGCCTCTCCAAAATGCTCAATTGCCTTCTCCTTATCCCCCTTCTGGTAGCACGCAAGCCCTGCGTAGTACATCGCGATCGTGTCAACAGACTTCAGCAGCTCATGCCGACCAACTTCTATTGACAGTTCCAACGACTCCACAGACTTTCCATACTCTCCTTGGGTGTAGAAGTTCACGCCGTCATTAAAGAGCATATCATGCACCATACGGAGGCCTTCACCTATCTTTTTTGACTTTTTGCCCTTTGCATCAAGCGAAACGGCCCTGAGGTACGCATCGTACGCCAACGAGAGCGGATCTACAACCACTGGCTGCACCACCTTCGTAAAGGTCAACTGTTTATTTTCGTTCATGTATAAATCCACCTCTCCGTAATGCAGCACATGGTAAGTTGTCCCGTTCACCTCCGCTTGGCTCTCGCTGGAAGGCTTCCCCAGAACAAGCATTATTGTGGCCTCATCCCAACCATTCTGCGCATTCAGCGTATGTGCTCCGGCAATCTCCGTTAACAACGCCCCTCTATCCAGCCAGGTTGCCACTTTTTTCCCCTTCTTCGCATCAGCTATACTCGCATCACTCTTTGCGAGCTTTTTCGCTAGGCTCGCAAAATTGGGTCGTGCAGTTTGCGCCCGAAGAGACGCTCCCCACGTGCCAAACACCATCGCCACCAGCGTTACGTACAATGCTATTCGCTTCATCTTCTGTCGTATTAGTTACACTCGTTTACTCTATTATGTTAAGCCTCATCGGTCGTATCTTCAACTTCTATGCCATTCCCATCCTCACTGTCAACCGCAACAGGTTCTGCCTCCCCGTCAATCTCCTGGCTCTCCTCGCCATCCTCTTCCGGCGGCACGCACGCTATCGAGGATATCGCATCCCCTTTACCGAGCGCAATGCAATGCACTCCCTTCGTATTCCGCCCCGACAGCGCCGTTTGCAGTACGGGGAACCGTATCGCGACGCCCTTCTTCGACATAATCATCACGTGGTCATCATCCTCCACCAGCAGAATATTCACGAGCTCTCCAGCCTTCTCCACATTCAGCGTCCGCACGCCCTTACCCCCTCGCCCGATTGTACGATACTCGCCAACCTCAGTCCGCTTGCAGTAGCCATCCTCCGACACCACGAGGAGCTTGCGCGTGTCATCCTCACGCCACGCCACCATCCCTACAGCCCTATCCTCATCGCTAGCGAAACGCATCCCCTGCACCCCCATTGACTTTCTTGACACCGTACGCACCTCCGACTCCGCGAAGCGAATCGCTTGCCCTTGGCGACTGGCCATAATCAAATCGCACTTGCCATCGGTCAGCACCGCATCGAGCAACCGATCATCATCCCGCACCGTGATGGCTATCACCCCCCTCGCCCGCGGCCTAGAGTACTCCGCCAGCGAGGTTTTCTTCACCACCCCCTTCGCTGTCACCATCACCACAAAGCGACTATTGGTGTACTCCTCATCATCTAAGTTCCGAACATTGATTACAGCTCGCACCTTGTCGTCAGTCGCCATCTGCATCAGATTCTGCATGGCACGCCCTTTTGAGTTGCGCGCCCCCTCGGGCAGCTCGTACACCTTCTGCCAGTAGCACTGTCCCTGCTCTGTGAAGAAAAGCAACGTGTTGTGCATCGTGGCGTAGTACAAATGCTCCACGAAATCGTCATCACGCCGCCCGCTCCCCTGCGCGCCTCGCCCACCGCGGCGCTGCGTGCGGTACTCCGCCAGATTCGTCCGCTTTATATACCCTTCGTGCGATATTGTAATCACCACATCATCATCAGGGTAAAAATCCTCCGCCACGAACTCGCGCGCATCGGGGACGATCTCAGTGCGCCGTGCGTCACCGTACTTCTGCTTCACCTCCTGCAGCTCGTCCTTAATCACGCCGTACTGCATCCCCTCATCGGCCAGCAACCGCTTCAAGTAGTCTATGCGCTTTTCAAGCTCATCGTACTCTGCCTTCACCTTGTCACGCTCCAGGCCGGTCAACGCACGCAGCCGCATATCCACTATAGCCTGCGTCTGGATCTCCGAGAGCGCGAAGCGTTCGCTAAGCCGCTGCTTAGCCTCATCGGTATTGCTTGAGCTCCTGATAATCTGCACCACCTCATCGATGTTGTCAATCGCTATCAGCAAACCCTCCAGGATATGCAGCCTATCCTGTGCCTTCTTCAGCTCAAAGCGCGACCGGCGCAGCACCACCTCATGGCGATGCCGCACAAAATAGATTATCAAATCCAAGAGATTCAGCTGCCGCGGCCGTCCGTCAACGAGCGCTATATTATTCACTGAGAAGTAGCTTTGCAGCTGCGACACGCGGAAAAGGTTATTGAGCACCACGCGCGGCATGGCATCCTTCTTCAGAATGATTACTACGCGTACACCCTTCCGATTCGACTCATCATTGATGTAGCTTATCCCCTCCAGCTTATGGTCGTTCACCAGCTCCGCAATCCGAGCAATCATGTCCGCCTTGTTCACCTGATAGGGTATCTCGGTCACTATGATGCTCGTGCGCCCCGTCGGGGTTTCCTCTATCTCCGTTCTCGCCCGCACCACGATGCGCCCCCGCCCCGTTCTAAAGGCGTTCTTCACCCCCTCGATGCCGTATATGATGCCGCCTGTCGGGAAATCGGGACCCTTCACGTACTCCATCAGCTCGTCCACCGTGATGTTGCGATTATCTATATACGCACAAATCGCATCCACCACCTCCCCTAGGTTATGCGGCGCCATATTCGTGGCCATACCCACCGCAATGCCCGACGAACCGTTCACCAGCAGCTGGGGAATGCGTGTCGGCAGCACAGTGGGCTCTTTGAGCGACTCGTCAAAGTTCGGCATGAAATCCACCGTATCCTTATCCAAGTCTTTAAGCACATCCTCGCTGATACGCGACAGGCGCGCCTCCGTGTAACGCATCGCCGCGGCGCTATCACCATCCATCGAGCCAAAGTTACCCTGCCCGAACACCAACGGGTAGCGTAGCGACCAATCCTGCGCCATACGCACCATGGCATCGTACACCGATGAGTCGCCGTGCGGATGGTACTTACCAAGCACCTCACCCACAATACGAGCCGACTTCTTCGTCGCCGTGTTGTACGACAACCCCAAGCCAAGCATACCAAACAGCACGCGCCGATGCACCGGCTTAAACCCATCGCGCACATCGGGAAGCGCCCTGCTCACTATCACCGACATCGAATAGTCGATGTACGCCGACTTCATCTGGTCCTCTATATCCACCTGGTGGATACGCTCCCCCTCATGAAAATCTATCATCGCTCCTTGCTTATCCTTTCCGCACTGGGCTAGCTACCCCCCATACCCAATCAACAGCCATCCCCTTGCGCATTACGGTGCAAAGGTACACAAAATCCCTCGAATTTTCGCCCTGCAGCAAGCCTACCTAGGGACTGCCCCTCACTCCCTGCAAATCTCGCCCTCAGCCAATTGCGTTTCAGCAGCATTCCTAAACCCCCGATTAAAAATGCCGGGCGCAACAGCAAAAGCACCAACACTCCTTGCAGCGGGTTCTTCCCGCCTTCGCAGACTGCCGTTTTCCTACAAAAAGAGCGGCAGTCTGAACCGAATACTTTTCGCAAACGATTTCAGACTGCCGCTACCTATACTCTCTGCCTTACCCCCTCAGCAGGGGCAGCAAACCCGCCCACTCGCTCACCGTCACGCTCAGGTCGTCAATCGCAACGTACGCTGGCGTGTTTAAGCCGTACGACTTCCCCTCGGTGCTAATCATTGAAACTCTGGTGATTTGCCTAATTCTCTTCTTTCAGCTTCTGCGTGTAGAAACCCTTGGTCATGTCATCAAAGGTGGGGTTGTAGCCGCAGTCACTAACCGTCCACTGATTGGCAGTTGCTATTGCAGGATTTTCTTTAGGAAACAACCCTTTAAACATGGTGAAATCAGTAAGCCACTTTTGCCCCGTAATCGTCACGCTCCTTACCGAGGTCAATCCTGAAAAATCAACGGTATAAACAGCTGGAGAATTTTTTACATCCGGAGCCATTGTAAACCTGAACGCTCCAGCTACATTGGATAATTTAGGGCAAGTAAAAGACCCACCTGCTCTCCATGACAACATAACTTTAAAATCCTTGCCAACCTTTTCTAGCGAACTAAGATTAATGGAGGGTTTATCCAAAATCTTAATAGAAGATTCGCCTACTATCTCCTTGAGACCAGAAAAATCGTACTTGCTGTTTCCCACGGATATTATATTAACTCTTCCAATTTTTTGCAAACTCTTCATGTCTATTTCGTTTTTTTTGCAATCCCAATCTAGCCCCCCTCCTATCTCTGTAAATGGAAACGAGAACTTTGAGCTAGAACTGTTTTGTATTACCAATGATCCCATCAGTTTTGAGATACCCTCGACCGTAAACACATCCACATATTGCAACAAATCAAACTTGAGATTACCATCCAGGGTAGATGGCCCTGACAACTTCTCCAGCCCATTACTTCCATTGATTTCTAACGTATGGCCTCTTAAGTCAAACAAAGGATTCAGTACTACCTCCTTGCAGTACATGTCCGCCAACATCATATCAGCATCTTGAATCTCCAAGGAAGAAATATCAAATTCAAGGGAGACTTCGCCGCTTGCAACGTAAAAATAGCCCATGCATTTCTTGAGCTTCGGAAGGCTAATTTGTTGCAATTTTGAATTATCAGAACATTCAAATCCCCCTACTTCCGACAACTCCGATAAGGCTATACTCCCCAACTTTAAAATATTATTAATCTTCAAACTTCCACCAATGCGATTTAGTACGGGAAAATATACACTCTCCAAACTTCTGAAATACTGCACCTCTAGTTTACCGCCTACGCTTGACAATACATCAAAACCCACTGCCTCTATTGCAGCATTACTAGCATACTTTATCTGTCCCGTTTTAGCATCTACTTCAGTCTTCATTGCCCCTTGCAGTACTAGGCTGCCTCTCACCTCCTCTAGCAAGCTTACAACTACACTCTTCAATGTGCGCGACGTTACAAACACTTCTCCCTTTATACTTTTAACCTTAGGGATAGAAACCGACTCTACAGTTCCACATCTTACTACAAAATCGCCATTTACCTCGCTCAGCGATGGCAATGAAACCTCCTTAACCTTCGCACACCTACTTGTATCCAAGCATGTCCCTAGCAAAAAGCTCCCCACTGTCTCGAGACTTTTGAGCCCAGAGAAATCAACCCCATCGTAGGAAGCATTTATTTTTAAGGCCCCTCCCACTTGCTTTAAATATGCAAGCGAATCCAAGTTGGTAATCTTCTCCCCACTTGCAGTGCCGATTATCAAATCACCCTCTATTGCCGTAATCTTCGTTCCCTTAAATTTATTCACATCTTCCTGCGTTGCAAGCACTACGCTCCCAACTTGTATGGGCTTCGTAAAAACAGGGCTGTACATGTAATTTCTACTCTCCTGCGATTTTGAAGTCACAACAAACTTCCGCTCTGCGCTCCAGTCGCTCACGCTCTTCGGGTCGGGTTCTATCGAGGCGCCCTCGCTCAATTTGCACTCTACCGCCGCACCCTTCAAATCAACACCTTCGGGAATCTGAACAGTAATTTTATTCCCCTCTATTGAACCTTGATAGGTCTTCCCTTGAACCGTCAAAGCGAACTCCACTATGTAGGAATCTTTCCACTCTCCAGCCTCTGTAGGCAGCTCCTTTTTGCAGGAACTCAACAAGCTCAACACCACAAACGTGGTAAGTATGTAAATTGCAATTCTCCTCATGACTTAACTTGATTGTTACTGATTATTCAAATCTGTAAACTGAAACACTTCCGTTGAATTTTCGCCCAGCCAGCCCGCTTTGACGTTTACTCCATTCTGAACCTTGATAAAATCAATATACGAGAGATTAGCTGGTGCACCATCGCCATTTACCGCATTCGAAATCTTAAACCGATTTGCAATTGGCTTTGCATCATGGTTATCCTTGCTAAGCATATCGTCCCCAAGATTATCCGCATAGCCCCAATCAAACGCTCCATTGTACCAATAGCCTGTCAGTGGATCCTGACTTGTGCGGCTCTTCAGGCACGTGCCAAAAAGCGTGTAGCTATCTTCCTGTATCCATAGCGGATAGTAAAAGGGCTGAGGATGGTACTCTCCCATTCGATCTATACACCCACTCTGCCCCTTATTGTCTACCCACGGGGTATCGCTAGAAGGAGCAGGACGGAAATAGGTAACCGCGTAATCTTGTATCGTCTCGGGCTTGCCGTACTCCGACCCCTTGAGCTCGTACCACTCATCATCCGGCACGCCATTGCCGTTGACATCCTGCATGACCCATACAATGCCCGGCTCGCTCGAACCATCAAATTGATTGCCCGTGATTGAAAAATCGTAGCCTCCACGATTCTCTATGCTATGGTCAAACCCCACGACAATATAACCACCAAAACCACCTAGTGACACGTAGTTGCACAAATCTAGCCGCCGCTGCGCGAATTCACATGCAGCCTCATGTGTACTTTCACCTGAATACCCCGCCTTGGCCTTATTATTAATAAACTGTCCTGGCGCAGGAACAAACTCGTACACTTTATTGCTATTCAAGGAATTACCAGCAACGTACGGCCGCATTGGTGCTGCTGTCTGGCAACGAACTTTAAACTTTATAGCCGCATGATTCTCCCCCGTTGCCGCAACATTTCGCGTTAGTACTCTGTGAGCTCTCGGAATTTTAAAACTTACCGCTAAAGAGACCTCGCTCTCGCCAATTTCCGAAGGGGTATAACCATAAACCATTTTGGTCGCTCCTGGCACTGGCTTTCCATTAACGCTCCACTGGCACGTCAAATCTACCGCATCCATCAAAAGATACGCCCTAAGGAACAGAGTACGACTGGCTTCAACGTATCGTATACTATCTTTTACAAAGCGTGAGGGGAAAGGCAAAATTAACTTCGCCGGCAAATTCTCTACAACTTTTATTGTTATAGTTTTCTCTCCTACCCCATCTGCATTAGTTACAGTCAGCTTAAGGCTATAGGTTTTTAATTCGTGCTGCACAAAGGTATAAACGCTATCACGCCCCACTTCTTGCCCATCCAGTGTCCACCTGTAAGTCGCACCCTCCTTATTTTGAACATCTGGCCGAATGAAAAACTCCTGCCCTGCCAGAAAGTAAAAGCCCTGTAGCGGCGAAAATATCGATATAACAGGAGGCGTTAGTTCGGCAACGCTTACTCTCAACTCTTCCTCTGCGCTACCCGCCTTAGCAACAACACTCAACGTGATGAAATACTCGCCAGGCGCATCAAAAACGTAGCGCAGCGATGGCTCCTCCGATATGATCTTACCATCATAAACCCAAGAATACACCGCCCCCTCTACGTGCTTGTAACTCGGTGTTATTTGAAATTCACGCCCCACCTTTACCACATAAACCCCGCTCTCACTATCAAACTCTATTGCGGGCTTCAGTGACACCTTCTCTTCTATAACCGCATCCTTATTGCACGCCGTAAAAATAAACGCAAGAAACCCCACAAGTAATACCCATCTCGCCCCTATTCCCCTATCCATCTTATCCCTCCCTCTCTCTTTTGCAGAAGCTAAGCGTCAACCTGATACGCAGCTACTTTCATTCACTAAAAGGAGAGGACGCAGCCCTAAAAGCTGCGTCCTCTCTTTCAAAATTACTCAGTCACTGTTACGCTCAAATCATCAATAGCAACGTATGCAGGGGTATTTAAACCATAACTCCCCCTGTCACTCCCATCAAAATCGACAATCAAACCCGACACACCACTGCCCAGCGAAGTCAAATCTACCTCATGCCATCCTATGCGTATGGCATTGCTTAGATTCGCATCGCCGCTCCTTGCTGCATCAAAATTGGCTAAATAGAACTCTACTTCCCTATTAGGAATCACATGTCCATTTGCATCTAACGCCCTAAATATCACCTTAAACCACCCGTTTTTTGACTGCAGAGATCCATTGGTAAAGCTATTACCATCTCGCATCACAATGTGCGCATAGGTAGTATTGCAAACCCATACGCTATTGAACCTGCCTACTTTTGCATTCCCTCTCAACTGATTTCTAACAACTCTATATCCATCCGAATCGGTCAAATATATTTTCGTACACTTTGAGTAGGTTGTTGCCGAATCATTGTACGAATCACTGTAGCCGTAGCACACCGCAAAATTTCCCCCGCTGTGTCCCCCTTGCGCATTATACACGCTCATTTGATTCCGGTAGTCTCCCTGCGATGTGTCCGTGAAATTAGAAATGGCCGTCCCTCCATTCCAATACTCATAAGCCATTGGCTGCCCTGACACCCATTCCTGTTTGATACAGTTCACAGGGAACTGGACGAATGAGTTTCCACTCTCACCAACTTCAGCAAAATACCCCGTGGTTACCTGATTACCAGTCGATGAAGAGGCCGAATAGTAATTGCTTCCATACTTATCGGAAGCCATTACACTCGTCGGTGCTCCATCAAAATTAATAACTGCGGAGGCAGCCTCCCGCAAGAGCCCCTCTCTTGACTCGCCTAACAGATTGCCCCGCAGCGCACCATTCTGCTCCCTCTCAGCACGTAGAGCAATTGAATCCTCGTCTTTTGAGCAAGACGTATAGGCCATCGACAGCACCACCGCCGAAGCCATTACCGTAAACCATCTCGTCTTCATAATTTTGAAGTATTAATATTAAAACGAAACTATCCAAAACCAGCTTTTTCCCTCCGCTCCGAAGGAGTAGCGCCTCCCGCCTTTGGAGTAGCCGCTCCCCCATCGCTCACGCACCATTTTCCCTTCCTACCCCTCAAGATAGGCAACCGCACCGGACAGCCTGGCTTGTCAACCTCG
>ERZ1673752.5092-NODE-5092-length-10256-cov-12.674640_pt1 | contig 10256 bp, 9 predicted proteins | sample MGYA00580195_ERZ1673752 | MGnify/ENA primary metagenome ERZ1673752 (study PRJEB41218, sample SAMN15661744) | gut metagenome | host: Homo sapiens | place: Canada: London | collected 2015-08-20/2019-03-30 | study: EMG produced TPA metagenomics assembly of...
TGGAGACCGTTGCGCTACCAATTGCGCCACTGCCCTTCCAGCCTAATGGCTGACCGAATACGGTGCTAGACAAGTTTATGAGGTTTTGCGGGTTGCGTCCAACCAAAATAGTCGCTTAGTGGGGAAAAACGCATCCTTTTACTTCCTTTACCCGCGGAAACAGCAATTTAATAGGTAAAACTGATCTAAATAGCTATTGCATTTTGGTCTCGTTGGTGAAGAAACTGATGGGCGTGGCAAAATGAGAGTATGAATAAACCGCAAGAACACAGAATTTCTAACCGTTTAGCCCAGATTTCCCCTTCTGCTACTTTGGCGGTAGATGCCGCTGCGAAAGAACTCAAAGCTCAGGGGCGTCCAGTCATTGGATTCGGCGCCGGGGAACCCGATTTTGCTACTCCTGACTACATTGTTAAGGCTGCGCAGGAGGCTTGTGCCGACCCGACAATGCACCATTACAGCCTGGGGAAAGGACTGCCCCAGCTGCGGGAAGCAATCGCTAAAAAGACTTTGCGAGATTCCGGCTACGAGGTTGACCCCAACAGCGAAATAATTGTTACCAATGGTGGTAAGCAGGCTGTTTTCGAGGCATTCTCGGCGATAGTGGAAGTGGGTGACGAGGTCATTATGCCCACCCCCTACTGGACTACCTACCCGGAAGTTATCAAGATTGCGGGCGGGGTTCCGGTACCGGTAATGGCGGGCGCTGATCAGCACTATAAAGTCACAGTTGAACAGTTGGATGCCGCCAAGACTGATAAGACCAAGGCACTGCTGGTGGTCAGCCCGTCCAACCCCACCGGAGCGGTTTATAACGCGGAGGAACTGAAAGCTATCGGGCAATGGGCGCTGGAAAACCGTATCTGGGTAATTACCGATGAAATCTATGAACATCTGATTTATGACGGGGTACACGCCGAACATATTTTGAAACTGGTACCGGAACTAGCCGAACGTACCCTGGTACTGAATGGGGTGGCTAAGACCTACGCTATGACCGGTTGGCGCGTGGGCTGGATGATGGGCCCGAAGGACGTAATCAAGGCCTGTGCCGCTTTCCAATCCCACACCACCGGAAATGTCTCAAATATCGCGCAGCGGGCAGCACTAGCCGCCGTCAGCGGCCCCTTGGACAAAGTAGAGGAAATGCGCGAAGTATTTGACCGTCGTCGCCAGCGGATGGTGGAGTTGCTACGTCAGGTTCCTGACCTAGAAGTTCCTCTACCCCACGGCGCCTTTTACTGTTACCCCAGCGTAGAGCGAATTTTAGGGCGCGAACTCGCGGGAGAAACTCCGCAAACCTCCGCGGAATTGGCCGATTTGATGCTGCGCAAGGTAGAGGTAGCGGTGGTACCCGGAGAGGCCTTCGGGCCTTCCGGTTTCTTCCGTCTTTCCTACGCGCTCAACGATCATGACCTGGAGGAAGGCGTAGGGCGGATAGTCGATTTTCTTAATCAAGTAAAATAGGTTGTCCTTAGTAACCGGTCTATAACCTATAATCATTAAAAAAGGGCGTTAGTGCGTCCTTAAAGATTATTAGGATCACCAAGGAGGGACTGGGCGTGCGCAGATTCGCAGCGGTGGCGATTGTCGTGATTGCCCTGGCTCTGGTCATCCTGATTGGGATGCGCGCCCTCCTATTCAATGGGGTTCACGAGTTGGGTCCAGCGGTTAGTTTTCAGCCGCAAGCACCGGCCATCACGCAACAGGCACCGCAGGTGGAATCGCTTTCTCCTTCGCCCGAGGGGGTGGAGCAGCCATGAGTGAAAGGCTTAGTTACCCTGACAGCTTTCCCGGTGGGTCTGCCTCATCGTTAACGCCCCCGGCTCCCTCCGCTCAGCCTCGGGCAGCAGCCTCCCCGATTGCGGGCAGCACCCCGGTACCAGAAGTGCAGTTACCTGGGGAAATGACCCTGCCGCAAATCCTGGAAGGTAACGGCGGAACTGGGACGACGCCCTCACCACAAAACTTGCAACCGCAGGAACTAACCCCGCAAGTATCCACAGAGCGTGCTGCCTATCAGGCGCGCCCGCGGCGGGTAATTGAAAAAACCATGACCTCCCAGGGCAAAGTAAAAAAACTGCGGATATCTAACCTGCGTAACCGCATGCTGATACACACGGAACTAATTTCGGCGTTGGCTCTGACGGTAGTGGGATTTATTTTGCTGATTAGCGGGATGTTCCAAATCGCCTACGCAGAGCGGACGCAAACCCAGGCCATTACTGCTGACCTGCGGAACTTTACAGCAGTCCAGAACGCAAAATCCAGCGGGGGTTTAGTTTCAGCCAAAGATGCGGTAGTGAAGTTTATTAATGCGGCGGATGCCCCCTATAACGGCAGTTTACTGGGCTTTTCCGGCGGACAATTAGCCGCACAAAAGGGCGCGCGAGATTCTGCCGCTCATCTAGATAAGCAACTGCTGGAGCAGATAGCCAGTTACGCGGATTTAAGCTCGGCAAAAATGTTTATGGTGCGCACCGACCAGGCCACCTACGCAGTAGGGATCATTCCCGTTAGCGCCGCAGGTACCGATGACGCCCTATTAGCGGTGGTCTCTAACTACTCTGCCGATATTGCGCCCACCCAGACACAGCTGCTGTTGTTTGCCGGAATTTCTTTCTTGGTATTAGCACTGGTAGGGCTGGTAAATGTTCGCACCTCGCAGTCATTATTGGCACCAATCGCCCGACTGCGGGAAATGATGGCTTCGATTAACAGCGGACAAGATCTTACTAAACGCCTGCCGGTAGAGGGCGATGATGACTTGGCAGATGTTACCCGCCAGATGAACTCGATGATCGCTCGTTTGCAATCCACTTTCGATGAGCAGCGCGACCTGCTAAACGATGTTGGACATGAGCTACGCACCCCGATAACAGTGGTGCGCGGACACCTAGAACTGCTAGATCCTAACGATCCCCAAGATACTTCCCGCACCCGGGAACTGGCGTTAGAGGAACTTTCGCGGATGCATCGGCTCACCGAAGATTTGATTACAGTTGCCAAGAGCGACCGCCCCGACTTTATCCGTCCCGAACGGGTAGATATCGGCGACCTGTTAATGGATGCGTTTGAAAACGCTACCCAACTGGGCGATTTCAACTGGCGAATCGATAACCTAACTATCGTAAAGACCACTGCAGATCATCAACGGCTGCAGCAAGCGCTACTCGCCCTCGCCCAAAATGCTTCCAAATTCGCTACTCCCGGTACCGTTATTGCTTTGGGAGCAGGAATCGACTATCAGCAGCCCCTCTTAGATCAGCAGGGAAATCCGGTTGCGGCCTCCACTGTTACCGCACCCAGCCTGCATACACAGCCACAGGTTCCCCCGGTTACAGGTACCCATCGCCTCAACCTATGGGTACGTGACCAGGGAATAGGTATCGCCCCGAAGGATCAGGAACAAGTTTTCGGTCGCTTCATGCGGGTCAACCATTCTTATGCTGGCTCTGGCCTGGGGTTATCAATCGTGAACGCCATTGCACAGGCGCATGGCGGGATCCTACAAGTCCGCTCTGCACCTTCGGTGGGATCGGTCTTTAATATCAGCCTGCCAATTTTAGATGATGATTGCAAAGATGAAATACAAGGAGAATAAAACATGACAAGCATCTTGGTGGTAGAGGACGAACCCGGTATCTCCTCTTTCGTTGCTAAAGGACTAACTTCCGCCGGATATAACGTGACCGTAGTCGATAAGGGTACGGACGCGATTTCGGGGGCTCTTGGGGGTGACTATTCGCTAATCGTCCTGGATATTGGACTACCCGATATGGATGGCTTCGAAGTATTAGAACAGATTCGCGGTCAAGGCGCCACCTTGCCGATTATTGTACTCACGGCGCGTTCTTCAGTAGAGGACACGGTCAGCGGCTTGGAGCAGGGCGCTGACGACTATATGTCCAAACCCTTCCGCTTCGAGGAGCTCTTAGCCCGGATTCGGCTACGGTTAAAGAACGCCAGCTCTGAAGATCCCACCAATATGGTGCAAATCAATGTGGGGGGTCTGCACCTGGATTTGCGAACCCGCTGCGCCACCATCGACGGGGAACCGGTAGAACTGTCCGCCCGCGAGTTCACTATGCTGCAGGCCTTTATGGAACACCCTGACCAGGTACTTTCCCGTTCCCAATTGCTAGATATGGTGTGGGGCTACGACTTTGACCCCGGCTCGAATGTGGTGGATGTATATGTGCGTTATCTGCGCCGCAAGATCGGTTCGGAACGCATTGTAACCGTACGCGGCATGGGTTACCGCCTGGTGGTGATGTAGTAGTTCTTTTGCTTTTCAACCAGCATCTTTCTGCATCATCTAAATAATAAAAGCATCCCGGGAGCCTGGATTAAATCCAGGCTCCCGGGATATTTATTGCTATTCAGTTGTGTCTTGGGAACGCCATTAGGCGTTCTCTACATCGGTGTCCACCCAATCGAAGGTGCGGGTAACCGCTTTCTTCCACAGGCGGTAGTTGCGGTCATATTCTTCGCGATCTTCACCAGGAGTCCAGCGCTTACCTTCTGCCCAGTTATCAATCACATCTTGCTCGCCATCCCAGAATCCCACGGCGATACCGGCGGCATAAGCCGCACCCAGCGCGGTGGTTTCTAGTACCTCTGGTCGTACCAGCGGCACGCCCAATTGGTCGGCCTGGAACTGCATCACCATTTCATCCTTGGTCATGCCACCATCTACCCGCAGCTCTTTGAGCTCTACACCCGAGTCTGCCATCATGGCATCGAAGACCTCGCGGGTCTGATAGGGAGTAGCTTCCTGTACCGCACGCGCAATGTGTCCCTTGTTGTTGTAGCGGGTCAGACCCACAATCGCACCCCGGGCATCATCCTTCCAATAGGGGGCGAACAAACCAGAGAACGCGGGTACAAAGTAGACGCCACCGTTATCGTCTACGGTGCTGGCCAGTTTCCCAATTTCGTCCGAGGCCTTAATCAATCCCAGGTTGTCACGCAGCCACTGCACCAGCGACCCGGCAACCGCAATTGAGCCTTCCAGAGCGTAAACCGGCTTATTATCACCGATCTTGTAGGCCACGGTAGTGAGCAAACCATTATTGGAAAATACCGGTTCTTCCCCGGTATTCATCAGCACGAAGCAGCCAGTACCGTAAGTATTCTTGGCCATGCCCTTCTTAAAGCAGGCCTGCCCGAAGGTGGCTGCCTGCTGATCACCCAAAATCCCGGAAATGGGGGTATCGATTAGCAGACCATTCTTACGGCCATAGCCGTAAACCTCGGAAGAAGAGCAAATTTCGGGCAGCATCGACATGGGAATCCCGAAGTCTTTGCAAATATCTTCCCGCCACTGCAGGGTGCGAATATCCATCAGCATGGTGCGCGACGCGTTGGTGACATCAGTCTTGTGTACCCCGCCGTTCACGCCGCCAGTCATATTCCAAAGTACCCAGCAGTCGGTGTTACCAAATAGCAGGTCACCGGCTTCTGCCTTTTCGCGCGCGCCCTCGACATTATCCAAAATCCACTTGATTTCCGGTCCGGAATAGTAGGTGGACAAATCGAGTCCGCAAATATCGCGATACTTGGAAAGCCCCTCGTCACCGGCGAGCTGGCGAATAATCTGCGAGGTGCGGGTATCTTGCCAAACAATCGCGTTATATACCGGCTCCCCCGTGTTCTTATCCCAGACCACCACGGTTTCGCGTTGGTTGGTAATCCCCACTGCCGCGATTTCATGTCGGTTTACTTCTGCCTTTTGCAGGGCATCAGCTACGCATTCACGAATGTTATCCCAGATTTCAATCGGATTATGCTCAACCCAACCGGCCTTGGGAAAAATCTGTTCGTGTTCTTTTTGCCCTAGCGACACAATCTGTCCGCTGTGGTCAAACAAAATTGCCCGTGACGAGGTAGTCCCCTGGTCAATGGACATTACATATTTTTTCTCGGTCATACTAATCTTCCTTAAGGATTCTTGCTATTTGTTTTCTCTAAGCTCTTTTTAGGCAGCCATTCCCAGACCGACGACGATCAGCGGGGTAATAATGGCAGCAATCGTGGGGCCAACTAGGGGTACCCAAGAGTAAGCCCAGTCAGCGTCCGGCTTGCCACCCTTCATCGGAAGCAAGCTGAAGGTAATACGCGGTCCCAGGTCACGAACATGGTTGATGGCGTATCCGGTAGGACCACCCAAAGCGATACCGATAACTACGATACACAGGGCGACCGCTAGCGGACCTACCTGCGTGGGGGTACCGCCAGAAACCATCACGAACGCCAACAGACCGAAGGTGCCGATAATCTCGGTAACCAGGTTCCAACCGTAGGAACGCACTTCGGGCGCGGTGGAGAAGCACCATAGCTTGGGACGGGGATCCTCCATCGGCTGATCGAACTGTTTCTTGTAGGTCAGGTAAGCCAGTAGGGCTCCCACCATCGCCCCCAGTAGCTGCGCCACAATGTAGATAATCACGTTGGTAGTGGTTACCGGAATGCCGCCCTTGGCGATGCTGGGGCCGTTGAGGGTTACATTGCTGTCCATTCCGTGCCAGACAGCTTTCATGATGGTGACCGCCGGGTTGAGGTGACCGCCGGTTTTATAGGCTGCATACACACCCATGTACACTGCCAAACCCCACCCGAAGTTGATCATTAACCAGCCGCCGCCTTTGCCTTTCGATTTCAAAAGGTTATTGGTGCAGCAGGTGCCAACACCGAACATCAGAAGAATGGCGGTGCCAAAGAATTCTGAAGCGAAGATCTCGCCGCTACTTGGGGTGGCTGCCGCCATCGGTACCAGCAGATCATTTAATGTCGCTAACATACGCGCTCCTTTGCGCTAGGTTATTGGATTATGTGGTTGCTATTAAGTTTTGTAAGTCACGGTTAAGATGCGACAAACTTCCTTGCTGCCTGACATCCTTCCCCAATGGCTCCTGCTTTTATTTTTTGTTCTCTAGCATTAATGTTCAACATGGAAGAACAAACGTGCGCGCCGAAGCGCGGGGGTGAGATTTTTGTCAACAGAAACACAACCGGCTGAAGACCCTTTTAGTGAGCCAAGCGCCAGCAAAGATGAACTGGCACGCAGCGCTGCCTTCGCCTACTACGTGCAAGGACAGACAATGGAAGCGATTAGGCGGCGGATGGGAGTTTCCCGGTCCACAGTCTCCCGCCTACTTTCTTACGCGAGGCAACGGGGGATCGTTACTATTTCGGTGCAAACTTCAAATACCCCCCACACTCGTCTAGAGCGTCAGCTGCAAGAACGCTTTGGGGTAAATGTGCATATCGTGGAGTTACCTCCCGACACTACCCAAAACCGCATCCTGGAAACTGTGGCAAAAACCGCGGCGCAAATGTTGGGGCAACTGGTTCAAGACGGGGAGATAGTCGGCATCGCCTGGGGGAACACCACCACCGAAATGGCTGTTCACATAACTAAGAAGGACGTGGATAACGTAACTTTGGTGCAGTTAAACGGTGCGGCTTCTACCGATACCTCTGGAATCGCGCATGTAGGCGGAATCTTGGCACGTATGGCTTACCAGTGGAAAGCCAATATCGTACAGTTCCCGGTACCCGCCTTTTTTGACAACCCCGACACTAAAGAAGCTCTTTGGCGCGAGGGCGCGGTGCAGCGCGTCCTTAACTGGCAAGAAAGATGCACCATAGCGGTATTTAGCGTGGGTGCGCTGCGAGCCGAAATCCCCTCCCATGTTTATTCCGCCGGTTACCTCACCCACAGCGAACTTAATAAATTGGCGCTAGATAAGGTGGTCGGGGACGTTTGTACCGTGCTAATCAGACCGGATGGTTCCTGGAGCGATATTTCTCTAAATAAGCGCGCTACCGGACCTAGCCCGGAACAGTTGCGGCGTATCCCTCGTCGTTTATGTGTAGTTGCTGGTAAAGCTAAGGCCCCATCCCTGTTGGGCGCCTTGAATGCCGGGGTAGTAACCGATTTAGTTTGTGATAAGGCGGTTGCGGAAAAAGTGTGGGCGCTAGTCAAGCCCTAGAATAGAGACATGGTAAAAACCGATTTCACCGACTCTTGCGAGTGGGTTGCCCCGCGCGCTAATCACCAACCCACGAAGCCGGTTCCCGCCTGGTACCGGAAAGCCAGCGATAACAAAGATGCGGCGCAGGGCGGTGAAATCCCGGATTTAAAGCACCTGACCACTATCGGTACCGGGGGGAAACCTAGGGCGTTTTACCCGGTAGACACAGAGGAAGAGCTGGTCGCGGCGGTACGAGAGGCAGACCGCGCGGGAGAGCAACTCTTGGTGTTGGGCGGAGGTTCCAATCTGCTATGCGGGGAGGACTTATCTGACCTGGTGGTGGTGCAAGATCGGCGCAGCGGGGTAACGGTAACCGAAGATACCGCTTGCGGGGGTGCCCTGGTGAGCGCGCCTGCTGGGCAATCTTGGGATGAGTTCGTGTGTGCCTGCATTGATGAAGATCAAATGGGTCTAGAAGCCCTTTCGGGTATCCCTGGAACCGTAGGGGCAGCTCCGGTGCAAAATATTGGTGCCTACGGGCATGAAGTGGCGGAAACCTTGTCCACGGTGCGGGTTTTCGATCGGCTTCGTGATGGTATCCGGATTTTGCCGGTTGGGGATTTACAGCTGGGCTACCGCACCTCGATTATTAAACGTTCTTTACATGATGAGGAGGCCGGAGGGGGACGCACCTGGGGTTATACCGGACGTTACGTGGTGCTGGCGGCTGATTTTCAGTTGGCTCACGCTTCCCTGTCTGCGCCAATCGAATATCAACAGTTGGCAGAGAAATTAGGGGTTAAGTTGGGGGAACGCGCTGATATGCGCGAGGTGCGCGAGGCAGTTTTAGAGCTGCGACGCTCTAAAGGGATGGTGCTAGATCCGGCCGACCCTGATACCCGCTCCTGTGGTTCCTTCTTTACTAACCCGATTATTTCTTGTGAGGACGCGCAGCAACTTCCGCCTGAAGCGCCGCGTTTCCCGGTTTATAACCTGCAGTTGCGCAATGCGGTTACTGGCGAGGCTCCCCAGGTTGAGGGACAAGTAAAAACTTCTGCCGCCTGGTTGATTTCGCACGCAGGATTGGAAAAAGGATTCGCCCTCCCCCGTTCTAACCCAGACGAGGGCGCGCCGCGAGCGGCGCTTTCTTCTAAACACGTCTTGGCGCTCACCAACCGCAATCACGCCACTTCCAAGGACATCGTGGAGCTGGCACGCGCGGTACAGGAAAAGGTAAAAGCCGAGTTCAACGTAAATCTAGAGCCCGAGCCGGTGTGGGTAGCAACCGATGCTAACTAGCGGCAGGGAATCAAATGCGCTACATCAGTGAAAATGCCGGTTGCACCCCAGTTAAATAACTCATTGGCACGCGCGGGAGAGTTAACTGTCCACACGTTGACCCCAAACCCTGCGTCCCGGAAAACGCGCACTTGTTCGCGGGTCAAACCGCTATCTTCGGGATGGATGTAACTGGCTCCCACCAGTTCTAACACCGAGCGCCAGTCATCGTTAAGCGTGCAGGTTTCATACAGGCAACCGAGCGGGATTTCCGGAGCCAGAGCGTGAAATTCCGATAGTAATACGTGGTTAAAGCAGGACACGATCACTTCGGGGCCGTTTAGCCGACCCAGTTCCGCGATTACTGCTTTAATCAGCTGGCGGGTCATAGCCGCACCCGCTTCATTGGATTTGATTTCGATATTGGCGTTTAGCCCGGTCTCGTTCATGAAGTCCACCAGTTGATGCAGGGTAGGAAGCTTTTCTCCCGCGAATTCGGGGCCAAACCAACTGCCAGCATCAATGGTCTCTAAATCGGCCGCGGTGAGCCCGTAGTAGCCACCCGATTTATTGGTGGTGCGATCCAAGTTGGTGTCATGGCAGATAATTACGGTTCCGTCCCCCAAAATATCGACATCGGTTTCAATCCAGTTCAGACCGTGTTCGACCACTTTCCGGAAAGCCGCCATCGTATTTTCGGGGGCTAAGGTATTTAAGCCGCGATGCGCAAACACTCGATTTGGTATATCCATTTTCAAATCACTTTCTAGTTGCTACCCCGTAATAATAAGCATCTTTCCCGGAAATATGACGGGGAATGTTAGGACTGCAAACCGGTGGCAGTTAGATAGGCGAGGACGGCCCGCACCCGGCGGTTGGGCTCATCGGGAGTCAGTCCCAGTTTCATAAACACATTAGCGATATGTTTTGCCACCGAGGCTCCGGAGAGGAATAGTTTCTTTGCGATTTCCTCATTGGATAAACCTTGCGCCATCAGCC
>ERZ1673752.5108-NODE-5108-length-10228-cov-15.016416_pt1 | contig 10228 bp, 15 predicted proteins | sample MGYA00580195_ERZ1673752 | MGnify/ENA primary metagenome ERZ1673752 (study PRJEB41218, sample SAMN15661744) | gut metagenome | host: Homo sapiens | place: Canada: London | collected 2015-08-20/2019-03-30 | study: EMG produced TPA metagenomics assembly of...
TCATATAGAATTATGTCAATCATATTGGTCCTTCGTCTAAGCACCTTTACTATATCTCTAAAGCCGGCACTTGTTGATGAAGCGATGAGGCCAAGTCTTCTTGGGTACTTTGGTATTTCTTGTTTAAATTCTTCGTCAAAAAGGCCTTCCTTTTCAAGTTTCTCAAGCGTTTTTCTAAACTCTCTCTTGAGCTTACCTATGCCAAGCTCTTCAACGTAATCAACATTGATCTGGTAGGTGCTGTTTTGGTCGTAAGTAGAAATCTTTCCTTTGATAAAGACCTTCATACCATTCTCAAGAGTAATCTCTTCTTCATTCTTATAACAATAGAAGGCGCACTTAATCTTGGAGCTCTCATCCTTAATCAAAAAATATAAGTGACCCGAATTGTTTTTCTTATAATCAGCAACTTCCCCTTCGACGTATATCTCCTGCAGAAGAAAATCGCTCGCCAAAACGTCCTTTATGTAGTCGTTAAGAGCCGTTACCGTGAATTTATTCATGGTAATAGTTCCTTACGTAGTCACCTAGTATAGCGTTAATAAATTTGTATGAGTTATCGTCTGAGAAGTTCTTTGCAATTTCTACTATATCGTTAATTATAATTTGATAAGCAATTTCTTCTTCTATATATATTTCAAAGATAGCAAGTCTTAGTAGAGCTCTGTCAATGTATGAGAGCCTTTCAAGCTTTGCATCTTTAAACGCTTTTTTAAGCTCTGTATCAATTAGATCGATATTCTCAATAAATTTCTCAAGTCTGTTACTAAGCTTCAATTTATTCTCTTCACTTATCTCAAGCGCTTCAAAATACCCATCTAAATCACTCACCGAGCTGTATTTATTTAGGTCAATTTGATATATTGCATTCATTAAATTTAATCTAGTCTTGTCGTATGACATATTATCCCTCACTTAGAAGGCAGCTGTGTGCCTAAGTTTTTCTTTAAAAAAACTCCAGCGCAATTACTGGAGTTTAATCAAATTATTTATTAGCCTTTTGTATTTCTTTAACGCCCTTTACATGAACGTTAACTTGCAAAACATGTATGTCAGTCATCTCTTCAACAGCCGATTTTACACTTGATTGAATATCGTATCCAACCTTGTCAATCTTTGCACCATATTCGATGTCAACATATATGTCTATTATACAACCTTCTTCACTGCTTTCAATTTTAATTGGTTTATTAAAATTTTTTACTCCTAATAAATCAGTAATGTTCGATCCAATACCTGCTGATAGTGAGCAAACATGTTCTACTTCGCATGTTGCATTGCTAGCTATAGTTGCTATAACATCATCAGATATAGTAATCTTTCCAATATTGTTATTTTCCATATCTTACTCTATTTAGAGTCTTCCTCCTCGTCTTCATCTTCTTCTGGATATTCGAAATAATCATCATCATAATCAAAGTCGTAATCATCATCGAAATCGTAGTCGTAGTCGTCATCATCATAATCTTCGTAGTCATCGCCATAAACATCATCTTCTAAGTAAGAAAGATCTTCATCAACTTCGAAGATGTAGTCTTCTAAGTCTTCGATAGCTACTTCGTTATCACAAACAACTTCAGCCATTTCATCAAGAATGTCGATGATTTCACTTAAAATCTTTTCTTCTTTACTTTCTTCATTCAAGCCTAAGCCTTCTGCAAGTCCCTTTAAATAAGAAACTCTCTTTGATAGTTCGTACATTTTTCTACCTCCTTAAACTCTAGATAAATATTCTCCACTTCTTGTGTCAATTTTAATTCTATCACCAATATTAACAAATAGTGGTACATTTAATGTAAATCCTGTTTCAACTGTAGCTGGTTTAGTAGCTCCAGTAGTAGTGTTTCCCTTAACACCAGGTTCTGTTTGAGTAACTTCTAGTTCAACAAAGTTAGGTGCTTGTACTGAAAATGCTTTGCCTTTGTAGAATCTTATAACTGCTGTATCATTTTCTCTTAAGAATTGAATAGCTTCGCTAACTTCGTCCTTGTTTAATGGAAGTTGCTCATATGTTTCGTTGTCCATAAAGTAGTAAAGTGCATCATCATTGTAAAGATATTGCATTTCTTTTGTTTCTAATTGTGCGTCATTGAACTTTTCAGTTGGGTTGAATGTTAATTCCTTTGTTGCGCCGCTTAATACGCTTCTGATAGTTGCTCTAACAAAAGCAGCTCCCTTTCCTGGCTTAACATGTTGAAAGTCCAATACTTGATAAACGTCTCCATCCCATTCGAATGTAGCGCCATTTCTAAAATCACTTGCCGATAACATATATTTCCTCCTAATTTCTAATCTCTAAGACTATTATATCAGTTAATTTGCAAATTAACAAGTATTTTTTTAATAATATCGATATTTTTATAAATAAATATTATCTTTAATAGTCAGATCTAGTCACCTTTATTATTCCTTTGAATGTTTTGCACCTTCTATACATCATATTGAGCGATTTGGAATAGTCAATATTGGATCTTTTATCTATATCAATAAGAGCTCCCATTATATCGCTATCGCCTTCAATGCTTAAGCTGCCATCTATAATCAATAGTCCTCTAAACTTAAAATTTGCTTTTATATTTACATCGCCATCTATAATCATTATACCAGAGCCGTTAATGTTCGCACACAGGTCCTCATCGTCAGCTGTGATTTTGACTATGGCGTTCGCATAATCAAAGTTTCTTGCATCTATCTCCTCTATATCAATAAAATAATTATTGATTTCGCTCGTGCTAAAGTTTTGCACTTCGTTATTTTTAACTATTTCATCACAAAAATCTTTTTTCTCTTTAGTACTAGGATTGTCTTTAAAAAATATTCTATTTAGTAATGAATACTTGGTATTTATAGATATTTTCTTTTTATTAGCTAGTATTTCATGGTAGTAAATATTAAATGCGTGCTTCGCAGTTGGATCATTAAGCGAGACTACAGCTTTTTGATTTTCAAAAACTGAGTAGTCTTTACCAACAATGTCATGAATGTCGCCGCCATTTAAGTAAGTCTCTTCTATATCTTTAGTGATTATATTATTAAGCGATTCTTCGTTATAAGCATATTGCTTCATCTTTGACCTGTTTAAATACATCATTCTTTCAACGCTTACGTATTCAAAGAGATATATTAAGAGAGCCGTCAGTAAAAATATTACCGATAAAACTACTAGACTTGCGCTGCCCTTCTTCATTCTATCACCTCAAGATACTTTGTGCTAAAAAACTTCTTATACTCTTTGCCCTTGACTTTAATTTGCATGCTTACAAAGCCGTCTTCTTCATTATAAGTAAAGGAAAGATCTTCAAGGCTTGATAAAAAGTATGTTACGCCAATAGACTTGCCTCCCGCAACTCTCTTTATTCTATCGCCATCCATATAATAGTCAGATGATTTAAGTTCTCTCGAGCCTTTCTTTTCAAAATGGATAGAGTCAGCCTTAACACTCACTGCGTTATATAGAGTAAAATCATTTTCAATGAAGGAAAAGAATAGATTGATGTCGTCTTCTTTCTCTAAGCTTTCTTCATATCTTTTAGAAAAACTTGTAAAGTTTTTAAGTAAGGAGCTTGCTTGGAACAAAACTATTGACAAGAGAAATAGAGCGATGATTAACTCAATTAAAGACTCTGATTTTTTATTTGATGATCTGGTATTCTTCATATGTATTTCCTTCTTCATCAATTATATATAGTGTAAATGTATATAAATCTCCAGTATATGCTTCTTTAACGAGATTAAATTTACATTCTTCGCCTAAATTGTCTTTTATCTTATCCGAAATAGCATAGACATCGTTTGTTTCATCTGATCTAAGAATCTCCATAGCATTACTTGCAAAAGCATCAGCCTTTCTAAGCTTCTTCGTATCTGCCTCAAGCGCCATAAAATTCTTCATAAAAATAGACAGAAAAAGTATGAAGCAAGAAAGTATAGCAAAGGAAACTACAATATCCATCATTGTAAGTGCTTTTTTATACTTCTTCATACCTAACCTGTCCTCCAACTGCTGCTACAATCACATTATATTTCTTTTTACTCTTATTTGAAACTAAGATAATATTATATGCTCCCTTAAAAGATTTTGTGCCGCCTTCACTTGTGAATAGAAATTTTTCGCTAGATTCAAACTTAAGATGCTCTAGCTTATAAACTTTTTTCATCTCGTTAATATTTGAAACAATAATCTCTTCTCCATCAAGAACTACTTCAACATCAATCATTTGCATGATGGCGCTAAGTCTAGCTTTTTTTATTATTTGAACAACGTTTTTTGCCTCGGCTCTCTCGCTATAATTAGTAAAAGATCTATACGCAAATATAAACATAGATATGATTATAGCTGCCACGCATAAAGAAATGACTGTATCGATGTATGTAAATCCTTTTTTATTCATAATCAATCTCACCTATAGATAAATAAAAAGCCATATCGTTATCTCTTATAAACTCGATAGACTCTATCCTTGCCCCTTTAAAATCATTGCCGATGTAGAAGTATTTAAAGTCAGATGCGCCCTCTAAATCAATTAGAGCTTCTTGTCCGTCTTTAATAAGTTTTAATTTTGCTTCACTACAGCCAGTAAAATCGATGCTTACAAAATCTTTATTAATTATAATATCATTCTTTGGTAGTAAAACTATATTCTCTTTGCTGTCATTATATAAAACAAGCGAGTTCTTATCTTGATAATAAACGCTTCCCGCCTTTGCCTCCCATGTATCCAGCATATGATTACTTATTTCACTTTCTAAAACTATGGCCTCTTCATTAGCATCTTCGTCTTCTTCATCAAAATCATCAAGGATATCAAAAGGGTCTTCTTCGTCAAAATCACTAGAGCTAATAAAGCTATTAGTCGTAGACATTATGACCTTATTAATGATTTCTTCTTTGCTAATAGTTCTCGCATCAGCATCATGCTTTGCAATCTCAATCTTTTTTGCCTTCTTTAGCTGTGTGTCGTTCTTGTCTTTTGCTAGTGTAAATCTCTTTTTTACTTCGCTATCTGTATAATTTGGCTTCTCGCGATTTATAGGCAAAAATAAATTAGCTAGTATAAGTAAAACTATGATTAGCCCTTTATTTATATACTTTCTCATCTTATAAACCTCAATACAAGCAATATAATTAAGGCTAGTATAATGATATCTAAAGCTATGTTTATAATGAGTGATAAGTTTATTTTGCTTTTATATTTCGGTGCAAGTATCTCAAATAAATCTTTTAAGTATAAAATATTATTTACTTCTTCAAATTCTTTTGTCTTAAGTAGGACTAGGACCTTGCCATCAGTATTATTAGCTTGATTCAAAATATAGTTATTAAGCTGATCCTTGTCAAGACTATAAAGATTGATATCAAAGTTTGATTTTTCATACGACGAAGTGATTGCGTCATACTTATATAGCGCTTCATCTGTAATAATCTTCATAATCTTCTCTTCTTTTAAGTTTAAGGATAAAAGATCTATTGTATCTAGGCTAGCTAAATAAGCATCTAAATCACTATCATAATCATTTAGCTTAATAATGAGAGTATCTTTATTTAAGTATTTATTGTCTCTAAACTTTTTAAATAAATACTTGAGGCTCTCACTTTTATCACTATCATCATAAGTAATTTGCTCAACAATGCTAGTTTTTTTATTATTTAGAAACACATAGGATGAATCGATGTACATAATGTTCTTCATAAGACCTTCTCCTTAAATAGATCAAAGAGCATCAAGATAAAAAATGCAAAGCTTATATATGGAACTAATCTAACTCCACTATCCTTTTTCTTACGCCAATAGTTTTTAGCTAGATTTACGAGTATTGCGCTTAGAGTTGATATTATTATTAATATCAAAAATTTTTCAAAATCAAATATCATAAATAGCAAAATATATAGATCAACGTCACCATCGCCAATGTAGTCAAGGTACTTAGTCTTTAAAATGTGCGAAAGAAATAAAGCTAGGTATATAAGGCCTATCTTTATGTAAGATACACCTTTTAATATAGCTATAGCTGAGATAATTATTATTAAAAAGTAAAAATAATAACTATTGTACTGTGCTTCTTTAATGTCCTTGTACGAGATGAATAAAAGAAGAAGTGACAAAAGTATATATAAGGCTAAAAGCATTATGAATTAAATTAATTGCCAGTACTTGTTTCGCTGCTCTTCTTTGCTTCAACCTTGCCTGGACTAACTGTTATAACGCCTTGATCGTCATGAGTCACAGTGTAAATCCTGCTTGTATTACCGTCTCCAGCAGGTATTGATGAAGGAACTGTAACTTTGCTCTTTAAATATCCTTGAGCGTATAATTCATCTGATGTAACGTCAGGATCGTCCGGAAAATCAGTAAAGTATAATAAAGCAACTGAACTGATTTGATCAACATTAGCGTTGTGAGCAGTTCTTTCAGCGCTAGTCTTAATCGCTTTGTACGCAGGTATAGCAACAGCTATAAGTATAGCAACTATCGCTATGGAGATAATTATCTCTACAAAAGTAAATCCTTTTTTCTTCTCAAAGTTCTTCATAATATTTCCTCCTCCTATGAAATAATACTAGTCATCGAGTCATACATTGGCTTAAATACCATTACAAGTATTAGCATAATCACAAGTCCCATAATTATGGTCATGAGTGGCTCGATAGAATTTACAAACTTATCTAGTCTTCTCTTTAAATCTCTTTTGTATAGTGACAGAACGTTTTCGATAATTTCAATTAAGTGCTCTGATTCATATCCTGTTATAAGTATGGTCTTGACATCATCTAAAAATATGTGGCTAGAGTCAAGAACGTTTTGTAAGGTCTCTCCTTCATTTAGCATCTTAGTCATTCTTTCGAACTCTTTTCTTAAGTATACCAAATCAAAATTTTTTGCAAAGAAATCAAAAATTTCATTAATTTTGCTGCCTGATCTAAGCATGCTAAGCATATAATACAAAATTCTGTAATTTACTCTATATTTATATAAGCCGTTCTTCGATTCGAGTAAATATCTTTGCTTGATATATAAGTATGCATCGTTCTTATTAAGTATCGCGAAAACTATAATTATTATAAATATAGCCGCGATATAGTATATGTAATGATTTTTAATTGAATTGCTTACGACTAGAAGTATTCTTAAGCTATCAGGCATTAAGTTCATGTCGTTATCAAATAGATAAGAAAATTGCGGTACTAAGAAGACTATAATCATAATTATAAAAGCAAGTAAAGTCAGCATTAAAAATTTTGGCTTAATCATGATGTTGTTTATAGTGTTTTTATACTCTTCTTGTTCATAAAGGTTTTCACTTATCTCAAGTATTTGCTCTGATAAGTCTTTTGAGTTTTTGCTTGACTTTATATGCTCTGACTTTTCAGCTATCCTAAGGCTTAATAAAGATAGATTATCAAGTATATCAAGCTTTGCCAATATATCTGACAAAGTAAAGCCGTGTTCTATAAGCTCCTTGATTAATAAATAATAATTCTTAAGTGGATCGCTAAGAGCTGATGAATTATTATACATTTGCTCTAAAATTTGTGGCAGGTTATTATTTATCTTTAGATTAAAGGCGATGATTCTAAAAAAGTTTGCAATATGCTTTTTGCTCACACTATTAATCTTAAGTGCTCTATAGATTTTCGCTGGCCTAAAGTATTGGACGTGCATAAAGTCAATATCTTTTTCTCTAGTCAGTTGAAAGGCTTCGTAAATGTTTTTAGCTCTTAAGCTTTCTGTCCTTCCATCTTCAAAAGTGATTTCAAATTTCATTGATATCGCCCTCTTTGAACTCATCATAAGTCTTCTTGTCTATAAACTTATGCTCAAGTAGATAATTTATAGAATCTTCAAAGCTAACATAGTCAGTGAGCTTCTTCATCTCATTATAAATCTCACTTGTAAGCTTTGTATTGTTCTTTAGTAAAAGATCTCTGATCTTGTCATTGATAAGCATTATTTCAAAGACAGCAATTCTGCCGTAGTACTCGCTCTCACTTGTATCATCAGTAAAATCAATATCATCATACGATGACTTCAAACGCTTTACAAGACGTTGATTGACTATAGCGTTTAATGAGGTAAATAAATACGAAGCCTCTACATCCATCTCTAAAAGTCTGTTGATGCTAGTTACGGGGCTCATACTATGTAGAGTCGTAATGATCTTGTGACCAGTTAGAGAAGCTCTTACAGCTATCTGTGCAGATTCTTCGTCTCTTATTTCGCCAATGGCTATGACATCAGGGTCCTGTCTAAGTATGGCCCTAAGTGTATTCGCAAATGTTATGTCCTTGTAGTCATGTATTTCAATTTGATCAATATCGTTAACTCTGTACTCAACAGGATCCTCAACACTTACTATGCTTAGACGCTCTTTGTCTAGGTTATTAAGCATAGTATACATAGTTGAGTTCTTGCCTGAGCCTGTTGGTCCAGTTATTATAGTCATTTGATATTTATATTTAACTATCTTTTTAAATAGTTCTTTTGCCTTATCTGACAAACCTATGTTGTCAATGGTAAACATCTCTTTATTATTTAAAATTCTTATACAGATTTTCTCTCCATAAATAGCCTCGATAAAGGAAACTCTTAGGTCAACATCGCCGTGACTAAATCTTCCGTCTTGTGGAGCAAATTTAATTGCAGTATCACAATCGGACTTAATCTTGATTATATTGACAATGTTTTGATAAGAGCTTTTATTGATCTTTTTAAAAAACACAAGTTCGCCATCAATTCTAAGCCTAATCAATATATACTTACTATAAGGTTCAAAGTGTATATCACTAGCTCTATTATCAATGGCGTAGTCTATGGTATTTTTAATAAATTCTTCAGCTTTACTGCTTTGTATCTCTAGTATGCCTTTATCATCATATAGAGAAGATAGTCTATTCATTGGCCTTCCTTCTAATCATATAATTGTATTCTACTTTCTTATCATATGCTAGATAAGCTTCCTTCATAGGTGTATTTATATTGTCTACCTCGTTCATGTCTTCATCATAAATTTTGTTTATGGTGAATTTATCATAAAATTTTGGTCCAAATATCTCTACTTTGTCGCCAATAGAGAATTTATTTCTCTCTTGAACCTTCATTAGCTTTTTGTCTTCATCGTAGTCAAGAACTTTTGCAACGAAATCATATAGTCTAATGTATGAAGAATTGTCATAAGTTAATGATGCTTCCTTCACATCGCCAAAGAAGAAGGCTGTAGTGAAGTCTCTATGACTAACTTTTTCTATCTCTTCTAGATAAATATTATTGTCTCTATTGTAATTATATTTTTCAATATCTTCATAATAATCATCTATAGCTCTTCTATATTGGTTAATGACTGTCGCTACATAGTATTCAGACTTAACTCTACCTTCGATTTTGAATGAATCTACTCCTGCTTCAATAAGCTCAGGAATATGGTTAATCATACAAAGGTCTTTTGAGTTCATGATGTATGAGCCATTTTCATCCTCTGTTATTTGGAAGTACTCTCCAGGTCTTTTCTCTTCCATAAGATAGTACTTGTATCTGCATGGATGAGCGCAGTCACCCATATTAGCGCTTCTGCCTGTCATGTAGTTTGATAAAAGGCATCTACCTGAGTAGCTCATGCACATTGCTCCATGAACAAAGGTCTCAATCATGATACTGTCTTTAACTTCATCTTTTATCTCTTTTATTTCTTTTAAACTTAATTCTCTCGCCAAGATAACTCTATCTGCCCCAAGGCTCTTCCAAAACTCGACTGTAGCTGTATTTGTGATATTTGCTTGAGTGCTTATATGAATCTCTTTCTTTGGCGCAAGTGTTTTTACTTTTTGAAATATACCAGGGTCGGAGACTATAAAGGCGTCTACACCCGCTTCGTCTAAGCTTTGTATATATTCATCAATGCCTTCAAGATCCTTGTTATGTGAAATAACATTAAGTGTTAAATAAACTTTTTTATCTAAATCATGAGCAAGCTTAGTAGCTTCTTTTATATCATCTAGGCTGAAATTTTTAGAAGCAGTTCTTAAACCTAGCTTGTCTCCAGCTAAGTAAATAGCATCAGCTCCATATTGTATCGCAGTTTTAAACTTTTCTAAGTCTCCTGCTGGTGCTAGTAATTCAACTTTTTTCATCTTACTCCTTCCTTAAAAGCAATAAGCCGTCATGAACAGTGAGTAGACTCGCTGTGAATCTCTTATCGCTTTTAACATCTTCTATAAATTTTTTTAAATTCTTTA
>ERZ1673752.5111-NODE-5111-length-10224-cov-35.088701_pt1 | contig 10224 bp, 11 predicted proteins | sample MGYA00580195_ERZ1673752 | MGnify/ENA primary metagenome ERZ1673752 (study PRJEB41218, sample SAMN15661744) | gut metagenome | host: Homo sapiens | place: Canada: London | collected 2015-08-20/2019-03-30 | study: EMG produced TPA metagenomics assembly of...
CTCAGTGCGACGGTTTTCAAGACCGTTGTAATCGACCACTCTACCATCTCTCCTTGACTTGAAGCAAGTCGGTTTTCTGAAAAGCGACGGCAAAGGTAACACTTTTTATCCGAACACAAACAAAGGTGGAGGGCAAAGGGAATGTGTTTAGGAAAATTTAACACGCATGGGCGGAGGGGCGGATTCCATAAGCAAGTGCAAAATTACACAATTCTTTGTTTAATCATATCTTTTGGCTTTTGAAATTGATTCTTTTTTCTTGGTCTGTTGTTTAATTTCTCTATTATATGTTTTATCATTCCCTTGGATATACCTTTGAAATTGGTCTTCTTAGGTATAATTGCCTGATGAGTCCATTCATGTTTTCTATTGCCCCCTTTTCCCATGAGGAGTATGGATGCGCAAAATAAACAGTTGTACCCAGTTTCCTTGCTATAATCTCATGTGCTGCAAACTCACTTCCGTTGTCCGTGGTAATAGTTCTGACTGGCAATTGGGACTCTCTAAGCAGCCGCACCACGGCATGCGCCAAAGGTACGGCCTGTTTTCCCGTTTCAAGTTTCTCCATGAGCATATAACAGCTCTTCCTGTCCACCAGCGTTACGATGGCACCTTTTCCATTCTTTCCCACGATGGTGTCCATTTCCCAATCGCCTATGGAACGACCATCTGCCTCGACGGGCCGTTCGTCAATCGAAACTCTGTTAGATATCAGTGCGCTGCCCGACATATTAGATGTCCTGCCCTTGTGCCCGCCATGGCGAAGGTGTTTCCGGATATTATCCTTATGGTGCGGGGAACTGGCTGCTATCCAATTATAGATAGTAGACTTGGAGACCTTAATGCCTTCCTCTCTCCTAAGCCAGCCGGAAACTTCCTCGGGGGACCATTTCTCATGGCGGATAAGTTCAAACACACGGCTGCGGACATAAGGCTTGACAGAACGGTTGCCAGGGTTGTTCGACTTGCGACGGCGAGCTCTGAGTATTGCCAAATGACAGTTGTAGATGCCCTTCTCATTTGAATTGCGATTAATTTCGCGAGAGACGGTACTTACAGACACGCCTATTGTCTCGGCTATAAAACTAAGTGAGAATTTCTTTTGGAGTAACACACTTATTGTGTATCTTTGCTCCGAGGTTAATTGTTTATACATTGCAATACAAAATTAGTTAATCTCATGGAGAGGGACGAAAGTCTTTCTCCTTTTTTTTGTATTGCTTAAGTTATCCGTCAATGCTCTTTGGGGGCTTCGCGCCCCCAGCCGCAAGGCAAACCTCCGCGGTGTTTTTCATAGTTCTTGCACCCACAGAGATTTTGCACTTCTATTTGGAATTAGCGTCCTTTGTGTAATGGACTGGACGGAAAGACATAGTTTTGGGGACAAAAAGGCAAAAAGAACATAAGGTTAAACCTAAATAGGTCATTGTTTTTGTCCACAATTATTAAAAAACGATTCTTATTGGTATCCTGTCCGTTTTCATACGTTCCTTGTCAGGAGTCCACTTTATCGTTTTTTTATAAATATCCTCTATCTTTTCAATATAGCATTGAGGTATTTTCGTACCAGAGTCTTTCTGTCTAATAGATATTTTTATTATGTTTCCCTCTTTATCCGCAATACAATAACCGCGCAACTCTTCCGACTGATTTAAATTCAAAATGTCTGATATGGAATCCATGTAATTTATTAAAACTGTTTTGTCAGAAACTATTGAGTCTTCCACGACAGCCTTTGGTACTATATCATATCTTACCTCTTTCTCCATAATATTATTTATCAAAGCCAACAACTTCTTGGATGTTTTATAATACTTGCCATCATACAGTGCATGAAACCTATCAAGACACATAGTTGCCAGAAGTTCGCCCGAAAAATAAAAATAAATCTTGCATCGAACATCTATCACGGGATTTCCAGACGGCTTAAGTCTTTCAATTCTTCTCTGCAACTTATCTATAATTGAAATATCTGTTGAAATATATCCTGTTGATTTGAAAGCCTTTTCAAATGATTTACATGAAACATTCACATCTGTCTCCTTATACCAACCTGCATATAAAACAACTATGCTGTCCACCTTATTAATATCCTTCCCCAAACAGGTGAATGGGAGGATTAATAGTATCAGTATGATTATCTGTTCCATATATTTATCTATTCTATAACGATTTCTTCTTATTTCCATATATTATCACGTTTTTTACTTCTTCCTTTGGCTTATTTGAGATTGGATTTATTGTTTTTATTGGATTTCCATAATGTCCGTCTCTTGTAATTTCATCATTTGATATCTCTCCTAATGCGACTGCAGTTTTGACTTCCGAGCCGGTGATTACATTTTTTTCTTCTATAGAATCATAATACTCATCAACATGACCCTCGGGGAGTTGTTTTATATTTTCTTTGTATTCATCCGATTTTTTTTGAAAGTTTACCGCATGAGCAAATTCATGATTTAAACGTGAAACAGGAGATAGTATTGTATAAAATGTATCCAAACCATTATTCGGATTCCATTCTATTATTTTTGTAAGGTAATCAAAAGAATTGTAAGTTTCCATCGTTTCCTTTATAATATAAACTTCATTTACAGAATTAAGGTAATTATAAAGGTATCCACAACCTTTCTCGTTCAGATATTTAATCGCTTCAATGAATGAGTTTTTGAAACTTTCAGAAGAACCATTAGCAATCACCACTACTTTCCCATCCAGATCAACATACCGCATCGGATTATTCACACAATACGCATAAGGACTTGTGGAGTAATATTTCTCCGCCAGTGGATCCATCGTAGTGAAGCGACAGGTGGCGGCATCGTAGCGTCTTGCCCCATAGTCATAGATGTCGAGACCGATTTGGCGTTCGAGTTCCTTGCCGTTGTATTTGTAGGATTGGAAATCGCCGTTCAAGCCCTTACCCATCAGACCACCGAAAGGGTAATAGTCGTTGCGTTCCTCCAATTTACCATTCCCACACAACGCGCCGTAAGCGTATTTCACAAATATGTTCTCGCTTATAATCATCTTATGCGGTAAATTTAATACATTATATCCTATTTTGCAAATTTAAATGTTCAAATCTTTATGTTATATTTTATTTGACAAAAATGTGTAGAGTAAAGAGTCAATCAGCAAGTGCAAAATTATAATATTTGTTTGCAGAAATTCTTCTTCGACGTAGAAAAGTTTAGTTTCTTTCTTGATCTTTCGTTCAAATTCTTCTGTATAGTCATAATTCTTTTACCATTACAGTTATCAAATGATTTTTTTTTGGGGGGGGGGATATATTGCCTAATCAACTTGTTTGTATTCTCAATAGATCCCTTTTCCCAAGAGCAATACGGGGCTGCAATATTCTATATACCTGCCTTTATACTCTAATTTTTTTAAATTATTCTTAATAATCATCTGATTATCAACAATAAATTTAATCTTAGGCATAAAGGCAGGGATAAATTCTCTGCCTTTTGCAATTTAACGTGATTTCGACGAATTACAAGTGTATTTTAATTTGGTGATTAGCGAAATTTGTTGTAACTTTAAGGTGTTAATATACAAATAATTACAAACAAAAATCGCTATGCTCACCGAGGACAAAGTTACAGAAATATTTTGTATGTCAGACGACTTCTGCAATTTTTTTGATGCTATGACAGCAAAATATACGCTAAAACCTATTGGAAAAAGAAAATATCATCGAAATTCTACGATGTCAAAGGTAGAAGTTATGCTGATAATGATTCTTTTCCATGATTTCGGTTATCGCTACTTTAAACATTTCTATCTTGAAAAAGTATGCAAGCATCTTCGCCATCTGTTTCCCAATGTTGTTTCTTATAATCGTTTAGTAGAATTAGAAAGGGATGTAACTGTACCCTTAACCTTGTTTATTAAGAAGATCCTGTTGGGCAAATGCACGGGCATAAGCTTTGTTGACAGCAACCCACTGCGTGTCTGCAAAAACCAAAGAATACATATTCACAAAGTTTTCAAAGGCATAGCCCGAAGAAGAAAATGCTCTATGGGTTGGTTCTTCGGTTTCAAATTGCACTTGATTTGTAATGAGAAAGGAGAACTTCTCAATTTTATGATAACGCCGGGAGATGTTGATGACCGTAAGCCTTTGGAGTACAAAGCATTTATAGATTTTATATATGGTAAACGGGTTGCTGACAAGGGATACATCGGCAAGAACCTCTTTCAAAGGCTTTTCGTTGACGGAATACAACTTATTACCAAATTGAAAACTAACATGAAAGGAGCTTTAATGAGTGTTTCTGACAAAATCTTACTCAGAAAAAGAGCCATTATAGAAACTGTGAATGATGAACTTAAAAACATCGCACAGGTAGAGCACTCCAGGCATAGATGCTTTGACAATTTCATCATCAACTTATTAGGGGCCATTGCTGCCTATTGCTTGTTTCCAAAGAAGCCGTGTATCAATGTACAAAGAACCATTGATACACAACTTGCTTTGTTCTTAATTCGTCGAACTCACGTTAAATTAGATTATAAACAAAAAATGGCGTATAACTCATGAATAGGATTAAATGTGAAAAGATTTTTTTAATTCCATTCACTTTTCCAAGTATGAGCATTAATATAATGCAACATGTTCATAAAAATACTAATATTTCATTATCACTCATCATATTATTTCTCGTTTTTACAGAAATCCGAAAGTACTATTTTTTGTATCAAACAAACAGAAAATATTTTATTTTCTTGATAATCAGAAGTTCATATATCATTCATCAGACAGAGTTTGATTTTTAACTAATTTATAGTTTGAGTATTTCCCATCTATTCCTAATGGAACTATATATTCCCCACAATATTTCCAATACTCATTCTCAAAAACTCTTTTCTCTTCTATCATTATATAAAAAAAGTTAGACCTTGAACCAAGTATTTTATAAGTTGGGTAATATTGCCCTTTGGTATCCACGACGTAAAATGAAGAAAAATTTCCTAATACAGCGGTTTTATCAAACTGGTCTTTATATTCTAAGGTATCATTTTCAATTGTAATTAAATATAGATTATAATGAATATGATGATTATCCGTATTCCGTATTTGAAAAGTGCTTTTTTTACTTCTTTTTCGAGATTCAAGAACAGTAATTCTGCTTCTTTGGGGTCTGCTATCTAGTACAAGAATACTATCATTTCGTAGTTGCCAATTTCCTTTTACTTCAGTCTTTATAAATTCCGACCTATTATAATAAACAAAGCTTCCATTTTCCAGTAATTCTATACTTTCATAATAATGTGGTGTTTTATAAGTAAACACATCTTTTTTATTAAATGTATTCTGTGAATATGCAAACAAATGCAATACAAACAATCCTAATAAAATTTTTACATTTCTCATAGACTCTATTTTCTTTGACCTTTTTGATAATCTTTTTGCCAACCTTTATAAACTTCTTTTATAAGAATACCCAAACTGCCAGCTTGCTTAGTTTGCAGTCTTAGCATTTTTCCAGTTTTTGATTTAATATCTATTGACCGACTTGGTAAAGTTTGGTATGCCGGCGAACTCATTGAATTACCAAAAGTTTTAACATCACGATCACTCATTTGTAAAGGATAGCCATCTACAACAATTTTCGGAGTTTGGAAAAACTGTATACCCGTACCTAATGCACGTTCTCTGTTATATGCCTTAGTTTCATCTGTAATATCATATAACTGTCCATACCCTGAATTGTCAACAACTAATGATACTTTTCCCTCTTCATATTGATAAGCGTGTATCAATTCGTGACCTACTATTCCAATGCTATTGTTTCCAATACCTATTTTAACCTCACCCGAAACCATATCATAACTCATTCCCCCTTCTTTACTCGACTTGTCTGAAAAAATAGTGTATACTTGATCTGATTTTTCCAACTTAGATATTTCTTCTAAAGCAGTTTTATAGAGAGACATAAGTTCTCCACCTATACTCTATTCTACAGCACTAATGTTTATCATTTCTTGTAAATTGTTTATATTTCCGGATAGTCGATTTTTATAATTCTTAACAATGCCATCAGGATCTTTTATTTTTTTCCATCCGGATCAACAAACCGCACCGGATCATTCACACAATACGCATAAGGACTTGTGGAGTAATATTTCTCCGCCAGCGGATCCATCGTGGTGAAGCGGCAGATGGCGGCATCGTAGCGTCTTGCCCCATAGTCATAGATGTCGAGACCGATTTGGCGTTCGAGTTCCTTGCCGTTGTATTTGTAGGATTGAAAATCGCCGTTCAAGCCCTTGCCCATCAGACAACCGAAAGGGTAATAGTCGTTGCGTTCCTCCAATTTGCCATTCGCACACGAGTCGCTGTAAGTGTATTTCACAAATCTGTTATTAGACATCGTAACTTTCTGTGGCAGATTTAGCACATTATATTCTATTTTGCAAATTTCTTACTCATATTTTTTAATTGAGTTTACATATAGAACAAGGTATCATTATTGTTTGTCCGGCTTATATGTTGTATATTGCATCCAATTCTGAACATTCTTTATTTTATAATTTTGGTCATATATCATTTTAATGCGAATAGTATCGTTTATTGATATGGACGTTGCGATTAAAGAATCTCCCACATTCTCAATGTATATCACATAATGCTGATATTCACCAGACTTATTATATTTATTGTTAATTTTCACATGCTCTGAAATGACGAGTTTCCTATTGGAATCATAGTGGAAACATTGGATTTTATTTCCTGACACATTTCCGTATTTATAAGTCATGGTATCGTTTGAAAGCAATGCCGATTCTATTACAGAAGCCTCCTTATTTCCAATATTTGTTTTATTGTCTTGATACAAGCCGGTTTTTGCATCATTTGCGCCAGACATTAAATAGTTCGACATTACAAGTATTCTTTTCCCATCAGAATTGGCAAGGTAATAATACTGTTCTTTTTTATAAAATTTCCATAAGAGTTTTTCTTGTCTGTCTTCGCGTCCCACTTCACATATTGATATGGTATCTCTGTCTTCTATTACGGAAATACTTTCAGCACCATTTGACGGTCGGTATAACTTTGTATTTACAGTATCATTACATGCACATAATGTCATTATTGCAAACAATACTATTGATATTTTTATTTTCTTCATAGTGTCTATTCATTTTTTCAATGTGAATATTATTCTATGCCAGGTGTGTATGTGATATACGGACTCCAGTCTTGAATATATTTTATGTCATAGTTGATATCATAAACCAACTTTAATTCCAAATATGTGTTTACGTCTTCATTAAATATAGATGATGACATTAAATTGTTGCCGGCATTCTCAACTACTATTCTGTGAGGGAGATTCCTCATGTTATCACTATATAGTGTGTCAAACTCCATACTGTTTGACATTACCATTTTTCTATCCTCTCCCATGTCATCTGTGTAATAATTACCTTGAAATTTATATAATTTTATCACAAGTTTTGACTGCGTTTTTTCACGGTCAACTTTATATATAAATATTGTATCATCGCTATACGTCGTGACGAACTCTTTCGTCCAGTCTGAAGGATAAAATCTTGTCCTCTTAACAGAATTACCACATCCTACAAACAGAATAATGAAAAACGATGCTATTATTATTTTACAAATTCTCATACTATTTCCTTGCATTATAAAAAGTTTTCTTCAAATCCGGATATTTTTTGATAAGTTCGTCTCTTGTGTTATTGTAATTTATAGTACCACGTAATTGTTTCTTTTTGTCTGTTTCCCGTAAATTTTCATGTTCTTCACTTTGTGTATAACGATTCCAAATTCGTTTGGACTCATCGGAATTACCTGTTCTCAAATACGCATTAACCTTCCAATACGGTTATATGATGAGTGAATGCCACCGTAGTGGTACTTCATGTTATTTTCCGCATGGTCGGGATACTTGACGGCTGTCAATCTTCCGTAATTGTACTCATAGTTGATAGCCAAAGATTTCTTATTCTATATTTAATATTTTCATTGTTCTAAACACTTTTTCGTATTTCGATTTGGATTTTTTATTTACATTATAGTAATATAATCGAACACCACCACAAACATATTTTTTCCAGAATTTATCATTTCTTCTTCCACAATATATAGAATATTTTTGTTTATGTATTACTTTTGAAGGTTTGTAAGAATCTAATTCAAATTGCATTAGAGCCCCTTCGTGAATGAAAATACATCCACCATCTTTAAAGATATATGTATATATAACACCCTCTTCATAATTTTCTTTTTCCAAATGAATCGGAGTGGGGATGTTCAATATAATTTTTTTAGTGAGTAAATCAATGCACTCCCTCCTTGTGGAGGGATGTTCGAATTGATTCGGTGACATACATGAAGCCAAAAATATCAAGGAAATATTAATTATTTTTTTTATCATAGTTTTTCAGGGCCTGCTGTTCAACAGTGCTTATTTGTTGTTCTAATTTTGTATTAGTTTTGCCAAAAATAGGAATTACCACCATATTAAATTCAGGGTCATACACTGTTTGGGAATCAATTTTTTCAAATATATGGTTAGGATTTATGGAAGAATCCTTTTTACTTAATTCGTAAAAGTAGGCATGTCCATATCCCTCGTGTGCAGTATTTTTTGCTTGTGTCCGCTTATCGAGAAATGATGCCGTAAAAATATATACATTTTCATCTGGAGATGGATCATTTTCTGCATTAGGAAGATTCGTGACCCCATAAAAATAATTATCTGGATTATCGAGTTTAGTACCTTTTTCATAGAACGATCTTCCATTAATATCCTTATCGGAAACATGAAAGAAATAGTTGGTAGAACTTTCTGACAATGTTTTTAGAGCTAAGAAATTTTCAGAAGAGCCATCATACTTACTTAATAGTTCATGATTAAGTATCCCATTTTGGTCAAACTGCACGTATTTTGCTTCTGCAGCACTAAGAGTGTTCATTATATTTCGTTTAGCATTTTCATCTAATACGACAACTATTTTCCCGTCAGGGTCGATGAATTTTACCGGATTATTCACACAATACGCATAAGGACTTGTGGAGTAATATTTCTCCGCCAGCGGATCCATCGTGGTGAAGCGGCAGATGGCGGCATCGTAGCGTCTTGCCCCATAGTCATAGATGTCGAGACCGATTTGGCGTTCGAGTTCCTTGCCGTTGTATTTGTAGGATTGAAAATCGCCGTTCAAGCCCTTGCCCATCAGACCACCGAAAGGGTAATAGTCGTTGCGTTCCTCTAAATTGCCATTAGCATCTGCAACCACACGTACGTTGCCGAGATGATCGCGAAGGAAGAAATGGTAAGTGGGGACACCTTTCTTAATACTGACATATCCTCCGTCAAAAAGAATCTTAACGGGTTTATCGTCGCTATAAACGATGTTGCCGCAGTAGTCCAACACAGGAAGACCATATATGTTTTGACTTGAACTCAACGTACTCTGGTCTGCGAAAGAGTCGGACAACGACGAACCCAAATTTATATCAGACGATGAAAGGGTGTCGGCATTTCCGGAACGGTCTGACATTACTTCGCTCATGGGCTGAATCAATTTCAGTCCTCTCACGCTGTAAATGACCTGCAGTTTGTCGCCTGTCGCGCTGTAAGTATATTTCACAAATCTGTTATTAGACATCGTAACTTTCTGTGGCAAATTTAGCACATTGTATTCTATTTTGCAAATTTCCTTGTTCAAATCTTTTGTCATGTTGCCGTTGCGGTCATAGGAATATTCAAAAGCCTCGTCTGAACCATCACGGAAATGGAAAGCGCCTTTGTAAAGAGGACCCTCTCCGGATATGTCTGTGGCACAGACAAGCCGGTTGCCATCATATTCGAGCACGAGATTATCAACAAGACCGTATTCACCGTCGTCAAGAAGTCCCTTTCGCGTGAGTGAAATGATGTTTCCCATTCTATCGTATTCGTAGGAAGTATTAAATCTGGAGTTTTCAGAACCGTCGTAGGTTTTGTATTCGGCCTTTTCCAAACGACCAACACCATCGTAATGGAAATCGTATTTTCCGACGTTGCCTTTAAACCAATCCATGGAGGATATGTCACCGTTGTATCTCGGAGTTGACGATTCGTTGTAATACAGATGGTATGAGTGGAGACCGCTTTCAACCTCTTTCTGCCATGACCGAACATTATATACCCCAGTTCGGGATAAGAAATAGTTCATAAAAAAGTTGATAGTCTCACAAAT
>ERZ1673752.5112-NODE-5112-length-10220-cov-6.057550_pt1 | contig 10220 bp, 5 predicted proteins | sample MGYA00580195_ERZ1673752 | MGnify/ENA primary metagenome ERZ1673752 (study PRJEB41218, sample SAMN15661744) | gut metagenome | host: Homo sapiens | place: Canada: London | collected 2015-08-20/2019-03-30 | study: EMG produced TPA metagenomics assembly of...
AAGAGAAATGCGTCAGAAGAGGGCGAATTTTCATTTTTTGCCTTGTTGAATCGCTTCAGATTGCAAAAAACCTCGTTTCATTATGGTTAAAACTGCCTCTTTGGTAGTAACCATTTCATTTGTGCAAAGTTACATTCCTGAAACGTTAGTTCTGTAAGGTTGTTAAAATGTGCCGGGTTTACTGATTTCAATCAAAACCAATATGGACAGAAGGTGAATACTTTGTTACTTTAGCGATACGAACATGAAATTGGTAAGACCAATTGACTCCGGGCAAAAAGGCGTAAGACAGGGAATATGGCCTACAGCAAAATTCGCCAACCAAAACTTTCCGATGTGATTGAGCAGCAGCTGGAGTTTTTGATTCTCGAAGGGACACTGCGCCCGGGCGAGAAGCTCCCGCCAGAACGCGAGCTGGCAAAACAGTTCGACGTTTCACGCCCCTCTCTGCGTGAGGCGATTCAACGTCTCGAAGCAAAGGGCCTGTTGCTCCGTCGCCAGGGTGGCGGAACCTTTGTGCAAAACAGCCTGTGGCAGAGCTTCAGCGACCCGCTGGTAGAACTTCTCTCTGACCACCCAGAATCCCAGTTTGATCTGCTTGAGACCCGTCACGCGCTGGAAGGTATCGCGGCCTATTACGCCGCCCTTCGCAGCACTGATGAAGACCGCGTACGTATTCGCGAGCTGCATCAGGCCATTGAACGGGCACAGCAGTCCGGCGATTTAGACGCCGAGTCCAATGCCGTCGTCCAGTATCAAATTGCCGTCACCGAAGCGGCGCACAACGTGGTGCTCCTCCATCTGCTACGCTGCATGGAGCCGATGCTGGCCCAGAACGTTCGTCAGAATTTTGAATTGTTGTATGCCCGTCGGGAGATGCTCCCGCTGGTAAGCAACCATCGCACCCGAGTATTCGAGGCGATAATGGCCGGGGAACCGGAGCAGGCGCGCGAAGCGTCGCACCGCCATCTGGCTTTCATTGAGGAAATCTTGCTGGACCGCAGCCGTGAACAATCGCGTCGCGAACGTTCATTACGCCGCATACAGCAACGAAAGGATTAAGCGCCAGGTACTTTTAGAGCGCGGCAACTAAACGCAGAACCTGTCTTATTGTGTTTTCTGGCGAAAATACAATGGGACAGGTTCCAGACAAATCAACGTATTAGATAGATAAGGAATACCCCCATGTCAGAACGTCTCCAAAATGACGTGGATCCGATCGAAACTCGCGACTGGCTACAGGCGATCGAATCGGTCATCCGTGAAGAAGGTGTTGAGCGCGCTCAGTATCTGATTGATCAGCTGCTTTCAGAAGCACGCAAAGGCGGCGTGAAAGTGGCTTCAGGTGCAGGGGCTAGCAACTACGTAAACACGATTGCCGTCGAAGACGAACCGGAATACCCGGGCAATCTGGATCTGGAACGCCGTATCCGTTCTGCTATCCGCTGGAACGCCATCATGACCGTTCTGCGCGCATCCAAGAAGGACCTGGAACTGGGTGGCCACATGGCGTCCTTCCAGTCTTCTGCGACCATTTACGAAGTGTGCTTCAACCACTTCTTCCGTGCAGCTAACGAGAAAGATGGCGGCGATCTGGTGTACTTCCAGGGCCACATCTCTCCGGGCATCTATGCACGTGCCTTCCTGGAAGGTCGTCTGACTGAAGAGCAGATGAACAACTTCCGTCAGGAAGTTCACGGTAAGGGTCTGTCTTCTTACCCGCACCCTAAACTGATGCCTGAGTTCTGGCAGTTCCCGACCGTATCTATGGGTCTGGGTCCAATCGGTGCGATCTATCAGGCTAAATTCCTGAAGTACCTGGAACACCGTGGTCTGAAAGACACCTCTGAGCAGACCGTTTACGCCTTCCTGGGCGACGGTGAAATGGATGAGCCAGAATCTAAAGGCGCGATCACCATCGCGACCCGTGAGAAGCTGGACAACCTGTGCTTCATCATCAACTGTAACCTGCAACGTCTGGATGGTCCGGTAACCGGTAACGGCAAGATCATCAACGAACTGGAAGGCATCTTCGCAGGTGCTGGCTGGAACGTGATCAAAGTGATGTGGGGCGGTCGTTGGGATGAGCTGCTGCGTAAAGACACCAGCGGTAAACTGATCCAGCTGATGAACGAAACCGTTGACGGCGACTACCAGACCTTCAAATCCAAAGACGGTGCCTACGTTCGTGAGCACTTCTTCGGCAAATATCCTGAAACCGCAGCCCTGGTTGCAGACTGGACTGACGAGCAGATCTGGGCGCTGAACCGCGGTGGTCACGATCCGAAGAAAGTTTACGCTGCACTGAAAAAAGCGCGTGAAACCAAAGGTAAAGCGACTGTGATCCTGGCCCACACCATTAAAGGTTACGGCATGGGTGATACCGCAGAAGGTAAAAACATCGCTCACCAGGTTAAGAAAATGAACATGGACGGCGTGCGTTATATCCGCGATCGTTTCAACGTTCCAGTGACCGATGAGCAGGTAGAAAAACTGTCTTACATCACCTTCCCGGAAGGTTCTGAAGAGCACAAGTACCTGCACGAACGTCGTCAGGCGCTGAAAGGCTACCTGCCTGCTCGTCAGCCTAACTTCACCGAGAAGCTGGAACTGCCAGCGCTGGAAGATTTCTCTCAGCTGCTGGAAGAGCAGAACAAAGAGATCTCTACCACTATCGCTTTCGTTCGTGCCCTGAACGTGATGCTGAAGAACAAGTCGATCAAAGATCGTCTGGTTCCAATCATCGCCGACGAAGCGCGTACTTTCGGTATGGAAGGTCTGTTCCGTCAGATCGGTATCTACAGCCCGAACGGTCAGCAGTACACCCCGCAGGACCGTGAGCAGGTTGCATACTACAAAGAAGACGAGAAAGGTCAGATCCTTCAGGAAGGTATCAACGAACTGGGTGCAGGCGCATCCTGGCTGGCTGCTGCGACTTCTTACAGCACCAATAACCTGCCGATGATCCCGTTCTACATCTACTACTCCATGTTCGGGTTCCAGCGTATCGGTGACCTGTGCTGGCAGGCAGGCGACCAGCAGGCTCGCGGCTTCCTGATCGGTGGTACTTCTGGTCGTACGACCCTGAACGGTGAAGGTCTACAGCACGAAGATGGTCACAGCCACATTCAGTCTCTGACTATCCCTAACTGTATCTCTTACGACCCGTCTTACGCGTACGAAGTGGCAGTCATCATGCATGACGGCTTGCAGCGCATGTACGGTGAAGCGCAAGAGAATATTTACTACTACATCACCACCCTGAACGAAAACTACCACATGCCGGCAATGCCAGCAGGTGCCGAGGAAGGTATCCGTAAAGGTATCTACAAACTCGAAACCATCGAAGGTAGCAAAGGTAAAGTTCAGCTGCTGGGCTCCGGTTCTATCCTGCGTCACGTTCGTGAAGCAGCGCAGATCCTGGCGAAAGACTACGGTGTGGGTTCCGATGTGTACTCTGTTACCTCCTTCACTGAACTGGCGCGTGATGGCCAGGTTTGTGAGCGCTGGAACATGCTGCACCCAATGGAAACCCCACGCGTTCCGTACATCGCTCAGGTGATGAACGACGCGCCAGCGGTGGCGTCTACTGACTATATGAAACTGTTCGCTGAGCAGGTTCGTACTTACGTTCCAGCTGATGATTATCGCGTACTGGGTACTGACGGCTTCGGTCGTTCTGACAGCCGCGAAAACCTGCGTCACCACTTCGAAGTTGATGCTTCCTACGTGGTAGTAGCAGCACTGGGCGAACTGGCTAAACGTGGCGAAATCGATAAGAAAGTGGTTGCAGACGCAATCACCAAATTCAACATCGATGCAGATAAAGTTAACCCGCGTCTGGCGTAAGAGGTAAAAGAATAATGGCTATCGAAATCAATGTACCGGACATCGGGGCTGATGAAGTTGAAATCACCGAGATCCTGGTCAAAGTGGGCGACAAAGTTGAAGCTGAACAGTCGCTGATCACCGTAGAAGGCGACAAAGCTTCTATGGAAGTCCCGTCTCCTCAGGCTGGCATCGTTAAAGAGATCAAAGTCTCTGTTGGCGATAAAACCGAGACCGGTAAACTGATCATGATTTTCGATTCCGCCGACGGTGCAGCAGCTGCTGCACCTGCGCAGGAAGAGAAGAAAGAAGCAGCACCTGCTGCTGCTCCAGCAGCGGCCGCGGCAGCGAAAGAAGTGAACGTGCCTGACATCGGCGGTGACGAAGTTGAAGTCACTGAAATCCTGGTGAAAGTGGGCGATATCGTTGCGGCCGAGCAGTCACTGATCACCGTAGAAGGCGACAAAGCCTCTATGGAAGTGCCGGCACCGTTCGCGGGTACCGTTAAAGAGATCAAGATCAACACCGGCGACAAAGTGTCTACAGGTTCCCTGATCATGATTTTCGAAGTGGCGGGCGCTGAAGGCGCTGCGGCTCCAGCGAAAGCGGAAGCTGCTCCGGCTCCGGCTGCTGCACCAGCGGCTGCTGGCGGCGTGAAAGACGTTAACGTACCGGACATCGGCGGTGACGAAGTTGAAGTGACCGAAGTGATGGTAAAAGTGGGCGACAAAGTTGCCGCTGAACAGTCACTGATCACCGTTGAAGGCGACAAAGCTTCTATGGAAGTGCCTGCGCCGTTCGCCGGTACCGTTAAAGAGATCAAAATCAACACCGGCGACAAAGTATCTACCGGCTCTCTGATCATGGTCTTCGAAGTGGAAGGCGCAGCACCTGCCGCCGCTCCAGCTGCCGCGGCTGCTCCGGCACCGGCTGCTGCACCGGCTCAGGCTGCTAAACTGGCTGCTGCCCCTGCTGCTAAAGCAGAAAAATCTGAGTTCGCTGAAAACGACGCTTACGTCCACGCGACTCCGCTGATTCGTCGCCTGGCGCGCGAATTCGGTGTGAACCTGGCGAAAGTGAAGGGCACTGGTCGTAAAGGCCGTATCCTGCGCGAAGACGTTCAGGCTTACGTGAAAGATGCGGTGAAACGCGCCGAAGCTGCACCTGCTGCTGCCGGTGGCGGTATCCCGGGCATGCTGCCATGGCCGAAAGTGGACTTCAGCAAGTTCGGTGAAATCGAAGAAGTGGAACTGGGCCGTATCCAGAAAATCTCGGGTGCTAACCTGAGCCGTAACTGGGTAATGATCCCGCACGTTACCCACTTCGATAAGACCGATATCACCGATCTGGAAGCGTTCCGTAAACAGCAGAACGCCGAAGCTGAGAAGCGTAAGCTGGACGTGAAGTTCACTCCAGTGGTCTTCATCATGAAAGCGGTTGCCGCTGCCCTTGAGCAGATGCCTCGCTTCAACAGCTCCCTGTCCGAAGACGGCCAGAAGCTGACGCTGAAGAAGTACATCAACATCGGTGTTGCGGTTGATACGCCAAATGGTCTGGTTGTTCCGGTCTTCAAAGACGTGAACAAGAAGAGCGTCACTGAGCTGTCCCGTGAACTGACCACCATCTCCAAAAAAGCGCGTGATGGTAAGCTGACTGCCGGCGAAATGCAGGGCGGCTGCTTCACTATCTCCAGCATCGGCGGCCTGGGTACCACCCACTTCGCACCGATTGTGAACGCGCCGGAAGTGGCTATCCTCGGTGTGTCCAAGTCCGCGATGGAGCCGGTGTGGAATGGCAAAGAGTTCGTGCCGCGTCTGATGATGCCAATCTCTCTGTCCTTCGACCACCGCGTGATCGACGGGGCTGATGGTGCGCGTTTCATCACCATCATCAACAACATGCTGAGCGACATTCGCCGCCTGGTGATGTAATCGAAAAGCCGGCCAGTCGGCCGGCTTTTTTCTGATAATCTCATGGGGTTTTTGAGGTTATTGGTGAAAGCGATAATTCGTGAGCCGTTTGTTGTTTCAAAATTGTTAACAATTTTGTAAAATACGGGCGGATAGAACGACCCGGTGGACGACGGGTATACATTAAGAGGTCATGATGAGCACAGAAATCAAAACTCAGGTCGTAGTACTTGGGGCAGGCCCGGCAGGTTACTCCGCAGCATTTCGCGCCGCGGATTTAGGTCTGGAAACCGTCATCGTAGAACGTTACAGCACCCTCGGCGGTGTTTGTCTGAACGTCGGCTGTATCCCTTCTAAAGCGCTGCTGCACGTAGCGAAAGTTATCGAAGAAGCCAAAGCGCTGGCTGAACACGGTATCGTCTTCGGCGAGCCGAAAACCGACATCGACAAAATTCGTACCTGGAAAGAGAAAGTTATCACTCAGCTGACCGGCGGTCTGGCGGGTATGGCCAAAGGCCGTAAAGTGAAAGTGGTAAACGGTCTGGGTAAATTCACCGGTGCGAACACCCTGGAAGTGGAAGGCGAAAACGGCAAAACCGTGATTAACTTCGACAACGCGATCATCGCGGCAGGCTCTCGCCCAATCGAACTGCCATTCATTCCACATGAAGATCCACGCGTGTGGGATTCCACCGATGCGCTGGAGCTGAAAACCGTTCCTAAGCGCCTGCTGGTTATGGGCGGCGGTATCATCGGTCTGGAAATGGGTACCGTGTACCATGCGCTGGGTTCAGAGATCGACGTGGTTGAAATGTTCGACCAGGTTATCCCGGCTGCCGACAAAGACATCGTTAAAGTCTTCACCAAACGCATCAGCAAGAAATTCAACCTGATGCTGGAAACCAAAGTGACTGCCGTTGAAGCGAAAGAAGACGGTATTTACGTTTCCATGGAAGGCAAAAAAGCCCCTTCCGAACCACAGCGTTACGACGCCGTGCTGGTGGCTATCGGTCGTGTGCCGAACGGTAAAAACCTCGACGCGGGCAAAGCTGGCGTGGAAGTGGACGACCGTGGCTTCATCCGCGTTGACAAACAGCTGCGCACCAACGTGCCGCACATCTTTGCTATCGGCGATATCGTCGGTCAGCCAATGCTGGCGCACAAAGGTGTTCACGAAGGTCACGTTGCCGCTGAAGTTATCGCCGGCATGAAGCACTACTTCGATCCGAAAGTGATCCCATCTATCGCCTACACCGAGCCAGAAGTTGCATGGGTCGGTCTGACTGAGAAAGAAGCGAAAGAGAAAGGCATCAGCTACGAAACCGCCACCTTCCCGTGGGCTGCTTCTGGCCGTGCTATCGCGTCCGACTGCGCAGACGGTATGACCAAACTGATCTTCGACAAAGAGACTCACCGCGTGATCGGTGGTGCGATTGTCGGTACCAACGGCGGCGAGCTGCTGGGTGAAATCGGTCTGGCTATCGAAATGGGCTGTGACGCGGAAGACATCGCGCTGACCATCCACGCTCACCCGACTCTGCACGAGTCCGTGGGCCTGGCGGCAGAAGTGTTTGAAGGTAGCATCACCGACCTGCCAAACGCGAAAGCGAAGAAGAAATAAGTTTCTTCAGATGAAAAAAGCGGCCTGAGGCCGCTTTTTTTATGCGCCGCGTTCAGGGGGTGACAGGCTGCCAGGTTTTATCCGGGTGGTATGCAGCGAGCGCCTGCGCTTTTTGTGCCGAATCGTTGCCGAGATTTGCCTGATGCACCTTGTCATCCTGGTTAACGACAAAGCTCATTACCCCCGTCTGACCATAGCTCACGGGCCAGGCAACCATCGCAAAGCCATTTTTATCCGGCAGAATGCGGAACCGATAACCGTGATAGCCCATACCAGGCTCCGGCGGGCTGAAGGCGGGACCCAGCGGGCTTGGCGCTTCGCCCGGCGAGATGGGCCAGTACAGGCCGTCTTTTAGCCCTGGTGTGCTGACAATCTTGTGCGCATAGCGGTGGTTCATGGCGTAGTAGCTCTGCTGTGCGTCGACGTAGGCGTGCAGCGCTCCGATAGCCGCGAGTTCGTTGCGGCCGATTTCGCGGGTCAGGATCTCATTAGCCGCTTTCTGCATATCAAATTGCCAGCCCTCTTTTTTCTTCACTACCGGTATGGGGAGTTGCCAGCCGTTATCGCCAACTGACAGATGGGCGATATCGCCGCTGATTTCGGTACGATGGTTAATCTTCCAGTCACGCAGGAATCGAGCTACCGCCTCCGGATCAACCCCTTCAGGTGGCAGATAGTCGCGCCAGTTATCCCCCAGCAGGTCGGCCATCGCGCTCTCATTCTGCTCGCTGATGGCCTTCGTCAGGGCATTGGCCGCCTGCTCAGGCGTGGAGAAAGATTGCTGGGCGCAGGCGAAGGTGGATACCATCAACAACAGCATTCCACCGATCGGTTTCATGTTCATAGCGGCTTCCTTAACGACGATGGAATTCACGGTGTTCGGTATGATGTTCGGACAGCTGCTGGCGGCTTTCCAGCCCGCGCTGGTGCTGGGCCTGCCAGTTGGCCGAGCGGCTGTCGTTGCCGCTCAGGGCGTTTGCCCGCAGCGGCTGATGCTGAACCTGCGCAGGGCGTCTGGTTTGGGCGGGAGGGTTATTCATCCGTTGTGCGTGGGACCGCGCGCTGTCGTAGCCGCGATAGTTGCTGCGCTGAGAGAGCTGCTTCAGCTGCTGCGCGGACGCTGAATGTTGCGGGGAATGCACGTCGCCATGCTGTAGCTGTGCGAGGGTTTTGCCCGTCGACTGCTGTACCTGCGCCATCGCAGCCTGCCGCTGGCTATCGCGGTTGACAGGCTGCTGCCGGGTAGCGCTCAGCCCGCCCGGCACTGAAGTCTGATGATAGCGGCTGGCAAGCTGGCTATTGGCGTAGGGCACGCCGTTGCGGTAGGCCGGGTTATGCTGCCAGACCTGATGATTATCGGTACGGTGCTCGCCGGTGATCTTATTGAAGTTATTAACATTAATATTAATGTTATCGCCGTTATGCGAATAACCGCCGTGGCGATCGTCATCATGATCGTGATGATGATCGTCGTCATCGTCCCAGTCGATATTACTGAACAGCGCATAGGTGGTGGCTACGCCGAGGCTATAGCCAAAGCCTCTGACAAAACTATTGGTAAACTGCTGGCCGGGAGACGGGGGCAGATACACCGGCGGATAGCTGGCGTTTGGCCACGTGCCGTAGACGGTGGAAGGGTTGTAGGTGGGTACATAAACCACCTGTGGATCGGCTGGCTCAATTTTAATCACCGTCGGACTAGCCGACGTTGACGTCGCGGCTGTACTGGCGGAGGCTGGCGCAGATTTTTTCACGGTGGTGACGGTCTGCTGCGGGGTGGATTGCAACGTGCCTGTCTGCTGCGCCAGCAGGCGCAGACGCTGCACGGAATCCATCACATCCTTTGGCTGGGCGAGAAAGGCGTCGCCGAGGCTCTGTACCCACGACGGGTTTGCTCCCATCAACGACATTAACTGCGGAAAGGCGACCAGCGATTTCACGCTGGCATCCCATGGCTGCCCGCTGACCGACTGAATGGCGGTATCGCCCTGCATTTTAGGGTTGTCCTTTGACCACTGGGCGGCCTGAATCACGCTCGCCGGATAGGTTGAGGCCATCAGAATTTGCGACAGCAGCGCGTCGGGGTAGAGCGCAATGGGCGCGGTCCACTGATCGATCTGCGCGGCGGTATAGGCCGGAGTCGCCACCGGGGCAGGTTGTGCTGTTGGTGCGGGGAGCTGCGGGGCTACCGGCGCAGGTGCGGGAGCGGGTTCCGTTGCGCGGCTTTTAACGAACATGACGCCCGAGGCGGCAAACAGCCCCGCACTGCAAAGCAGAATAAGAAGATGTGGTTTAAAAGGCAACTTCATAGATTGACTCCAACGAGACGAGTGCAGTGCCGTGAGGCGTTGCTGTTGCCGCGAGTATCATTCACCCGTGTTTTACAGTTTTGACTTTTGTTGGGAAACCCTCCGAAGCGTCCGGATAAAGAGTGTGAGTATTTATTACACAATTATATCGGATGGCTGAGCAGGCGACGGACATTCAGAAGGCCGCTCTTGCGAGCGGCCAGCAGCTAGTTGCTGGGGTGGCGACAAACTTACGGAACTGCTTTCGGGCCCGGTGACGGGGTGCTATACCATGCTTAACGATTCAGCAAATTTTTTAATGTTGCTTTTTTGTAAACAGATTAACACTGTGCAGAAATCCTGCTATGCTGCCCGACGCGGTATCGGGCATTTACCCTACAAACTGCTGTCTCACAGGAGCGTGAAGAGAACGCCCGCCGCATATGACAATGAGAGCGAGGAGAACCGTCGTGCTAGAAGAATACCGTAAGCACGTAGCTGAGCGTGCCGCCGAGGGACTTGTACCCAAACCGTTAGATGCAACCCAAATGGCCGCGCTCGTCGAGCTGCTGA